>Ga0194039_1000398_pt1 | contig 26849 bp, 26 predicted proteins | sample JunL228m_MetaG_FD_148679 | JGI IMG/M metagenome (GOLD analysis project Ga0194039, IMG submission 148679) | Anoxic zone freshwater microbial communities from boreal shield lake in IISD Experimental Lakes Area, Ontario, Canada - Jun2016-L227-8m | ecosystem: Environmental > Aquatic > Freshwater >... | reverse complement strand
TCATATGCCAGATTGGACATATGGGGGCGCTGGGACAGTATATAGATCTTTTGGTGAATGGGTTTCGGACTTCTGAAAATGGGGGAAAGATTTTTACTCAGGACTTTCTAATTGGAGAGTCTCATCTCCGTATCGGTTCGAATTCATCGAGAATTGAAAATACCCCCCGGACAAAATCCTGTCCCGTCCACCTTCGTGCTCGTTTCAACCCTTTTTCAATGAGTATTTTTCGTAGTTCCGGAGAATTGTACAACTTAAAAATTGCATCTGCAATCTGTTCCGGGCTTTTTGGATCAACCAGGAGGGCACCCTAATGCAAACGCTTCAAAGCGGGGTAAGGTTGTATGAACCCACCTTCTAAGGTATCACCTTGTCCTATGAATTGAAACCTTTTCAAAATGGACAAAATTGATATGATAAACAGTTTATAACTATTCATAAGTAGGGACTTTTAGCCAATGTCCCTATATACCTAATAGCTATGCAATTATCATTGAAATTAACTAATCAGTCAGAAAACTATCTCATATTTCGCGATGATTTTATATTCAACCAACTTCGAGGACCATCATGAAAGGCATAATTCTCGCCGGGGGTTACGGTACCCGCCTATTTCCTATTACAAAAGTAATATCAAAACATCTGTTGCCAGTCAATGATAAACCTCTGATTTATTATCCACTGTCGATACTGATGCTCGCAGGAATCAGGGAGATCCTTATTATCTCGACGAAACGGGATATTCCCATGTACAAGGACCTGTTTGGGGATGGCAAGCAAATCGGACTTTCTTTCTCATATGCAATCCAAGAGAAACCCGGTGGACTTGCCGAGGCCTTCATTATCGGGGAAGAGTTCATCGGTAAGGATAAAGTCGCACTAGTCCTGGGGGACAATATCATTTATGGCCAGCATTTTTCTGAACTGCTTCAACAGGTGAGATCATCGATCCTTGAAGGGGCTGTGATTTTTGGGTATTTTGTACATGATCCAAGAGCTTATGGTGTTATTGAATTTGATGGTACAGGTAATGTTATCTCGATAGAGGAGAAACCCTCCCTTCCAAAATCAAATTATGCTGTTCCAGGTCTCTATTTTTATGATAATGATGTCATCCGGATTGCTAAGAACTTAAAACCATCAGAAAGAGGTGAAATTGAGATTACTGATGTAAACAAAGAGTATCTGCGTAATGGAAAACTGAAAGTTAAAATCATGGGACGTGGGATGGCTTGGATGGATGCAGGAACGCGCGAATCACTCCTAGAATCTGCGAAATTCATCGAGACTATTCAGAAAAGACAGGGTCTATATGTCGCCTGCATTGAAGAGATTGCATATCGGCTAGGATATATAGATAATAATCAGCTAAAAGAGCTGGCGAGATCCCTGAACAATACTGAGTATGGTAGGTATCTTACTTTTATTGCTGATGAAAATATTTAATCGTGGGTCAGGGAGGGAAATGGTTATGTTTGAAAATTTTTCGATAGAACTACAGGTGGAACGGTGAATCTTCTTATTACAGGGGTCGCCGGATTTATAGGCAGTAATTTTGTATATTATTATCTCTCGAAATATTCTGAAAGGACAATAATCGGTATCGATAACCTCACCTATGCAGGTAATCTCGAAAATCTTTCTTTATTATCAAAAGATCAGAAAGAAAGGTTCCACTTTATTAAAGCTGACATCACAGATCCCGATCAGGTCTCAAGAATATTTGACAAGTACCAGATTGACGGGGTTATCAATATGGCCGCGGAAACTCATGTGGACCGATCAATTCTTGAACCACAGATCTTCCTCAAGACAAATATTTTAGGTACCCATATTCTCCTTGAATCCGCAAAAAATTCCTGGCACTCAGAAGACTGTTTCTGGGCAGAAGGGAAAAAATTTCTCCAGGTATCTACCGATGAAGTTTATGGGGCACTCGGACCTACCGGCTATTTCACCGAAACCTCACCTTTAGATCCTCATAGTCCCTATTCCGCAAGCAAAGCATCGGCAGACCTGATTGTAAAGGTCTATCATGATACCTACGGAATGCCAATCAACATTACGCGGTGCTCTAATAATTATGGACCTTACCAGTTCCCGGAAAAACTGATTCCCCTGTTGATTAACAATGCCCTTCATCATAAGCGGATATCAGTATATGGTGATGGCAGACAAATCCGAGATTGGCTCTATGTCGAAGATCATTGCAAGGCGATAGACCTCGTATTCGAAAAGGGAATTTCTGGAGAAGTGTATAATGTCGGTGGGAATAATGAGGAAGAAAATATTACTATTATCAGAAAGATCCTTTGCCTTTTACAAGAGATTACTGGCGATAATTCAATTAATCAGGAGCTGATATGCTATGTCCGGGACCGACCCGGTCATGACAGGCGATATGCAATAGATGCGACAAAGATCCGAAAAACCCTTGGATGGAGTCCGACCATTCTGTTTAATGAGGGGATTGAAAAGACGGTCTTCTGGTATTTGGATAATCAGGATTGGATATATAACATGAAATCAGGGGAGTACACTAATTTTTATGATAAAAAATAGGGGCCATTCAAGTTTTAAAGATTTATATGTACACTATTCATCAGTCTATTCTTTTATTTGATCGTCGTCACGTTCGTCCCAAAATAAAACCTGTGGCCGATAAACAAAAAATAACAATCCTTTCAATCCAAATTGAAACGTCTTCACAATTATTAAAACCAATTTATTGCTGTTTTTTCCAGAAGAAATATTTAAAGATACAAAATAAATAATTAATTGTCGGATTAATAACAATCCAACAAGAAAACAGTATTTATTAGATAGTTCTTTTCTAATTGATACTGCGATTTGTAGGATAAAAGATCCCACATCAATAATTTTCGGCCGTTCCGTATCTTCTAGCCACTTATGTAGTGTGCATGTCAAACAGAGGTTGATTATTGCGGACATGTTATAGATAAATTGTTTTTTCATCTGTCGTTGAGAGAAGAGACATGCTGCAACAATAATTAATTCCGTAGAAGCTATTTTGTAATGTGATAAATAGCTATTCTTCCAGCAACCACCTCCATCTTCTGGGGCTCGATATAAAACTAACGGAATATCAATATAACTTATTTTTGAATTCAAGGGAATTGATAATATGAGTAAATATTCTCCAAAAAGACCAATCGGAGCACTTGAAAGATTTTTTACACCACCCATATCAATTAATACTGTTTTCCTAAACATTCCATATACTGATATGATCTGGTGCTTTCCTTTCAAATAATTATGAATAAATGTAGATCCATCCGAGAATGATGGCTGATTTAATGAATATTTATTTGGAAGTGGATATTTTTCTCCCCGTATTATCCTGAATTTTGTATAGACACAATCAATATTGCAATTCCCACTGATGATTGTGAAAATATATTCTAAATATTGAGGTTCATAGAGATCATCATCAGCAAGCCAGGTGAAAAACTCTCCTTCAGCTTTTGAGAGAAGATAGTTCATATTATTCACCTCTCCCAGATTCTCAATATGATTATGAATTTTTATGCGATTATCCGTTATTCCAAGGTTTTCGTTCGTAATAACCGTCGAAGGATCATCATTGCCGATTAAAATCTCAAAATCTGAATATGATTGGGACAAAATTGAATTAATACATTGTCGAAGCAGATCGGGACGTTTATAAGTAGTAACACCTATGGAAAAAAATGGTTTGTTAATAGTCATATTATCAGGAAATGTGCTTAATGTACCCGGATGGATTGCAGGTAAACAATAATTTTCGATCGATTTCTGCATCTACTACAAATTCTGGATGTGTTTTTAAGAATTCCTCAACAGCAGTTTTGGGGTTGTTATTCGGCCCCCAAGGTCTTGGACGATGAGTTTGAGGAGGGAATCTATCAATGAATGTGTCAGATACAATTATATATTGGCCTTCACCACAGAACGGTGAATATTTATTCAATTCCTGGATCACGTGCTCATGGGTATGATGGGAATCCAGTATTACCATAATCTTTTTGTCAGTTCCAACAATCTCTTTAATTTTTTCAATTACTGAATTATCGAGAGATGAACCCTCAATTAATTTAATTCTTTTTGAAAGTAATGAGTGGGAATTCAATCGTTCACGTAAATCATCCGGAATAAAAATGTCAACTCCGATAACAAGATCGCCCCCAATCACTTCCTGTAAGGTTGCATAAAAGAGGAGTGAACCCCCCCAGGCAACTCCAATTTCAATAATAAAATTGGGTCTTGTTGCAAAGATGATTTCCTGTAATGCAAACATGTCCTGAGGTAACTGCAATACTGGCTCACCACACCAGTTGGACTGGTGAATCCAATTATGTTTGTAAGCTTTAACAAAAACATCCAGTGCTTCTTGATTCAGAGGAATATCATCAGCCATCTCCTGAGCCCATGTTTTACGTAGTTCTTCAAATTCATTTCGGGAGTATATTTTCTTTTCACTCATTTTATTCACCCATAAATTCCCAATTGGAAATACCACTTAATAATTCCAAAGTCTCCTCAATTCCACTTTTTAATGAACCGTGATAAGAAAAACCGGTTTTTTTAAACCGATCATTACTAACATTGTACGATAATTGATTCATAATTTGATTATCTGTTAACTGTATAGACAACGTAGGAATTCTTTCCTTGATTACATCAATAATTTCTTGTACCGTGGAGTTTGAAGTTAAGATATTAAAAATTTCCCCCTCAAAAAGATTATTTTGAATAATGTGGATTATCGCATTTGACGCATCACCAATGTATAAATAGGGTCTTTTTTGATTTAATGCAGTTTTCCAAACCGTTATCGGTTGCCCATTGACCGCTTGCCAGCAGAATTTATTGACAGCGGTGTGAAATCGCATACCAATTGATGTACCATATATTGTTCCAAACCGACAGATAATAAACGGGAAGTTATTCTCTTTTTTTAATTGCAATAAAAAGTTTTCAGATTTCAATTTGGAAGCTGCATAAGGACTTTGAGGACAGAGTTCTTCTTTTGAACAAAATTCGTCAACAATATCTTTTTGAGTGCCATAGACACTGGTAGTTGATAAAAAAACCAAGGGTACTGAATTTTTCATGCAGGCGTATGCTATTCGCTTCGTCCCCTCGTAATTTGTCTTATTAACCTCATCTTCATTGGAGAAACTATTTGCTGCATCTGTAATAGCTGCCAAATGGATGACAACCTGAGCACCTAAAAAGATCGGATCCAAATCTGTAGTCCGGATATCCCCCTCAATGAGTCGATACTGACCGTTTTGGGGGAGATTGAATAAAGAACAGTATCGCTGGCACAAAAAATTATCAATAAGGATTATTGTACTGTCAGGAAATGCCGATGGAAGTGATCTGATGAGGTGCGAGCCGATATGACCGAGGGCACCGGTGATGACAATTTTTTTCATTGCCATATATATTTCTCCAGACACCCATAATAGTAATCATTGGTTTTTATTAATCCATCAGAGAGTGAAGTCTTTGGAAACCATCCGATTTGTTTCTTAATTTTTTTATTTGTGTAACTGGCATCACCGATCTCAATATTCTTTCTTCCTTCCGGCCAGGGGATATAACGAACCGTTCCTTTACGGTAGAGGGATACAATTTTTTCTGCAAATTCAGCTACAGTAATGTGATTATCATCAACTGCCAGATACACTTCTCCTAACCCATTACTCTTTTCAGCTACATCCAGGATTGCATCAACGGCATCATCAACATACAAAATATTCCTCGATTGACACCCATCCCCGTAAATAGTAATATCTTTATTCTGTAATGCCAACCCGATAAAATAATTATTGAAAGTAAGTGCGGGTGAATGAATAGCTGCCCTCGGGCCATAGACATTCGGAAGACGGATGCAATTTGTTTTCAACCCATGCACCTGGGAGTACATGAACACATATTTCTCTGCAAGTGTTTTATGAGCAGAATAATGATCGAGTGGGAATTCCGGGTGGTTTTCATCTACAGAGACTGAGTGGCATTTTCCAATCTGTGTTGTTGTCCCGAGTTGAAGAAATTGAATTTCTGGATTATGATTTCTGATAATTTCCAACATTTCCAATACTGCGGTGCTGTTTACTTCCAGGTTGCGGTATGGCTCCCGTAATGATTGGGTGTGAGAACTCAGGGCAGCACAATTTATTATGATATCCGCGGTTTTTAGCACATTCTCCATCAGATTATTGTCACAGATATCCCCGGTGATTAGTTTAATGTCATTTTCAATGGTCTGAATATTAAATTTGTTGCCCCCTGCCTGAGGATCCAAATTATCAACAATGGTGACATTACTCCCACACTTCATACAAGAATGTGCAAGATTACTTCCGATAAATCCTAGTCCGCCGGTGATAATAATATTTTTTCCTTTAAAATAGGACATTTTAACTATCCTCAATATTCAAACAGGAATCAGTAGTAATTTTAAGTCCATCATCTTATTTCACACCTGTGTATAGTTCTTGAGACGATTTTCTACATATTTTAGTTTAATATAATTAAAACGTTTCATAAGCATGTTTGCTCCGTCTTCAAATAATTTCTCATTGGTTTCTGTTTGGAAAAATTTGAACGTCCCATCAACTCAACAACCAGAACTCCAATGCCGATGCTGAGTGTAGGCCCTTAAGGCAGTCCTCTCCAGAATGTGAGATCGGCATTATATTAGAATTTGAATTTATCGAGTGAATCAAACACATATCGGAAACCTTTTTAGGAATCGAACCATTTCTCAATTTTCCCATGTATCGGTTGAGTAAACAATCAGAGCGTATACTTCTTTATAAATGAACTTTGTTAAGCATCCTAATTCATATATCGAAATCTTCATTATACTGTATCGATTGCTGTTGATTCCACAATAATTACCGGCTTTTTTGGCCGACCCGATGCCTCTTTAATATTCGAATTACTCCGGTTTCACAATACTGCTTCCATAGCCGATCCGCTCGTTTCCTCATAATGTACTGGATCTTTGTTAAGATCCTCAAGGATTACCTCGCATAATATGAAACTCTGGTTACACTATCTCATTTATTCACCAAAAATAGTTGGACTACATACAATATATATTCGAAACACTCAAATTAATCAGAAAGAGATTATGACATATTATACTATTTTAGGATCACAGGGTTATGTTGGATCCCATCTTGTCAAAAAATTACGTCAAAGAAATATTGAATATATTTGTCCAAAACGTGATGAAATTTTAACCCGACAAAATTACGGGCATATTATTTACTGTGTTGGTTTGACAGCTGATTTTCGTACGCGGCCATTTGATACTATAGAAGCGCATGTATGCAAATTAAAAAATATCTTGAGGGATTGTGAATTTGAATCATTAGTATATCTTTCATCTACTCGTGTCTATAAAAACCGGCATGATATTGGGAATGAAGATGATCCCCTTGAGATAAATCCGAATGATTGTGACGATCTATATAATATTTCCAAACTTATGGGGGAGTCACTCTGTAATGTTTCCCCTAAAAAAACCTACATATTACGATTATCAAATGTGTACGGCAACGATGTCCATTCAAGTAATTTTCTATCAGGTGTTATCAGGGATGCATTGAATAAAAAAAAGATCACATTGACAGTGACATTGAATTCAGAAAAAGATTATGTCAGTATTCACGATGTTACTGATTTAATCCTTTGTATAACAGAAAAAGGCCGATATCCAGTTTATAATGTCGCATCTGGAAGAAATATTACGAATCTTGAAATTATAAATAAAATAAAAGAATTAACCTCCTGTAATGTTATTGTCGCTCAAAATGCAAAAAAAATTATTTTCCCAAAAATTAATATTACTAAAATTCGTGAAGAATTCTCTTTCTCTCCTTCTTTTTTAATTGACGATTTTCAAAATGTTTTTAACGATTTTAAGGCTATTAATTCCAATTATCATAATTCAAATTGATGTTAAAAAGAAACAATAAATTATTATGACAAAGGTGGTGGATTAAAGTCCTGCGCAAGTGGAAGTTACATTTGTTGGATTAATTCTTTGGGGGGTGTAACCCTCTTCACTCATCGAATTCAAGTTCACTTTGTGGTAAACGTATCTCTTCTTCAGGGTCAAACACATCAGATGTGACATAGAGAACATGTGCAGGCCCGGACAGGCACTGGTATCCATGAACAACCCCAGGAGGAAGAACGTAAATCTGCGCTTGATGTCCATCCCCAGACAATATCTGCATTTTTTCCTTGTAAGTCCGGGACTCCTGCCTCATATCATAGAGAACAATGGACAGCACTCCGGAGATTACATAGGTCCATTGATACTGTTTTGTATGTCCATGCCATGCCTTCAAAACCCCGGGATGAACCAGCGAGTGGCTGAGTTGCCCAAATCCCGGTGTAAAAAAATCATCCGTTTTCCTGATGAGTTCCCGAAAATACCCTCTCCCATCCTGATGACTCACCAGATCTTTTATCTGCACCCCTTCAATCATAAATCACCCAAAATTTGCGATTGCATCAGTCACCAAATCAACATCATCAAAGCTTAACTCAGGATATATCGGGAGGGATAAAACTTCTAAAGCAACTTTTTCTGTAGTTATAAGTGGCTCAGGAATGATACATTTTTTATCATATGCGGGTTGAAGGTGAACAGGGACCGGGTAGTGGATCAGAGTCTGAATTCCTTTTTCCGCAAGATATTGCTGTAATGCATCCCGAAATCTTGTCCGGATCACGAAGAGATGGAAAACGGATTCTCTATCTTTTGGGATCTGAGGGACTACTATTGAGTTGGGCTTTATTTGTTTACGGTATTTACCAGCAATAATTTTTCTCTTTGCATTATCCTGATCAAGGTTTCGCAATTTCAAGCTAAGGACCGCTGCCTGTATCTCATCAAGACGTGAATTATATCCGGAGATCTCGCTAATATAGCGTTTCTTCCACCCATATTCTCTGAGCAGCCGCACTCTCTCTGCCAGTTCCGGGCTTTTTGTGACTACCATTCCGCCATCACCGAGAGCACCAAGATTTTTTGTGGGGTAAAAACTAAAGCATCCAAGATCTCCAAAAGACCCAACCCGCCTTCCTTGATATTGTGCTCCATGGGCTTGGGCACAATCTTCAATGATATAAAGCCCGTATTTTTTGGCTATTGACAAAATCTGATCCATTTCAGCAGGTAGCCCATAGAGATGAACCACTATGATGACTTTTGTGCGACTGGTGATAGCCTTTTGAATTTTTACAGGATCAATATTGTACGTATCAAGTGAGATATCAACAAGAACCGGTGTTGCACCCGTGTGGTCAATTGCTGCGACGGTTGCCACTGCAGTATGCGAAACCGTTATTACTTCATCTCCTGGCCCGATATTACATGCACAGAGGGAGAGAAAAATGGCATCCGTCCCACTTGCGACCCCAATCCCATGTTGAACGCCAATATAATTCGAAAACTCTTCTTCAAATTTTGATACTTCTTCACCGAGAATATATCGTCCGCTTCGCAGTGTTTTAGTTATTGCCTCCAGTATTTCCACTTGATGGGACTGATAGTGAGCTAGCGGGTTGCTGCAGAGGATAGTCATACTATACCCACCGTTGGGACATAGAGTATCCACTTTCCTCCAGCATCTTTGAAAGCCTGCTCATTCTTCAGGATCTCTTCGCTGTGATTCCACCCAAAAAGGAGGGCATAATCAGGATATTTTTGTGTGAATACATCATGGGAAAGGACGGGAATATGGGCACCCGGGCTGAACTTCCCTTGTTTGATCGGGGTTGTATCACTTATAAATTCTACGAGATCCGGTGATAACCCACAATAATTTGTTACAGTAGTGCTTTTTGATGTTGCAGCATACCCGACAACCCGTTTTTTCTCCTTTTTAAATTGTCTGAGAATTTTTAGGAGGTTCTCCCTGGAGGATTCAATATTTTTCTTTAATTGGTTATAGGGTTCCGGAGAACTTAGGTTCATTTTCTTTTCCGTGGTGACCTGGGCTTTCACGGCGTCTGATATTGGATAACTTCCTTTATGGGAGATGAAATATCGCATTGATCCCCCATGGACATTCAGATGTTCGAGATCAAAGATCTCAAGATCATATTGATCGAATAGATAGGTAAGTGACAGGAGTGAGAAATAGAAGACATGTTCATCATAAATCTGATCATAGGAAGTCTTTTCAATAATATCTCCCAGGTTGGGGTCTTCCATGATGATTACTCCATCCGGTTTGAGGAGTTTTTTCATCCCCCTGACCACCGAGTGGAGAACAGGAATATGACACATTACATTTGCGGCAATGATCGCACTTGCGCTTCCATACTCATTAAGGATTTTTTCCGCACTGGTTTCATCAAAGAACGTTGAGATAGTGTTGACACCTTTCTCGATGGCCACCTGTGCCACATTGCTTGAAGGTTCAACACCAAGATGCCTAATGCCCTTTTGAGCAAAATTTTGTAAAAAAATCCCGTCATTACTACCAAGTTCAACTATAAATGGGTCAGGGGTAGGAAACCTAGAAATTACCGTCTCAGCCAAATGCTTAAAATGCAGCGCCATGAAAGAAGATGTTGAAGAGAAGAAGGCGTAATGATCGTGGAACATCCGCTCACGTTCCGGCTGATCAATAAGCTGGACCATAGAACAGGTAGTGCAGTAGCCTACACGCATATGGTAGAAGTACTCATTATTGTAATCCTCTGGAGTCAGGAAACCATTTGCAATCGGCATTTTACCAAAATCAAAAAATTCTGATAGATTTCCGTTACATATACGACATTGTGTTGTCATCAAATAATCTCTCCTCGACGAAAAAGCCAACCCTTTAATTCACACTGTTCGGGTGCATCCACAATATATGGTTTATCACCAATTATAAATTCCCGAATAATCTGGAGCACGTGGCACTTAATTACTCCTCCGGTATATGCACAATTTTTATTATTCCTAGATCTATGAGGGATAATATTCACAGTTAAACAGCGTTTCAAACCGTTTTTTGGGAAATACATCTAATAAACCCCCGTTTGTTGCATTGAAAATTTGCGTATGTTGCTTTTCAGCAATTGATTTTATTTGTTCGTACTGTTCCCATAAACAAACATTTTGACGTGCTTGTATTAGGAAACTATCGTATTTCCATTCGTCAATTTGATGTTTATGCCACACACTCTGTTCTTCGTTATAAAAATGCCTGCTTTCGTACATATGAAGAATCCAGTCATGATCGCATCCAAGAAGGTAGATTTCTGAAAAACCCATGTACATTGCAATTTCCAGTGCCATAATTGAAACAGACGATGGACCGGGAACCGCACGCGTCAGATCAATACCTCTATCAATTATTGAACCCAATGATCCACCAAAATTTAAAAAATGTACCTCTTTATTAGTAAAACACCCATCTTTTTTATAACGCACTCTATCAGAGAGACTAAAAAATATTTTTTCGTCTTTTGTGTTTTTATCAAGTTCCCCCATTAAATTTTGATATGCGTCTTCTGTAATCGGGGGATGGTATGCGGCCATACAATAATATCTTGGTTTTATATAAGAATAATCCGGATGCAAATAGAAATTGCTTGCGGCAATACAAATTTCACCCTTCAATGGTTTCAAATCTTGCGTTTTTATTGATGGCCCCGTTGCAAGAATAAAACAACGTTGTCCTTTATGGCAATTTTGAAAAACAGCATTTTTCTTAATCAGTGCACTTTCGTCTTTTGACAAGGTTACGGTGCTATATGAATATTCAATATTTTGAATAAATTTATTAATTTTATTTGAGATTTTATGATTCACATAATTGATACGCTTCAATAAAAACAAAAATTCTTTCCCTAATGCCAAACTTACACCTCTCGCTTCAATAATAAATTCAATAAATCTGCAACACGAATTCAGAGTATTTCATTGTGTATAATATAATGGGGATACTTAGCTTATTCCAATTTCAAATCTTTTTATACGTACCACCTTAAGGAAATTTCAAAATTAAATATTATCTTTATATAAAATATCCTTAATTTCCTGTTTTGATAGAAGTGGTGCAGTATTTGAAGCATATGAAAAATTTAAAAATCCTGATTTTTCCATTGCACTCCGTTTAATGATGAAATACTCCTCATGATCTTCCAATTTTCCAACTTCATCCTTGGATATCAACTCTTCATATACCTTTTCTCCGGGTCTTGCACCTATTACTTCCATAGGTATTTCATGAGGAGTTCCATACACCTCATGACAGTACTCAATCATTACTTCCGCCAGGTCTTGAATATTTAATGCAGGCATTTTCAAAATATATATTTCATCACCCTCAGTTTCACCACTACTCCGGATTATTAAATCTGCTGCTTGAGAAATTGTCATAACAAAACGTGTCATTGATGGATCGGTTATAGTTAACGGACCTCCATTCAGTATTTGATTCTTGAAGATAGGAACTACCGAACCTCTTGAATTAATTACATTGCCAAATCTGACGCATGAAAAGACTGTCGAACCAGAATACATATTTGCTGCTAAAGTCAGCCTTTCTGCAACAAGTTTTGTCGCACCCATTACGTTATAGGGGCTTACGGCTTTGTCAGTACTAATAAAAATCATCGTTTTAACATTATTTGCTATAGCGGCATCGATACAGTTTTGCGTACCTCTTACATTAACTTCAGCCGCCTCAAACGGGTTATATTCGCATATAGGCACATGCTTTAATGCGGCAGCATGGAAAACTACGTTTACATTCTTCATTGCCCGCATCATCCTTTTTTCATTTGTGATATCACCAAGAAGCAGACGAACGCGTGGGTCCTTAAAATCGAGCCCTAAATCATGTAGACCGGTTTCGTTATTATCAAGCGCTCTCACTGCATGAATATCGTTAGATAATAATTTTTTAACAAGGAATTTTCCTATACTCCCGGCACCACCAGTAACAAGAGCTGTAGTATTTGAGAAATTATTAGACACATAACCACCTCTGGTTGGAACTTCTATTATGTAACTTTTAATTATTAAATTTCAGGCATTATCTTGATATCTCTGTATATACAAATTAATTAAATGGATAAATAATAATTCCGCTGCATAAAATGGTGAAATTAATGCGAAAAATCTGTGTTGTGATCGCAAATAGAGCTGAATACAGTCGTTTAAAGTCTGTCCTTAAAGAAATAACAAATAATACGAGCTTGGAGTTAATTCTGATTGTAACTTCTTCACTACTTTTAGAGGAATATGGCAAAACGATTGATTCAATTAAAAATGATGGCTTTCATGTCGATGCGGTGGCCAGAACCGTGGTTAGTGGAGGGGATCTACCTGCCATGGTAAAATCCGTTGGATTGTGCTGTCTTGAGTTACCTACTTTATATGAATTTTTTAAGCCTGACATTATAATTGTCGGTTTCGACCGTTTTGATTCGTTTGGAGCAGCGATTGCCGCTTCATTAATGAATATTCCTCTGGCACACATCCAGGGAGGAGAACTAACCGGAACAATAGATGAAAATCTCCGACATGCGATGACAAAGCTGTCTCATATTCATTTTCCAGCTACACAAAAAAGTGCTGAAAGAATAATCAGGATGGGAGAAAACCCGGAAAGAGTATTTAATGTGGGGTGCCCTTCAGTGGATATCATTAAATCTGTAGTAATCGGATCTAAAAAAGAACTATGCAATAAATATAACCTTAATCCGGACCAGCCATTTATCATTTGGATACAACATCCGGTTACGACAGAATTTGAATTCACGCATTCTCAAGTAATTGAATCACTTGAGGCAATTTTAGAATTGGATATTCAAACAATAGGAATTTATCCGAATATCGATGCAGGTTCAAAGGATATCATTAATGAAATTGAAAAAATAAAAGCAAACAAAAAGAATAAAAAAATTCAGTTCTATCATCACATCCCCTTTGAAGATTTTATTATATTATTAGCTCATTCTGATTGCATTGTCGGAAATTCAAGTAGTGGTATTCGCGAATCGTGTTATTTTGGAATACCATCCGTGAACATCGGAACACGACAAAACCGTCGTGAATGTGGTAGTAATGTTATTACAATCGGAAATAACAAAGAAGAAATTAGAAATACAATTTCTAAATGCCTGGATCATGGAAGATATAAACCAGAATATATTTATGGAACGGGCAAGGCAGCGGAAAAAATTGTTAAAGTTTTAGATGAAATCGATCTGGAGGGAATAATACACAAAGAATTTTTTGAATGATGAAAGCATTTTCATTCATGAAAACAGAATTAGATTGGGGTTAGCTCAATGATTTTTATTTGCCAGAAAATTCAGAAAGTATTGGCATTCGCATAATTTAATTTGAATAGCTTTTGAAGGACCGGAAGTATGAATACAATTTTAATAACCGGGGGAAATGGATTTTTAGGGAAAAATATCCTTAATGCCCTTCTTATTCAGGGAAAAAATATTCATATTAAAATTATTGCACGAAATTTGAATTGCATTGATTCAATATCACGTCCTAAAAATAGCGGTTGTTCAATTGAAACAATTAAGGGGGATATCCAGGACAAAGAGTTTATCAAGAAAAGCATGATTGATGTTGATACGTTGATTCATCTTGCGGCACTCAAAGATATTACGTATTGTGAGAACAATCCTGTCGAAGCCGTGAGAACTAATATCGAAGGGACCATCAATCTTTTAGACCGTTTTGAAGGCGAAACATTTTTGTCACTTTCCTCGAACAAAGCAGTACATCCGAATAGCTGTTACGGGGCAACAAAATTACTAATGGAGAGAATTATATTAAAAAAAGCGAAAGAGAATCCTGATATACGATATATAATTGTAAGATCCGGAAACATAATTGGTTCAAACGGTAGTGTTGTAGATCTCTGGAAACATCAAATTAATCAGAATAATAGAATAAACATAACGAACCTTGAAATGACCCGGTTATTTGTTGATGCCCACTTATTATCAGAATATATTATTCAAATATTAAAATCCGGAAAATCCGGTACAATTTATATTCCTCAACACCATTCGGTAAAACTGGATAATCTTGCGAAGGCTGTAATTGAATTATATGGGGATAATAATACGAAAATTAATATCGTTGGAATGAAACAAGGAGAGCAGGTCCATGAAATATTGTCCACAGATCAAGAACCTGTAGTCAATGAATCACAATATAATTCTTCTAATAACCCTGATAAAATGACTTTGGCAGAAATGAAACAATTATTATTGAGAATATGATTAAAGATTTTGAATATCTGCCCACTCCAATTGTTGATTTTCTTCAATAGTTCTGGATACTTTTTTCCCAAGTAAATTTTGATAATGTTGTGCTTTTATTTCTCCAGTTCCAGGCCTTTTAACCCAGATGTTTTCAGAAGTCAATAAATCCCCTTTAGAGATTTTTTGCGTTGAAACTACGCATGCATAGGCGAAATCAATAGTCGGCTTTTCTTCTGGCAGAATATCTTTTTTACCACCCATGGCTTCATAAACTGCATTTGAACCATGAACGAGATCTTTGAGTTCATCTGGTTCGATAGATATAGGATTATCTGGTCCGGGCCAGTTTTTATCTGAAGTAAAATGTTTCTCTAATATTGAAGCACCTAAAGCCACCGCAGCAAAACAGGTGTAGTTACCAATAGAATGATCGCTAAGACCCAGTATTGCATCAGGAAATGCATGTTCCAAATCGTGTAATGCACCGAGTCGAACTTTTGAATAGGGTGTTGGGTAAATCGAGGTACAGTGTAAAAGGGCAAACGGAACCCTTTCTTTTCTAAATATTTCTACAGCCGGTTCGATAGACCTGATATCATTCATACCGGTACTTAATAGTACAGGTTTGCCATATTTGGCAATATGCTCAACAAGGGGATAATTGTTGCACTCCCCCGAGCCAATTTTGTATGCGGTAACACCCATTTTTTCCAATCGTATGGCAGCTTCCCTTGAAAACGGTGTTGAAAGATAAATCAGGCCTTTCGATTCGACATATCCTTTCAAAAAAAAATCATCTTTTTCATTCAATGCACAGCCGGACATGATGTCCCAGATACTTTCTGATGCATTTCCAGGAATGACCTTGTTTGGGATCATCTCATCAGCTATCACATGACATTGAAATTTTACACATTCGCATCCCGCCAAGCAGGCCTCATCCACCATTTGAATGGCCTTTTTTATGTCACCTTCATGGTTAATTCCAATTTCTGCTATTACTAATGGAGGATATGCCGGGCCAATTTTTCTTCCTGCAATTTCCAGAGAATTCATATCAAAAAAATTGTCTATGTTACTTAATTAAAGAACCTGATGCATTGATACATTGGATTAGTTCGCTTCATTATTATGTCAATAGCGAGTATTCATTTGCTCAACCTAAGGCATTTTATGCAAGGATATTTTCTGATCAGTTATTATTAATTCAGCCAGACGTAAATCCCAGGGAGTATCAATATCAATTGAACGCTCTGGGGGCATTATGTACGCATATGTTTTGTTTTCCGGTAAAAATGTTTTTTCTTCGATTAGAGAGGAAATCCTATTCAAATATATTGCCCCATTCAGTGCATATGCAGGAGGCAGGTCCTGCCGCCGTATATTATCAAATTTTTCATCGAAAAAACTTTGTAGCATCCCCGTAGGATTGATCTTTTTTGTCAGATATGGATGAGATGGTGCATCAGTAACACTAACAACCGCGTCTGCCTGCTTTGATTGCGCAATGTCAACTGCATTTTTTATATCCTCTGTAGCCCTCAAAGGGGATGTTGGTTGAAGGAGGAGAATATAATCAGATTTATCAAATCCTATCGTGAGAAAATATTCTATCGCGTGCTGAACAACAGAAATTGATGTTGCTTCATCGCCTGACAGGTGTTCAGGTCGAATAAATGGGACCTCAGCACCCCAATCCTGGGCAATAGCGATAATTTTTTGATTTTCTGTTGTCACCACAATTTTTGAACAGACATTGCTATTCAATGCGGTTTCAATAGTCCACGCAATAAGCGGTTTTCCTGCCAGGTCCCTGGTGTTTTTTTCAGGGATCCCTTTCGATCCCCCGCGTGCCGGGATTAGTGCAAGAATACTATTCATTTCTGTGATAGGTGATTACAAATAATAATAATAATTTTCATACTGCTTTTTTTCCACTTTGGAAACGGTCCCAGTCATTTAAAAATTGCTGCAATCCGATATCAGTCAATGGATGACGAAACAACTGGGACATGACGTTGGCAGGTATTGTAGCAACATGTGACCCCGCTTTTGCCGCCTCAATAACATGAAGAGGATGCCGGATACTTGCAGTAATAACCTCTGTTGGGTAATTATACTCGCGGTACACCGAGACAACCGTCCTCACCACATCCATCCCTGCATATCCAATATCATCGAGACGTCCGACAAAGATACTTGCATAGGTAGCACCTGCTTTTGCAGCAAGTAGCGCCTGGTTTGGGGAAAAAATTAACGTTACATTGGTCTTGATATTGAGGTCATGGAGTGCCCTTGTTGCTCGAAGACCTTCTTCGGTCATCGGAATTTTTATGACTATATTATCGGCTATTTCCGAAATCTTCCGGGCTTCGGAAATCATGTCATCACACTTCGAACTGATTACCTCCACACTAATCGGACCTTTAACCAGGTGAACAATGGTATCAAGCCATTCAGAATATCTCTGGTTGCAGGTTTTTGCAATAAGTGATGGATTTGTTGTAACTCCATCAATAAGGTGGCTGTATCGTTCAATCTCTTTAATATCTGCAGAATCGAGGAATATTTTCATTTTAGGTTTCCTTGATTAATAATAAAAGATTGAGTTATTTCTATATTATGTATTCCTTCACCGCATTGAGTAAATTAATCGCAACAGGGACATCAGATCCTTTTAGATGTTTTACTTCCTCCTTACCATGTCCGGTCAGAACGAATATTGTCCTGCAACCAACCGAATTTCCCGCGACGATATCAGAAAATTTATCACCGACCATAAATGAGTCTGTCAGTTTGACCCGATGCTGTTCAGCAGCCTGTATAAGCATACCGGGTTGGGGTTTGCGACAGGTGCAAGCCTTACGGAACTCCTTAATAATGCCCTCAGGATGGTGAGGACAATAATATATTGCATCGATATGCGCATTCTCCAATGATAACTTTCTTTTCATCTCTTCGTTGAATAGGCTAATATCATGCTCTAGGTAGTATCCTTTTGCAACTCCGGACTGGTTCGAAACAACAATAACCAGATATCCTCGCTGATTGAGCAATCGAATTGCTTCAGCACTACCAGGGATAATCTGTACTTGATCGACTCTATGGGCATAATGTGGGGGATCTTCTGTGATTACTCCATCGCGGTCCAGGAATACTGCTTTTTTTATTTCCATAAATATGCCACCTTAATCAAGCAATGCCTGATATTTCCTGATGAACGCTGCACCGATCCGTGAATATATTTTCCCATGCAATTCACTAGGTTTATAGTGACTCCAGAACCTTCTCTGAAGATCTTCATCTTCTTCAGTAGTCACCCACGTTCCTTTTAGCCTTTCTTCCATCTCAATTGCAACTTCAAGAATTTCTTCCGGGGTATTTTCAATGAGGGTAATGCCATTATCAATGTATTGATTAGTTCTAAGGAATCTCCCCGCACCGGACTCGATAATTTCTCTGAATGACATAAATCGTTGTTCTTTTTCAAGCCAATGCATTTTTGAGATAAATAAATTATTTTTACCCCACGACGACACATATTCAAGTGGAACAAAGTTCACATATAAAATAGGTCTCCGGAATATTCCAGGAACCGCATCGATGCCCGATCCAACACTAATAAAAAAATGACATTTTGCTCCCAAATAAATATCCATGAATTCGCTTCGCTGCCCATTGGTTGCATAATCAATTATTCTCGGATTATTACTTGCTAAGGATTCTATTACGGCCGAACCCATCCTTATCATGTAATATCCACGATTTGCCAATTCCTCAGCCGCAAGAATGTAATTATTAATATTTATATCACGATAATCGTGCCCATGGTCATTTTCGCCAGAATATATTAATTGTAAATATTTAGGATCCCTTCCCACAAAACAAATAAATAGAGAATCTGAGGATATTCCCATAGATTCTAACATAATTCTTCCATATTCTTCTTCTTGTTGTGTGAAAGATAGATGTGGCGCACCATGTTCTAAAACATTATTGACATCTCTGTCCCAACTTTTCCAGGGAATTGTGTGTAATTCGCCATCGGGCAACTTTGAAATTATTATTAATATAAGAGAGGACAGAGGTGAAGGCCATATTTTCAAAACCCGGTTCCACATTTTTTGCAATTGTGTATTGCATACATAGCCACTGTAATACCAGATATCGATAAATCGCTTATTTGGAACATTAATTCCCCTTTCCTTTTCGCAAAGATATATTTCTGTATTTCCAGCGAAATGCCCTATCCTTAAGCTAAACATTTGTCCTATTCGAAAAATAACCCATGGTTTAAGAAGATAAAACAGGATTGATAAGAAAAGTGCAATGATCCAAAGGATAAGGGAGACTGCCAAATGATAAATCGCGATTAAACCTTCACTTTGAATTTTTTTTTGTACTTGATCTCGAATAAGTATAATAATTTTTATAAAATTATTCCAATTAATATTATTGAAAAATTTTTTCCCGGAAATCATTTGAATATACCCGCAATAATTTAATCAGATAATAAATTCATTACAGTAGAATAATTATAAGCATATCCGGTTTTCGCTATTTTTGCCCCGATCCAAAAAATACAGATTCCCATGGCTGAATTATTAGAAACTTAAACTATTTCGCAGGAAAATACACACGAGTTTCATAAGTAACTCCTTTGGAAGTAGTTTTTAGAGGGGGGGGTTTAATAAATCGCCAAGTTCAAACCTTAAAGTCAATTAATGCTCTCCCAACCTTGCCAGATTTCAAATCTTCAATCCCAGTGTTGATTTCATTGAGGGAATAACAGTGTGTGATAAGATTTTTTAACTTTAATCTCCCTTTCAGGTAAAGATCAACATATAATGGAATATCCCTGTCTGGTTGTGTCTCTCCACCCCATGTTCCGATAATCTGTTTTCCCTTTATCAAGTCAAATGGATCAATAGAAATCTGCTCCCCAACAGGCAAATTTCCTGCAAGAACACACCGACCCCCCATGTCTCTAACTGATCGGAAAGCTAGTTCCATTGTTTCACGTTTCCCTGCAGATTCTATCGCATAATCAACACCTTTTCCATCAGTAATCTGATAGATCTCAGAAATGCAATTTTGTTTTTTTGCGTTTATCGTATGTGTAGCTCCAATTGAAAGGGCATGTTCAAGTTTGTGATCAAAAATATCAATCGCAATAATTTTTTCTGCCCCCATAATGTCCGCTGCGATCACAGCACTCGCACCGATCCCACCTACACCAAATATGGCAATACTGTCTCCAGGTCTTAATTTAATCGAATTAAGTACAATTCCAGCCCCGGTGGGAATTGCACAACCAAGGAGTGCTGCTTCTCGAAGTGGCATTTCTTTCTTTATTGATATAAGCCTGTTTTCAGATATTACCGCAAAGTCCATAAATGTGGTTATTGCTCCAGCATTGACCTTTCCAAATTCACCTTCATATACAGAGGAGGGGATATCTGCCCCAATTCCTTTAATCCATGATAGGACTACGTGATCGCCAGTCTTTACTTTTTCGACTCCAGGTCCGATTTTGATAACGATTCCAGAACCTTCATGTCCTAATGTATGGGGTATAAAATTATCGATACCTTTTTTGCCATCCATTTCAAGGATTTGGGTGTGACATATCCCACTATACGCTATTTTAACAAGAACCTGCCCGGATTTAAGTTCCGGAATTTTAAGATCCATTATCTTTAGTGGCTCTCCTGTTTTTATAAGAACTGCAGCATGAGCATATTTACCTGTCAAAATGTTACCTCATTTCATTGATTTCTACTCTACTATTCCTTGATATTCCAGATAAGATCTTCATAATCTTACATGTCACTCAATTATTCTGCGATAAACCAGTAATAATCCCCGGTATAACCTACTTCTTCAAACAAACGTTTCCATTCATTCACATGCATATATGTTTGTGCTGTCAGGTTCCATTTTAACATACGTTCTTTTTCTTCCTCATTTCTCCAAGCATCAACAACAATAAATGAATGAGATCTGGATACCCTCTCAATCTCTTGTAAGGCTTTTTTGCAATAGTTTATGGGTAAGTTATGAATCGTATTTATTGATATAACAAGATCAAACGATTTATCCATATATGGGAGTTTGTAAGCATTCCCAACCTGCACATATGGTCGCACATCTTCAATTGCATTCTCTATTGCATACTGAGAAATATCAATTCCTGCAATGGTTATTTCGGGGATTAGTTGCTTAAAATCATGAAGCATGAACCCCTTGGCACAGCCGACATCAAGGATGGCAGCATCTTTGTTTAAATTGTAATAGTCCCGAAATCTTTTTACCGTTTCTCCCCAAAAACGGGGGTGGTAAGAATATCCACCGTATCCTGAAAGTCTATCCCCATCAAAAAATTCCTTGCCGAATTTTCTTGCAACTAACCTTTGCTCATCAGTAATCTGCTTTGCTCTTTCTTCAATAGCACGTTTCGAACGGGGATATTGATCTAATAAATTGATCTCGGTCATGATAAATCAGAGACTAGTGAAGATATTTACTTAATATATCATATTCTTTCTTCAAAATGATAATAAAATCTGAACATAATCTTATATCTTAAATACCTCATTGATTGCACTTAACGAATCGGGTATTTTTACATTAAATAGCTCAATGACTCGTGTTGAATCTAATGTTGTATATTGGGGGATATGGCCAATTAATATGTTCGATTCTAATGCTTTAATTGGTCTGATAAGATCGCGTTCAACGCCGATTCTATCAGCAATGTGATATGCAATCTTTTCATAGGTTATATCTGATACCCCAGATAACTGAAATATTCCATCTAGTCGTTTTGAAGCCACACGATAAAGAAGATCTGCGGCCAGGAAATGGGGTATTGGTGACATTACCATATCCGAAAATGGATTAATTTCTTTTTTATTTCGAAGAAAATTCATCCAATTATTTATTAAAATCATACGAGGTGAAATAATTTTTGTGAATCGTACGATCGCAATTTTTTCATTTAAAGTTAAGAGTCTCTTTTCAGTTTCGGCTTTTTGCCGACCGTATTCAGTTTTAGGCGAAACACTATCATCTATCTTCTGAAATGGTTTAGTGCCATCAAAAACCAAATTTGTTGAGGGAAAGACAACAAATATATCCTTTTCAATGCATTTCTTTGCTACTTCCAGAGTATTATGTACATTTATCAATTCACTTTGTATGGGATCTCTTGCGCAACATTCTATTGAGGTCATTGCTGCGCATAGATAGACCACAGAAACACCATCTGGAGGATTCCAAAATTCAATATTTTTACTTAAATCCAGAAATAATCTCGTTGACGATATAGACTTTTTTCGTCTGGTTGTCTCAATAAATTGTTCACCGACATTCAACAAATAGCCCTTAATTGACTCTCCTAATTGCCCATCCCCCCCAATTATTAGCGAAATTCCATGTTGTTTCATATTACCGTAATTGTGATCGGAGTGTAACGAATGAAAATCCAAATGTTATCGAATAATATTATTTGCTCGTTTTTCCCATGCAGTTCTTCATCATATTAAATAACCAGCGAATCTCGGGTGATTTTTCTGATTTTTTGAAGTTCTTCAACACTCAAACCCCATAATTCGGCGGTTCTTCGAATTTTCTCTCTCGAAAAATTTATTCGATCCCATTCATATGCCCTTAAAATACTAATATCTTTACTGGTCCATTCATTTGAAGTAATCGTGCCATATCGCCAATTGAGGGAATCCGAATCACGAGATAAATATCCTTTTTCACTGGCGATTTTGTATAATTTGGTGCCTTTAAGGGGTACCGCAATAAAAATCTTTATATAATCTGCACCACATTCTTCTGCAAATTTTATTGTATCCCGAATTTCATCCCATGTTTCGCCAGGAAATCCGATGATAAAATTCACTATACAAAACAAGTTTTTTGATTTAATTTTTTGAATTATTTTCGGAACTGCTTTAAGATCTTTTATCGGTTTGTGAACAATTTCCTTAATTACCCTTTCATTGCCTGATTCAATTGCTACATTAATACCAACACAACCGGATTTTTTCATTAATTCTAATAGTTCGTCAGTTAATAGGAAAAGAGCAAAAGCCATTCCAATCCATTTTAAATTTAGTTCTCTCTCAATCATGAGTGTAAATAATTTTTCTGCATACTTATTAGGAGCCATTAACAAATTATCATCAAGAAAAATAAGGGATTTCAAACCATATTTCGTCTTTAAAAAAAATAATTCGTTGATAACATCTTCCGGATCTCTCGATCGCACTTTTTTTCCGTTTATTTGTTCAACTTGGCAGAAAGAACATCCAAATGGACATCCTCGCGTAGTAACGATATTAAAACAAGGATATTCTGGTGCTCTTTGCGGTCCAAAATCCCGCAGTGGTTTATTAAGATAAGCATTAAGATCAATAAGATCATAAGATGGCCAAGGAATTTTAGAGAGGTCGTCGACTACAGCTCGTTCCTGAACTTTAATATCAGTACCCTCTTTATATACTAATCCTATTTTTGGGAGGGGTCCATCTCCATTTAAGAAGGTTATTAAATCTCGCAGGACATATTCTCCTTCTCCTCGAACACAATAATTAATTTGAGGATTCTTAATAACATGTTCATAATTGGTTGTAACATGTACCCCCCCAGCAATAACGATGATATTTGGATTCACATTTTTTACAATACTTGCACCAATATCTAATGTCTCACCATATTCTGAAGTCAAAATTGAAAAAGAAAGATAATCCGGATTATAATCTTCAATCATCTTTTTAAATTCTTCTTGGGTAAGATTGTAAAAATGCGCATCAATGATTTTTATATCGACTATTTCCCGTACCATCGCAGCTAATAAACACAAAGTTGAAGGATATAAATCCCAGGTAGTGTTTGGGTCATTTTTTATCCATCGTTGATTCGCATAGGCGAAAACCATTTTTTTCATTGAATCACCACGCATCCTTATTTCTTTTTAATCAGCTCTTTCGCATTTCTTGAAATATTTTGAGGATCTAGTTTGTGCTTTTTAAGAAGACTTCTGTAATCACCGGATTCACCAAATGTATCATTAACACCGATCTTATTGTGAAAAACAGGGTATTCTGAAGTTAAGACTTCAGATATTGCACTCCCAAGTCCACCGATTATGCTGTGTTCTTCAATTGAAATTACAGCACCACAATTCTTTGCCGCATGAACGACCCCTTTTATATCCAGGGGCTTGATTGTGTGAACATTGATTATTGTGCTATCAATACTATCCGCTTTCAGCAGATCATAAGCCTCTAAAGCAATATGAACCATAGTACCAGTAGCAAAAATTGCGATATCTGAACCGTCATGGAGAGTTATGACCTTGTCATTTATACAATAACTGTCATCAAAAATTATTGGTGTTTTTTCACGGTTTAATCGTATGTATGATGGGCCTTTTTGAGTCGATTCCTGTTGAACAACAAACTTTGTTTCGATTGCGTCAGCCGGGACAATAACTCTCATATGAGGAATAACGCGCATTATCGCTATATCTTCCAATGCTTGGTGAGATGCACCATCGTTACCATTAGTAAAACCCGAATGTGATACCGCCATTTTGATATTTAAGGAATCATATGCCACAGTGTTCCTGATTTGTTCCCAGGCACGACTTAAAAATATTGCATAGGTACTGATATATGGAATTTTACCGGAAATCGCGAGTCCTGCGGCAATACCGATTAAATTTTGTTCTGCACAGCCTACATTGACAAATCGGTCAGGGAATTTTTTAAAAAATTTATATGTCTGAGTGGATACGGATAAATCTGCATCCATTGCCACAATATTATTGTTTTCCTCACCTAAACGGACCAATGCATCCCCATATGCATCTCTAGTGGATTGATTCTCCATACTTTCAACTCAACTCTTTACATGCACGTATGCATTCTTCATTTGTTAGGCATTTGCCGTGATACTCATTAGATCCTTCCATGAAACTTATCCCTTTTCCTTTGAGGGTATGTGCAATGATTACTTTGGGTTTTCCTGTTAAGGGTTTGATTTGTCTAAAGATGTTTACTAACTCGTGGATATTATTTCCATCAATTTCACATGCATGCCAGCCAAATGATTCCCATTTTTTTGAGAATGGCTCTAATGCGACCACGTTTTCCGTCAAATCATCAATTTGAAATTTATTTCTGTCAACTATTGCAATCAGATTATCCAATTTGTTATGAGATGCGAACATTGCGGCTTCCCAGATCTGGCCCTCATCACATTCTCCATCCCCAATAAGCACATACGTATAATAATTTTTACGATTCATCTTTGCAGACAGCGCAACTCCCGCAGCAATTGAAAGTCCCTGCCCAAGAGACCCGGTTGATACTTCTACACCCGGTAATTTTCTATCAGGATGACCCTGCAGGATTGAACCTAAATTCCGGAAGCCATTGAGCTCTCTTTCTGAAATATATCCGCATTTTGCGAGGATGGAATATAGAGCAGGAGCCGCATGTCCTTTAGACAAAATGAATCTGTCACGATCTTCCCAGTCAGGGATATTCGGTTTATGATTCAAAATTTTGAAGTATACTGTAACGAGGATATCCACACACGATAGGGATCCACCGGGATGACCTGATCCTGCTTTACTGGTCATCTTAAGGATATCAATCCTTACTTTTTTTGCTAGATCTTCAAGAGTATCTGAAAATTCCATTTGGTCTCACTGATTCTCCTTACATTTTTTATCCTATCATTCAATATGAAAATCCCTCCCTAGAATTTTCATTTTATATTCTTGTGGCCTTTGGGAATCATGCCTGTTTTCTTAATAAAATGTTGGCACGTAAATTTGTGTAACTTTTCACTCTTTATGGATATACTCGTAAGGATATTTTTGTATGGTTGTCCAATTGTCGTCAACCCAGTTGATTACCTGGTTCAGCCCATCATCAAGTGTTACGGTTGGTCTCCATCCCAATTCAGAACGAGCACTTGTTGAATCTATCACATATGCTGCGTCCTGACCTAGTCTCTCCTCGACAATTTCCGTACATTCCAGAAATTCCTTTCCCATCAAGGCGCAGATTTTTGACACAACTTCTTTTACAGAATGTCCTTGTTCGGGTGAAAGATGATAGATATTGCCAATTTTCCCTTTGTCCAGTGCGGCAAGTTCACCCTTTGATATATCCCTTATATGGATAAATGATTTGATCGCTTCTCCCCCGCCGTGCAATGGTATTTTTTTTCCGAGTTTTATTAAAATTATGGATTTTGGGATAATCTTAAAAAGTTGCTGATGTGCCCCGTATACATTGGTTGATCGAATCATAACCAAGGGGAAATTATAGTTTTTTAAGAGTGTGAATAAAAATAAATCCGCAGCCGCTTTTGAAGCAGCGTATGGCGTACTTGGATTAAGTGGTGCAGACTCGGTAATTGAACCGACACAGGAACCATATACCTCCGGTGAAGAAATATGGATATATTTTTTTAGATACTCCCTGTCTTTGATTTTATTGATGAATTTTGCAAGACTGACCACGTTTGTCTGGAACCATTGTTCCGGA
>Ga0194039_1000397_pt1 | contig 26890 bp, 16 predicted proteins | sample JunL228m_MetaG_FD_148679 | JGI IMG/M metagenome (GOLD analysis project Ga0194039, IMG submission 148679) | Anoxic zone freshwater microbial communities from boreal shield lake in IISD Experimental Lakes Area, Ontario, Canada - Jun2016-L227-8m | ecosystem: Environmental > Aquatic > Freshwater >... | reverse complement strand
TCATCTATCAGCAAACAAGGTTAGTAAGAATGCCATAACTGCTTTGAAGTTTGATGTTAATCTTAATGAAGAGCATCATCATTCGGATCATTATCACGGGTGCTCTCTTCAGGAAATTTATGCAATTATTGACTCTGCTCAAAGACTTGACTACGAGATAAAAGAGTTAGCAAAAAAGATATTTTTCAGACTTGCTCAGGCAGAGAGCAAAATCCATGGAATGGAAACTGACCATGTACATTTTCACGAAGTTGGCGCTGTGGATTCGATAGTGGATATAGTTTTTTCAGCGCTGCTGATAAAAGAGCTGAAAATTGATGAAGTTATTTCGTCTCCTCCTGTACTTGGGAGCGGTACGATAAATACGATGCACGGAATTCTCCCTGTTCCTGCTCCTGCGACAGCCGAAATATTGAAAGGCTCTCCGATTACTCATACTGACATCAAAGGAGAGCTTACGACGCCTACAGGAGCGGCAATTTTAACAGAAATTGTAACTAAATGGGGTGTTCCAAGTTCTGGAAAAATCTCTGCTATTGGTTATGGAGCAGGTTCAAGAAATTATCCCAATCAGGCAAATGTCCTGAGAGTTTCAATTATTGAGGAAGACTCCAAGAAATACGATGATGACAGAGTTGTTATAATAGAGACGAATATAGATGATATGCCTGGTGAATTTCTTGGTCACATCTCAAATGGTTTGTTTAAACTTGGAGTATTGGATTATGCGGTTATTCCTGCGACGATGAAGAAAGGTCGGCAGGGTTTTATTATTCAGGTCATATGCCCCGTGAACCTAACGGATATGGTTTCAGATTATATTTTGAAGAACACTACCACTCTTGGAGTAAGATACAGAACAGAGAATAGAAAAGTTTTAGAGAGAAAATCTCTAGTCGTATCAACTTCATATGGCGATGTCAGAGTTAAAATCTCAGGGAACAAGGAAGACGGAACATTTAAAGTAAAACCTGAAATGGATGATGTTTCTAGAATAATCGAAGAAAGAGAATTAGTTTTCTCAAAAACCTATTCGGAAATATGCAAAGAGATTTCATCGAAAATCTAAAATAGAAAATACAAAACAAGGACAATTCTTATGCGGCTCTATAAATTCATATTATCTGCTTTTTTAACATCCAGTGTTTTCTTATTGGGAGCAGATGTTTCTCCTATAGGACTTTTGAATCTTCAGGATGTTTTAGATAAGGCTAAAGCATGTACCATTGAGACTTATCCGAATTCCGATGAAGTTCTTGTGGATGATTACATTAAGGTTACTTATAAAGCAGATGGCACTGGAGAGACATGGGATGATACCATATTTAAAATCCTTACAGACAAGGGAAGGGAAGATTACAAGATTCTTAGTTTTAACTACACTCTGCCATACTCACAAGTGGAGATAAAGAAACTTGATGTAATCAAGCCTGACGGCAGAATGATTCCAGTCGATGTCAAGGCTAATGCCAGAGAGATGGTTGATGACTCGCAGATGTTTGCAAATATCTACAATCCCAATGATAAGATACTAAGAGTTACGATTCCAGAACTTGAGATTGGCGACTGTGTAAGATATGTGACTTGTGAGACGATATACAAGGCAATAATACCTGATGCATGGTTTGATATGGAATTGCTGGAATCCACATCTCCGGTAGTTCATTTCAAATATGAAATTATTGCTCCGAAAGACCGCCCTGTCATGAAAAGAGGTATCCCCGACAAAATACCAAATTGCATAGCTGATTATGTGATTCAGGATGGCGATAATATTAAGTATGTATGGGAAGCCAAGAATGTCCCCAGAATGTTTCCTGAACCCAATATGCCTCCTATTTCATCTGTTGTGCAGAGAGTTCTTGCAAGCACAATTAATTCATGGGAAGATGTATCCAAGTGGTACTGGAATCTTTGTCTGCCTCATCTGAATGCCACTACTCCCGAGATGGAAAAGACCGTTAAGGATCTGATCAAAGACGAGACCAATGATATGGGTAAAATAAAGGCTATTTACTATTTCGTAGCCCAGCAAGTTAGATATATGGGCGTAACTACTGAGACGGATGCTCCAGGATTCGAACCGCATGATGTAAGCATCACCTTTAATAACCGCTATGGTGTTTGCAGAGATAAGGCGGCTTTGCTTGTAGCTATGCTTAAACTCGCAGGGTACAAGGCATATCCTGTCATCATCATGGTCGGACCGAAACTAGACAAGGATGTCCCTCTTCCGTTTTTCAATCATGCTGTATGCTGTGTTCAGCTTTCAGACGGAAAAATGGTCTTTATGGATCCGACCAACGAATCATCCAAAGACATCTTCCCTGCATATCTTTGCGATAGGAGTTATCTCGTAGCAAAACCTGACGGAGCTACGCTGATGACGACACCGATAATTCCGGCAAGAGAAAACATGGTCGAGATTGCCACAGATGGAACTCTTTCTCCTGATGGTTTGATTGATGTCGAATCAGTAATAAAATTTGACGGCATAAATGACTCTCTCTACAGAGGGCACTTTGCCAAGTTATCGAATGATGAGAGGAGGACTTTCTTCGAAAATATTCTAAGAAAAGCAATTCCCAATTCACAGCTATTTTATTATACAATTACACCCGAAAACTTATTTGATATGTCATCAGTATTATCTGTCAAAATGAGATTTACCGCGAAGAAATCTTTTGTGTCCGGCGACAATATGAGCGCATTGAATCTGCCGTGGATTGGCGGAAGCATCGGAATTGTTAATTATATTATCGGCACGACTGGTCTTACTGAAAGAAAATATCCGCTTGTTACAGAAGTTGCCTGCGGATATAGTGAAAAGATAAACCTGGCGCTTCCAGACACTTTCAAAACTGAGGGTCCACCGAAGTTTAAAGAGATCAATTCGGACACTTTGGACTTCAATAGAAAGATAACTATTAAAGACAAAAAGCTTACAGCCTCATCTGAATTTCTTATCAATGGCGTGGAGTTTTCCCCGAAACAGTATCTGGAGTTGAAGAAAGATCTTCAAATTATGGAGATTAATGATAGGATTAAACTTCTAGGTTCATCAGGGACAAAAAATATTTCTTCCAATTCTCCGCTTCCTCAGGAAAGAAGTAATGACGCCAGAGTCTTATTTCAGGGAATGGATGTCACCTTGAATGAGGATGGTTCGACGATTGAGAAGTTCAAAACTCAGACAAAGATACTTACTTACAATGGCAAGAAGGACAATTCAGAGATAAAGGTGACATACAATCCTGCCTGGGAGACCGTAAATGTCGTAAAGGCTCAGGTTACTTCTGCTACAGGTAAAGTACAGAAACTCGGACCAACAGAACTTAATATCATGGATTCTTCATGGGTTGCTTCCGCCCCTCGTTATCCGGCAGAAAAACTTCTTGTAGCTAGTTTGCCAGGCGTCGAAGTCGGCTCTACGATAGAAGTGGAATATGAAGCCACCACTAAAGACAAGCCTTTTTATTCAGATATGTTTGTTTTCAGAAGCCGTTATCCGGTGGATAAATACAGCGTAGATTTAAAGGTTTCAAATGACCGCAACATCCTAATTGACAAGAAGAATGCTGATGCGCTTAGTGAAAAAATAACCAAAGAGGATGATTACACTACATACTCCTGGACAGCTTATAATCAGAGCGCAGTAGTGCAGGAAGTCTCGTTTCCGCCCGTATGGGACTATCTGCCTGTTGTTATCGTTTCGGATGGAAACTGGAAGGATTATACAGAATCCATCGGCGAGCATTTTGAGGATATTATGGATGATAATCCAAATTGCAAAGAGCTCGCAAATAAACTCATAGACGGCAAAACTACTGATCAAGATAAGATTCTTGCCATAAGGAACTTCATAGAGATCAACATCAATCGCGCTGGACCCAGTTTCACTGATCTGCCTCTATCTGCGCTGAGTAAACCCGATATCACTTTACAAGATGGATATGGCAATGATGCAGACACTGCTCTTCTATACAGTGCTATGCTCAAAAGTGTCGGTATTAAATCAGAATTTTTAATCGCCTCTTCTCTTCCATATCTCGAAGAGCTAACCAGGCCAATCCTAAAGACTCCTCAGAGGCAGTTATTCAACTTTATTCTTATTGGGGTAAAAGATTCTCAGGGAAATGAGGTTTATCTCAATGACACGGATCAATACGCTTCTTATGGTTCAGTCACTCATGAAAGAGAATGCGCTATTTTGCTCAATGATGCATCTTCTATCCAGATTCTAGCTGCAAAAGGTCAAGAGACATCGGTTGAGCTTATAGTAAATACAGTCCTATCAAAGGATTTAAGCGCAGAAATTAGCATAACTAAGAAGCTATACGGTAATGAATACGGCGCTAATAACAGATTGTACGCACTGCTGACTCCTGAGGATAAGGCAAGATTCTATAAAGAGCTTATCTCGCAGATATCGCAGTCAGCTGTCAGTATTGATGAGTTGAAATGTGATTTCTCGACTTATCCCGGGATAGAAACTTTTAAGGTAAAAGTGCCGGATTACTGCGTAAAAGAAGGAAGCTATATCTACTTCAATTCTTATCTTGGCAACGCTACTATTTTCGCTCTTGGAGCCAGAGAGAAATTCTATCCTTACTACAATGGCACCACCCTTAATTTCAAGCTTGCCAATACCATAATTTTTCCAGACGATACAGAGAAAGTTATGATCAAACCATCGAGCTGTAATTTTACGATTCCAGGAGGAACAGGTACCATCTATATAAGCTCTATGTCAGCAACTAAAGAATCCCTGACATACTATGATGTTATTGAATACAAACTTCACCCGTCTATCATCCCTCCCGAGGACTACTCAAGGCTGGTGGATATTCAGGACTATTTGTCTTCAGGGCAGAACTCAATGTATCTCTTTAAAATCAAATAATGGGAGGGGCGAAGTCCACTTCGACCGCTAATGGCTTCAGAGATCTGAAGCCCTCCCTCAATTAGGAGGCTCTTCAATAATGATCAGCGATGACAGAAAACAAATTATTCTAGATAAACTTAATATCGCTTTTGAAGAAAAGAATCCTCTTTTCTCAATGGATGAAATCAGATCCATTGTCTCATCATATTTGGATAAGAGAGGTTATTATTTAGACTTGCTAAAGATGCACAATCCTCCATGCTATATATTTGAACCTCAAATACTAAAGAAGAAATCAGATGACTTTAGGCAGGCTTTCAGCTTCCTAATGCCTGATACATCGTTCTACTTCGCTATGAAGTGCAATAACCATCCGGAAATGTCCAGCGAAATGATGAAGAACGGATATGGTTTGGATGTCTCAAGCGGACTGGAACTTGAACAGGCTCTCTCTCTCGGATGTGACGACATAGTTTTCAGCGGGCCTGGAAAGACTCAAAATGAACATATTCTGGCTTTAAAACATTCTTCCAGAGTAAAAATTCTTGTTGACAGTTTCGGCGAACTCGAGAGGCTCAAAACTATTGCCGAAGCCATGCAAACTCATATTCGTATTGGCGTAAGACTTACGACAAACCCGAAAATGCTCTGGCGTAAATTCGGGATCCTTCCTGAACGCCTAGAAGAATTCTATCTGCAAACTACCAAGTGTGGATTTATCCACTTTGAAGGATTGCAGTTTCACACTAGTTGGAACCTGAATCCGTCCGTCCAATGTGAATTCATCAGAAAGATAGGCGATGTGCTGGGAACTGTTTCCTGGCAATGCCGTAAATCAATAAAGTTTATCGACATAGGAGGCGGTTACTGGCCGGAGCAGGGCGAATGGATGCATTACGAAACGACAAATATCGGAATGGTTGAAAAGGCTATAGAAAGCCTGGATGAGGAAACAAGGAAAACCCATTACCGTTCGCCATCACAACCGATCTCGTTTTTCGCTCAGGAAATCAGCAAAACTATCAAAGAAAACATCTTTCCAAAAGTCAATTGCAAAATATGCTTTGAACCCGGCAGATGGATATGCAATGATTCGATTCAGCTATTCCTGACAGTCGTTGACATTAAAGAACCTGACATAGCCATAACAGACGCTGGAACAAACACAATAGGCTGGGACAGATTTGAGTATGACTACTTTCCGATAATTAATCTGACCAGACCGTCATTGGAAGAAAAGAGGTTCAATATCCTCGGAGCGCTCTGCACGCCTCACGATGTGTGGGGCTACAACTATTTCGGTGAAGATCTTAAAGAGGGTGATATTCTTATGATCCCGATGCAGGGCGCCTACACATGGAGCCTTCGCCAGAATTTCATCAAACCCATTCCTGGCTTCATCACCGTCTAAAGTTGTACCAAGGGCATCTTTTGCCCGTGCTACGGCTGGAAATATTGATTATTCCAGATCGTTTTTTTCCGGAAGGACAGATGAGTGGTGCTCTATAATAAGCCATTTGCCATCAATCTTGCGATAAACAAATGTATACCGGGCTTTAACTTTTTCATGTTTTTCATCATCCACAATGTCAAAAGTATATAGACCTGAATTAATGGCGATGTTTCCAAATATCCTTATATGTTCTTCGTCAATTGTTCCGACAGGCTTTTTAAGCAAAAAGTGTTCAAAATAATCTTCTATCTCTTCATGATTGTGTCTGACTTTATTGGAAACAGTCGGAATTAATATGGCGTCATCAGCATAATTGCCGGCAACCTTTTCCGGAGAGCCGGTCTGCAATGAAGCATTCCATTGATTAAAGAGATTTTCAATGTCGGCTTTGGAAGTAGCTATTTCAGCCGAGAAAATAGGATGTAATGAAAAGAGTGCAAATAAAACCAATTCCAGTAAGAACTTCGTTCTCATTTTTCTCTCCAACCTTTTTTGAGCATTAAAATATATCTCTATAATTTTAACCACTAATCTTCGCTAATTTCCACTGATGGATAGTTTTGTTCTGTCAAAACCATTGTATTTAGGCGATGGCAGAGTGACAATTGTCTCAATTTCCGGACAGCTCGGAGATCCGTCCCTACTCACAAAAATCGATACAACGGCGCGACCGTTAAGAGCGTTTTGACAGAGCAAAAACCTCCATCACTTTATAGGATTACCTTCAAATAAACATATTGCGGCGCCAAGAGTCCAGTTAACAGATATTCCGTCAATTTTATTGTATGCCTGGATTTTTCTGTCGGGATGAAAATCATATCCGTATTTGAGAAGCGCTGTCGTGAGTTCAAGGTTTAGCAGATAGGAAAAGAGATATGGGTCGTCAGGATAATCTTTTTCGAGTTCTTCCCATGTCCTTTTGCTGAAATTATTACCGGCCTTCTGCATATCTGCCAGGCTGAAAGTCGTACTCATATTGACAGCTTTTGCAGAAGTTAGATAATAAAAACCGCTTATACCTATGAAATTCATGTCTTCAGGAATTTCAGCTCCTTTGTAAGAATTCAGGTTGTGTATGAAGTTAATCAGCATTGAGAACTCCTTAACCCCTTTAGTGAAATCCGGATCGGCTTTTATATGGCTTGCCGGCATCGGGTAACCTTTTGGCCAGCATTCAGGGACATTGGAGAACTGGTATCTGGCATAGTCCAGTCCCAGCCCTAAATAGCTCCTCGAGTAAACGGTATATATTTTGTTTCCAATTTTTAGTTGAGAGACAAATATGTTCTGCTCCTGTGTCTCGAAAGCTATCTGACTGGAACCTCCGCCAAGGTCAAGGACTCCTACACTTTTAGCGTTATCCGAAAAAGTCTTCAGAAGGTAATTCACTGCCACCCAATCAAAAAGTCCTTCTGCGTGACCAGTTATCATTCCTGCATAAACCTTATCATATCCATTCTCATTCAGGTACTTTACCAAGGTGCTGTATAATTTTTCTCTTTCGCATGGCGCGGCTATTCTCATTCCTGCAGTGGAAAGAACATATACGAAGACTTCTCCAGGTTTCACGCCGACTTTGGCAGAACCTGATTTGAGGCTTTCAAGCAGCCCTTTAAAATAGTCAGAAACTTTTTCGGGCTTTTTCGCATAGGTGTATAGACCTGGCTCTACAATGTTCCCTTCCAGTTTTATCTCCTGTGCCCGGGGCACACCATTTTCCAGGCTCATCTTGTACAAATATAATCGCGAACCTGAACTGCCCGCATCCACAATCGCCATATATTTTACCTCTGAGGCAAAGGCAATGCTGACAAACATCATCAGCATCAGGAAAATAGAAGCTGCTTTTACATGTAATTGTTTCATAAATAAATCCCTGCTTATGTTATTAAACTCATATCTTTAAAGTCTTTCAATTCTATTTGATTAAAAGAGTAATGCCAATATGCCAGGCATAAAATATATTGATAGGGTGGCCTCGGCGCCTTTTTCTGACAATCTCTTTATTTTCCCCAATGTGTGATATAATCGTAAAGCAGAAGTAAGAGCCGCTTAGCCAAGTCATGGAATCAGAGAAATGAGATTCAAAATTAAAGAGAGTTTTGCCCTCAAGCTCAGTTTGTATATCATTACAGCTGTGGTGATTATCTTCATTATTGTCTTGATACATAACTACCGTCTCTCCAAGAGGCTTATACTTGAGAATAATACTCAGCATATCAGAGCTCTTGAAGAAGCTACGCTTAACCGGATAGACATTTTCCTCTCTGTGACCCAGAGATCAACTGATGATCTGAGCGCATTTCTGGAGTATAGCGATCCATCAGAAAATGAATTGCAATCTATGCTCAAAGGCCTGACTGGAAGTTTTAACATAAATCACGGAGTCACAGTTTTTTTTGCGCCCTATAAATTTGATAAGAGTAAAAAATTCTTCGCCCCGACATCTTGGAATACAGGTAATGGTTCAGATTACTGCGATTTGGCGAATCAGGATTTTGATTATCTCCAGAATGATGTTTACAAAGAAGGAGCAAAACAGCTAAAAGGCTTCTGGAGCGAACCATATTTCGACAAAGACAAAAAGACGCTGTTGCTCTCTTACTCCAAAGCTTTCTATGAACTTAAAAATGGCAAGAAAGAGTTTGGCGGTGTCGTCAGCTGTGATATTCCTCTTGAATGGATTGAAGAGTTTATATCAGAGATAAAAATCTTCGATTCAGGATATGCCTATATTATTTCGCCAAACAGCACATTTATAGCTCATCCCAATAAAGATTATTATCGACAGGGGCAGAGTTTGTTTGCCCTGTCTGAAAAGTACAATGACGAGGCAGTGAGAAAAATATCTCAGGAAATGATATCTGGAAAAACCGGCTATTCCAGATATTTTTCCCATAACAAGGCAGAGATGTGCTACATATATTATCAGCCATTGAAGAAAGTTGGCTGGTCGCTGGGGATTGTGGTTCCTGAGAATGAACTTTTTTCCAGGCTTGATAGTGTCACGCTTGATCTTTTTGTAATAGGAATAATTGGCTACCTGATGACGCTTGTTATGACAATATTTCTTTCACGCAGAGCCACTATGCCGCTGCGAAGTCTGGCAAGAGCTACATATAAAATAGGTCAGGGGGATTTTAATGCGGCTATTCCAAAAAACACCTCTCTCGATGAGATAGGATTACTGAGCAGCTCCTTTGTCTCAATGCAGAGTAACCTCATTAAATATGTGAAGAATTTAAAAGAAAGCACTGCCGCCAGGGAAAAGATAGAACAGGAATTAAACATAGCTCGTGAGATACAAGAGAGTATAATCCCTCATAATTTTCCAAAAGCAAAAGAGTTTGATCTTTATGCCAAACTCATTCCTGCAAGAGAGGTTGGTGGTGACCTGTACGATTTTTTCTTTATTGACGAGACTCATCTTTGTTTTGCTGTCGGCGATGTGTCCGGCAAAGGGGTCGGAGCCGCTCTTTTTATGGCTATTACGAAAACTCTTCTCAGGGCAAAGACAGGGATGCACACGAATCCAGGCGAAGTAATAAGCGCTATGAATAAAGAGTTATGTATGGAAAACGACTCAGCCATGTTCGTGACTTTTTTCCTCTGCATCCTTGATGTCAGGACAGGTGAGATTGAATACTGCAATGCCGGTCACAATCCTCCAATTATTAATACGGCAAATAAAGGCTTTTGCTATTTGCGTTCAGAGCAGAAGCCACCTCCGCTAGGAGTAATGGATGATGCTCTCTATACAAGCAATAAACTCAAATTGCTTTCTGGCGACATCTTCTTTCTCTATACTGACGGAGTGACCGAGGCCACGAATAAAGATGATATTGAGTTCTCAGAGGAAAAACTTCTGACCGTATTATCCGATAATGCAGACAGTTCAGTAACAGGTATTATTTCTCAAGTCAGGACTGCTGTAGCATGCCATGTATCAGGCGCGGATCAATCGGATGATATTACCATGCTTGTGCTCAAGTACAATGGATAATAAAAAAAGCTCAAACCCCTGGAAAGGCGCTCATAGAAGCTACATCACTCTAGTAAACAGTAATAACCATCCTCCAATAAAAATTATAGCCACTATCAGGAAGTCGAATCTATTACCTATTATTCCTCTTAGTTTTGATCCCAAAAATGAATTGATTATAATTATCGGGATACTCAGAGCAGTTATTAAAAGATATTCTTTTTTAATGCCGCAGCTGATAGAATAAGCGGTCAAGTTGAAAGAACTTTCTATGAAGAAAAGAGGCTGAAGGAAGGCTACAAAAAGCCCTTTCTCCCATTTTCTAAGCTGTCCATATATCACATAGAGCGGACCATTTGCGCTGACTGAACCCCCAATAAACCCGGCAAGAATCCCGAAAATGAATGTAAATATACCAAATTTGACTGTGAATTTAGAGAAAGAAGTAAAATAAATCAACGGGTATGCAATTAGTAAAATACTCAGCAAGGTCAAAATTATTCTAGTGTTGCCGTATAGAACAAATAGAACCCCAAACGAAGCTCCTATTAATAGAAATACAATCAGATAAACTAATTCCCTGCCGGCTTTGAGTATATTCTTATGCCAACTTGCTATTAGTATAATGCTTATAATTATTCCATATAAAGAGCCGATTATCATGGATTGAGCAACTGGAAAGGAGAGAAGAAGCAATGGCATTCCTATTAAAGCATCTCCAAATCCAAAACAGCTTCTTATAAATGAAATTATAAAAACTATCGCCAGCAAGTGGATTATTGTTTCTATCATCTTTTTAATTATTTTTAACTTATAAAAGTAGTGGCACAAGATGTTTATGAGCGAAAAAAAGACCGAAGCGAAACCGCTTCGGCCTTTGAATTAAGGTAGCATTATTTATTTGTTGACAGGCTGATTAAATTTTTTATTATTTTTTACTGTTTTTTATTGTTTGCCATTCTGCATCACTCATTTGTTCGTAATAATTAAGAGTTATAGTAGTTGTCTTCCCTTCGTATATGTCCTTATATCCATAGCCTGCTTCTGGACTATATTGTTTGCCATTTATTTGGATAACTTCAGAATTAATAAGGTAAGTGCGTCCCGCAACAAGAGAAATATTTTGGGATATATTGTTATCGCATATCAATAATTGTTTATCCGGAGTATAAGAATTTATTGGCTCATTGGTCATAGCCTTTCCCGTAGCGGCCACATCTCTAATTAGAATCGATATTTCAACCTGTTTCTCATTGACAATTCCTCCTCCTTTAGCAAAAAACTTAGGGATTACCTCTAATATGCCTTTTGGTTTTCTCCATTCACCAATAGCACTCATCCTTTTGATAAAAGCAGAAATTCCAAAATCTGCCCACATTGGTCCACCTAAGAGGGTGGAATCCAATGCATTTGCTAAATCAACATAGTCAACGGGGATAAGAACTGCAGTATTGGCACTTCCAGTCCAAAGAGCCGTATTTTCAAATCTCGTGAGTTTTTTTGAATCTTGGGTTTGGAAGGTTAACGCGGGTTCAGCCTTAAAATTAAATTTTGTAAAATTTAATGCGAAAGCGGTATATTGGGTTTTGGTGTTATCTCTATATGACCATAGCACATCGTCTTTATAAGTGTTGTCTATAACTTTAATAGGTTTATCTCCTTGCATTGTATTAGTACCCAGGAAATAAAATTGATTAAAAATAGGATTATAAGTTCCTAGTGCAAAACCGAAAGCAGTATTATTTTTCACAATTATTGGAAAAAATCTTAAAACTGTATCTTTATCACAAATAAGTAGTTTTTTGGTATTGTAAGTAGAAACCGTTGTATCCAAAATACCATTACTGTTTTCTACTAAATCAAGACAGCTTGTGGAATTAGTTGGAACTTGAATTATGACAGGATTACGGATAGATTCGGTCGCATTTTTAGATATATCTGTGAGTTCAGGGTCGAAGTTATATCTAATATTGATGCCAAGATAGTACTCGTTTTCCGGATCATTTGATATGAAGGCAACTAAAAAACCGAAAGGTGCATTGTATATGAGGTCGAAATTTTGCAAGACATATAAGTACGCATCTGAGAATTCTTTAGATAATGTTGCCGAGCTAGCATTTTTTATTGTATCATCAAATGCCTTTAAAGCTAATAAGGCTCTAGTTTTATTCCATGGTTGCGTTGTATCATTAGCTATGTTGTCAGCTGCGGTAGTAGCTGATGGGTAATTATTTGCTAATTGATCCACATATTTATCAAATTTAACTATTCCAGTAAAAGGAGCAAAGCTCTTACAAAAAATAAAATAATTTAAAACCATTATTCTCTTTGTAATTCCCACATGGTAGTATGCTGTTCCCACAGCTTCATTTGTAGCGAGGTTCCAATTGACAACCAATTGAGGGAAAATCGTTTCCCAGGGGGTAACTTCTACGCCAATAGGAATAAAATCTCCCCATTTTTTTTCTTTTTCTGCGCCATTAGTTATAGAGTTCGAAATTATTAATGTGCAAGCGAGAGAGGAGAACAGTAATAAAAACATTTTTTTTATTTTTTTCATAATATCCTATTTTTTTATATCTTATATATAGTGTAAAAATCTTATCTCTTATCAACCTACTGGACTGGAAGCCCTTCCAAGTTCTAAAAACTCTAGATCTCTAAATCCACTAAATCCTTTACATTCTGATTTTGCTCTCCCTGTGCACCACCAAGAGGAGCATCTCCGTCTTTTTCGTCCTTTTTAAGACCTTTTGGGTCTATATAAGCTTGTTGATCCAATGCGTCTTTCCATGTCTGAGGGACAAATGCTTTTAAATACTTATTCTTATCTTCAATAGATATATCTTTTGGATCAATTGATGGAGCTTTAAGCCCTGCAACATCTCCTACTGCTGGTTCTTGTTTTGCATTCTCTTGCATTTTAGCTATACCTTGATTAGTAAATGTAACTGCGAGAGATTCGAATATTTTACCATATGGATTTCCTGCAGGCCAAGTTTTGCTTCTAACTCCAAAAGTTCCACCAGTCGATTGATTTTTAAATTGGCTTAGATGACTGAAAGCTGTACTTACCCCTGCACCAAAAGAGGCAAACCCCTTTCTAAGGCTCAAGGATGCCTGGTATTGAGTAGTTTCTTCGTTTGATTTTGACTCCCAAGCATAAGAATAATCTATAAAAGACATTGACTTCAAAGTTATTCCGGTAACTACTCCTGTGCCCCACTTTCTCTTAAAGGCTAAAACAGCTCTGAGATAAGCATTTTGATCATTTTTGGCTATAGCAGTATCTACTTCTTCAAGAGACCTTTGAAACAGTGGAAATCCTGATTGATATACCAACTGAGGGTCAACATTTTTTGCCCACTCAAATTTTCCACCTTGTACTTCGTATGTACCGTTAACATGCATTTTTTGCTTAACCTGGGTGAAATTCTTTGAATAAGCCCGTGAAAAAGAGGCATCCATTTTAAATAACCCGGCACCCACTTTCAAATTACTATCAACATTCCACCTTATGTAGGTTTGGTCCAGAGTAGAGCTTCCTGATCCGGTTACATTATATTCACTTGAAGTGTTAGCAGTATTCTCGATAACAACATTATTAAAAAGCAATTTTTTTATATCAAAAGCTATATTATTACTTTCCAATCTACCAGTAGTTGCGTCTGCACAAGAACCAATGGTTAGATCTCCATACTGTTGTGCCAGCGTACTAAAAGCTTCCTCCATAGGGCTAACATCAGCTCCTTTAACATTTGTTAATGCCATAGAAAGGACAGAAGTGGCTATTAAGGAACAAATAATTATTTTTCTGTTTTTTTTCATTAAGTAACACCTTTTTAGATTTTGTTATTATTTTTAATTTCCTATGTTTTTTGGACTTAAAATTACTATTTGTTGAAAACCTCCGGCATATTTAGTATCACGGAATTGTTCTTGTAGTTCTGAAGGTAGTTGAGAATCTTGCTCGAAGGCGACGGCGCTACGCATATGACGAATGTATGAGGGGCAAGAGGGGAGCTCTGGAGGACATAGGAGCTGTCATAGAGGTCTCCATCGGTATTGCCTGCTACGAAGGCGCATTTGGAGCCTTTAGCCTCGATATTATTTACAGCTACGAATTTGCCCTGTTTGTCTATGATGTAGAGAAGACCAGCTTTATTGATCAGGTCATTACTGAGGAAACGGTCGTCATAGACTGCCGAGAATGTACCATTTTCCAGAAGCTTAAGCCCGTTGCCTGCTATATGGCTTGTCGAAGCATCGTAATTTCCGTCAGGTGTAATTAGAATTCTTGAGAAATTATAGTTTCTGCCATTTTTGTAAACCGCATTCTTTTGCAGGTAGTCAAGGGCGTTGCCTACGAAATACTGACTGCTTCCCGTGATGATCCAGACATTGAAACCTGAGTCGCACATCTTCTGCAGTACATCAAGCATCGGGTAAAAAACAAAATCAGTCGGGTCGTATTCCTTGAAAAATTCCTGCTGCGCCTGTTTGAGCTGGGCAGGAGTCATCCCTGTTGTAAATATGGCTGTATTTGTGAATTTGCTGTAGCTGTCGCCATTGTAAACAGGATATGGGGTTGATGGCATTGTCGGCGGAACGGCGGTGTTTTGCATCCCGTCGAAAAGTTTGCTTTCCTGAGATTGGGTTCTCTGAATTACATCTTTTCTGAAGTTGGCATTTTTAGTATTAAACATCGGAAAGAGTTTGAAATCAGTGAATTTGTCAGCGTTGAAAGCGCCCCAGAGATAAAAAGCTGGCTGTCCTGCGTATTCGACATTATCCATTTCCTTGACTGGGATATGTTCGCAGAAGAGAGTTCCGTCCCAGTCGAAGACAGACAGATAGTCGTTTCCCTTGTACTTATTGATGAAATCATCAATCATCGCAAGCTTGACCGTTGATGCAGGGTTTTTTAAATCCCAGTGAGGGTAATCATTCTGTAGTCTAGCTGTATCGACATTTATTCCTGCAAAAAACGATCCCCCTGATAGCATTGCAATGCAGAAAATCAGGGCCGACAGTAAAATTTTCATTTTCTTCATCTTGCCTACTTTTAAGTTTTAACTATGATAAGTATTCCTTTTACTTTGCTTCCAAAAGACACTTTGTTGCTAGATATTTTTCAATGTTGAAATTTTTTGGGAATTTGGCTTTTCCTATGGACAGGCCTCCGCTAAAAGCTGCATACTCACCAGCCGGCACAGACTGCTGGAGCTTTGCAATGAAAAGTACTTTGCCGTCACTTTTTATAGTGGGGTAAGTATTCGATATATTGTGCTGAGTTTCTTTGCCAGTGGTTTGGTTAAGGCTATAACCATAAGTAAGAAAACCATTGTAATTAGTTATGAAATTGTCATCTCCTTCAAGGTATTTTTTGTCTATTGTAAAGCTTATATTGCCGATGGGTTTATCAGTTTTTGTTATAATAACCTCATAAGATGTGTAATAATCTCCAATCTCGATAATACGCAGATATGGAGCAGAATCATTTGCCTGCAGATTAAAATTGATTGTTGTTAGTAATAAGGCGGCGATAGCTACTAATAGAGCTCTCATTTCTAATCTCCTTTTTAGTTTTTTAACTTTGTATCTTTTATCTTTGAGTCTTTCAATTCTAGCTGATTAAAACAGTAAGGCAATATGTAAAGCGAGCAATATGGAGGGTCACGCTTCGTCGTGACCGCTAATTTGCGGTTTTGACAGAGCAAAACCCTCCATGTCACGGTTACTATTTGTTCAGTTTGTCATGCAATACATCTAGCAGAGGAGTTGTTACCTTGTCTGCTTTCGGCAGTTTCTTGATGGATGGATTGACATAAGAAACTCCGCCTGTGAACTGCATATCTCCGAATACCTGCCAGATTATTACGCCGCCTGCATTGTTATTGTTTACATAGTCAGCTTTCAGTCCGACTGATTGGGGATTGTCGAAACTGAGGAAGTAATTATCCTTTGTCATATAAGGAACTTTTCCAGCTTCATCCCAATGATAGAACCAGCCGGTCTGATTATTGATAATGTAAGCGTAGTTTGGCACGCCTTCGAAGAGACCCCAGTTAGCGAAGTCTGCAGCTGAGTCAAGGGAACCGTCCACAGAGAACGATTTTACGGATTTTTTAGTTTTTCCGCCAAGAGCGGCGCCGGAGAGTGTTTCAACTCCTCTGCCGTATGAGGCTACGCCCATATTGATCTTATCGGCTTTTACGCCTTTGGTCTGAGTGAGGAACTTAAATGTGTTGTCCCAGCAGAGAGCAGAACTATTTCCATAGAGAGCTGAGTTATGTCCTGCAGTGTCAGACCAGCCGCCTTCGAGGTCATAGGACATGATGTTGAAGTAGTCCATATAAGCTGAAAGCTGAACCCAGTTGAAATTATTCAGGTTTGCTGGTGATGCGCTGAATGCTCCGGTGAGGAGTTTGTCTCCGCCAATAGTCGCTCTGATATCTTTCATCAGGATGACATAGTTAGCATAGTCATACTCTTTGCCTGTGAAGTTCATTCCTGCAGCGCCCGGGTATTCCCAGTCAATATCAATTCCGTCGAAACCCATATCCATAAGTTTCTTTACATCTCTGAGGAATAAGGCTTTCTTTGTGGCGCTGTTAGCCATGTCGGAGAAGTGCTTGCTCATGCTCCACCCGCCGATTGATGCCATGAGTTTGACATTGTTCTGCTTGCAGAGGTCGAAGAGTCCGGGAGCGCCGCCTATAACTTTTTCTACTTTGGCAGGGCTGGTATTCCAGTTGAACTGCACATCGCCGTAGAGGAGCCACATATCCCAACTGCTGTAGATGTCTTCATTCAAGATTGCGGCTGGTTCCTGTTCAGCAGACTGATTTGTAGCTGTCATAGCCTTGTTCCTAAAGTCTGCGCTATGGAGAGAACCGTCCTTTGCTACCCCGAAGAAGGAATAGTTAATTATTGTATATTTTGAATAGTCCACATTGAGCTGGTTGAAAACTCCCTTTGCAGGAAGCTGATAGGCGTCGCCCTTCCAGGCATCCCACTGAGTTATATAACCAATGACCTGTTTCTTTGATGCTGACGGAATCGGAGGAACTACAGTTGTCTTTTCGACTACGACATTGATAGAGACAATGATAGTTGTTCCGTCTTTTTCTTTAACTGTGGCTGTGATTGTGTGAGCTCCGAAAGCATTCGGAGTCCATGAGGCGCTGGCGCCCTCATATATTTTGCCGTCAACTGTGATCGTTGTTGAGGCTATATTTGCGCTGTCTCCTATGACGCTCAGTAAAATGTCGATAGGGGAGAGTGAAGCAATTTTGATTATCTGCCCGTCTGTATGAGAGGCGAAGCTGACAGTTGTATCTGTCGGAGTCGGTTTTGCAATTATATTGAGGGCTGATGCTGCAGCTCTTCCGGTTTCCCATGGAGTATGGGTATATCCGGCAGTAAGTTGACCATTAGTAATATTGAGAGCATCCCAGTCCACGCTCCAGTTCATGAAACCGGCAAAGCCGGCACCTTGCGACTTGATGAGGCTGACTGCGCTGCTGATGAGCGCAGGAGTGGCAATATATGCCATTTCACCGCCAGCGGCGCCTTCAGTGGCAGGAATGCCGAGAGCAAATTTAGATGGTGGAATCTGCAAGCCTATGCTTCCATTAGCCGTAAATCCTTCAGCCGTGGTAGCAGCCCATGTCATTGCAGCGAGGAACTTATCCATTCCGTCAGCCGGAGAGACTTTCAGATTGTCCTTTCCTGTAACTCCATTGCTAGGTCCCTGATTGTAGGTCTGAGGCCAGATATATGTGAATTTATCCACGCCGATAGTTTTAATAAGGCTGATGTAGAATTCGCCAGCAAGACTGTGGGTAGCCCATTGTCCTGTGCCGTAAGCGAAAGGAACTATGTAGCACCATTCAGGAGCGGCTGTTAGTGCGAAAGTCTTTCCAGAACTTCTGTAATCATTTACTATCTGGCTTACAGCCTGTCCAAGCAGAGCAGGATCGGAAGTGAATGAACCTGCTTCCAGGTCGAGGTCAAGACCGTCGAAACCGTATTCATTGATGATATTTTTAGCCTGAGTTATGAATAACTGTTTCTGCGCTTCTGTCTTGAGAGATAGGTGGAATTTTTCGCCGCCTAGAGAGACGATGACTTTTTTGCCCTGAGCCTTGGCATTGGTTATGAATTTTTTGACTTGCTCTGGATTATAGAGCCCCTGCTGATTGGCAGGATTGTTCATGTCATAGGCAAGGTAGAGATTACCGTTTGCATCGGTAATTATGAAGGCAACTATGAGCATATTGTAAGAAGAGTCAATTTTGTCGAGGTCAACGGCATTTGAAACAATCTGTTTGCCGCCGATATTGTATGAGGTATTTCCGCCCCAGAGACTCCAGTATGTGGCATTGATTTTATCTGAAGTTACTACTGGCGGGATGATAGGATCAACAACTGTTTTTATTATGGTTACTTGAACTGAAGCTGTGGCTTCCTGAGCTTTGCTGTCCTTAATTGTGTATGTGAATGTGTCTGAACCGTAATAACCTTTGGCAGGAGTATATGTAATTTTTGAACTTTCAATGGCGGCTGTGCCGTGGGAAGGAGTTGAAACTTTTGATATGACAAGACCTGTTCCCTGATCATTTTTGAGTACATCAATAATTACTGATTTGTCCTGGTCAACTGTAGCAGTGTCATTGTTAGCTGCGACTTTGGTTGTGTCAGCAGCACTACCCAAATCTTTCCATACTCCCCACTGTCCGCTTGTAGATGGATTTTCTCCTTGGGTCCACCATTTTGCTTCATAATTGTGTCCGTTGTAACTTATTCTGTCGCCTGCGATATATGCTTTTACCGCATCCCATGCGCCATAAGTAGAGCTTGGAGTTGAAGAGTTTTGAATAGTTATATTGATTGTAGCTGAAGCTGTTCCGCCTTTGTCGTCTCCGATTGTGTATTTGAAGGAGTCTGTGCCGATATAATCTTTTGAAGGCGTGTAGGTAACTGAATTGCCGCTCTGAACTGCACTTCCGTGAACAGGCTGAGAAATAGCGGCAAGGAAAATTGTATCCCCGTCAGCATCGCTGTCATTAGCAAGAGGATTTATGAGTGCTGCGGTATTTACATTTGTCGTAACGGCATCGTCATTGGCTGTTGGATTGGTGTTAGCGGAAGGAGTTGTTAGTGTCGTACCGTTTAATTTGATGTTAGATGGTTTGACTGATGCGTTTCCTGGCTGTGCGATGAAACCGAAGGAGTATTTCTCTCCCGGAGCAATTGAAGTCTTCCATGATGGAAGATTGACTGTGTAGTGGGTCCCTGTGCGTGAAGCTACAGAAGCATCCCACATCGAATTTATAGTATATGGGAAGTCAAATTCCAGCGAAACTTTTTCCAAAGGCGCCGTTGAAGTGTTGGTTATTGTAAATTGTCCCTGAAAGGCAGAACCCCAGTCTGAGCTCACAGAATAGTCCACTGAAGCAAAGACCGCCGTTGATAGCAGGCTGAAAAGAGCCAGTGTCATTATAGATTTAAGAGACTTTGATAGATAACTCGCCATAGAAATCCTCCTTTCATTTGTTTTATTCTTGAGTTTCGCGTGCATTAAGATGCCTATTTCTATCAAATCTATCAAAATGAGTATTGCAGAAAACGATCATATTTCGGATAATTTGATGGAAGTATTAAATATCGTTTAAGAAAAAAGGGATTTGTAACTATGGAATTTAAGAAAGATTCTTTCAGGGATATAAGAAAATCGCAGAGATGGACAGTTCAGGCGCTGGCTGACAAGCTTAATACATCCTCCACAACGATTCACATGTGGGAGAGCGGGCATCATGAGCCTCCGGTCAAGAAAATTTATGAAGCGGCAAAACTTTTTAATGTGCCTGTCAAAGACTTGATGGTCATTCCAAGTGACTATAAAAAGACTAATGAGAAATCCGATTCAGAAAAGGATGAACCTGTCAGGCTGATTGACAGTTTGCGCGGTGCCGATATTGACCAGTCTGTAGGAAGGCTGAATTCCGAGGTAGATTTTCTGGAAAAAAAAGTTAAGGAGCTTTCGTTACTTGTGAATACTCTTCTTCAGATTACACCTGTGCCGTTTTACATCAAAGACAGTTACCAGCAATATGTGATAGGCAATAAGGCTTTCTATGAAATTCTTGATCTGCCGGAGAACTTTGCTCTTGCCGGAAAGAAGGATGAAGAGATATTCTCGGAGAGTGAAGCAAAATCAAATACAAAAGAGGATGCGGCAGTTATCCATACACGAGAAGCTGTCAGGAATAGGGAAGGCTTTATTCCAGGGACCAGAAAGAAAAAATGGGGTGATATTCACAAACTGCCAGTAATGGGAACAAAAAATTATCTTCTTGGGATCATGGGTGTATTTGCCGATATAACAAAGCGGAAACAGGAAGAAGACCTCAGGATAAAACTCGAAAAGATGTTAAATTCTACCGACGAAACCATCTGGATGGGGAGAGGTTTAAAAAAAGATGGAGAAAGAGTATTCATTGAAGAGATAATTTTTATATCAAGCGATGCTACGCGAAGAGGAATACTTAGAGATAAAATCAGTTTAGATTATGAAGAACAGATTAAATATTACCAGTCATTGATAGTGGATGAACCAGAGAGGAAAAGGCACGACTTGTCCCGTATAAAAGACGGAGAGCATTCTGAAGTGTATTACAAGGTAAAAGTAGAGCATCTGGATTATCCGCTTCAAGTTAGAGAAAGGATTTATTATAATGCTGACGAAGACCTCTTTATCGGCGTTATTTACGCAGAAAATTCGCCATTTACGCATAAGAAGTTAACATAAAGGAAATACGCTGGGAAATAAATTGATGATGAATGACCTTACAGTAAAGAAGATTATCAAGAAGGGCAGAAGCGTTTCAATCTGCTTCAAAGACTATGGAGCAGGCACTTTGGGCGAAGTCCTGAAGACAGTCTGCGCTTTTTTAAACCGGCATGGTGGCGAAATTCTTTTAGGTGTTAGCGATAAAGGCGTCGTGTATGGGCTTGAAGAACAAATACTACCGAAAATCAAAGCTGAATTGATTTCAGAACTCAATAATTCTCAAAATATAAACCCGGTATTTTACCTTTCAGTTGACGAAGTGAAATACGAAGATAAAAGTGTCCTATATATCTATGTGCCGGAGAGTTCTCAGATACACAGACTTAATGGCAGGATATATGACCGCAGCGACGATGGGGATTTTGATGTCACCGACAATACTAATCTCATTAGCTCTCTCTATCTTCGCAAACAGACAAATTACTCAGAGAACAAGATTTATCCGTTTGTAAGGATGGAAGATTTTCGAAGTGATTTGATGCAGAGAGTCAGAAAACTAGTTACAGTGCAGAACAAAGATCATGTGTGGGCGTCAATGACTGATGAAGAAATTCTTAAGAGCGCCAGGCTTTATCAGAGAGATTTTCAAACAGGAAAAGAAGGCTTTACTCTAGCGGCAATCCTGCTTTTAGGCAAAGATGAAGTCATACTTTCTGTCCTGCCTCATCACCGCACCGATGCTGTTCTACGGAAAGTCAATAAAGACCGCTATGATGACAGAGATATTGTAACAACCAACTTGATTGAGAGTTATGATAGGCTTATGGCCTTTGTAGAAAAGCATCTGCCTGACCCTTTCTATCTGGAGGGAACCGACAGAATCAGCATCCGTTCGCATATCTTCCGTGAACTTATTGCCAACTCGCTTATCCACCGGGAATACCTTAACGCCTTTCCGGCTAAACTTGTTATTGAGGCAGATAAAATATTTCTTGAAAACGGCAACAAACCTCACTCTTTGGGTTTGGTTAATCTGTCGAACACAGCTCCGTTTCCAAAAAACCCAATCATTGCATCTTTCTTCAGACAGATAAACCGCGCAGAAGAGCTTGGTTCAGGCTTCAAAAAACTTGCCAGATACGGAAAAATCTATTTTGGCGCTGAACCTCTGATTCAGGATAAGGATATTTTCAGAATCGAAGTGTCGTTTCCCGGCGATGCGGCCCTTTCCCTGAAGTCTGAAGCTCAGCCTGAAAATAAGTTGGGAGAAAAGTTGGGAGAAAAGTTGGGAGAAAAGTTGGGAGAAAAGTTGGGAGAAAAGAGGTTTAAGATGTTATCTCTTATAAATGAAAATTCAAATTTAACTATTTCACAGCTTGCCGGGATTATGAATATGAGTACAACGGCCCTTGAGAACAATCTGAAACTCTTAAAACAAAAAGGCCTCTTGAAGAGGGTTGGTTCGGACAAGGGCGGTCACTGGAAAGTATCTATGGAATAAAAGCATGGGCGTCCTCCTTAGGCGGATAAATCTCGTCCGTGAAATGAAAATAAATAACTATGTTAAGCATATCAAAACTTTACTGCGGCAATGAAGAGTACGGCGATATCCTGAGGTATCGCGGAATCCATTCTGCCAGCAAAAAACCCATCGTCGTCTGGAATGTGACTTCCCGATGTAATCTGGCCTGCACGCACTGTTACGCTGATGCCTCGTCCTGCGCTAAGAATTCATTTGATTTATCTACTGATGAAGGAAAAGCGTTGATTGATGACCTATCAGCATTTGGCGTTCCTGTTCTTCTTTTCTCAGGTGGTGAACCACTTATGAGGGAAGATATTTTCGAGCTTATAGCCTATGCGGCATCTAAAGGCATGAGAACTGTCCTTTCTTCGAATGGGACACTAGTAGATAAAACTAAAGCCGAAACCCTGAAAAAAATCGGCATTTCCTATGTCGGAATAAGTATTGACGGCAGAGAGGAGACACATGATAAATTCAGATGCCATAGAGGAGCCTTCAAAGAGACAATTCAGGGAATACGAACTTGTGTAGAAGCTGGGCTGAAAGTCGGTCTGCGATGTACAATGAACAAAGATAATCTCAAGGATATGCCATTTATCTTCGACTTAATGGAAAAAGAATGCGTGCCTAGGATATGTTTCTATCACCTGATCTCTTCAGGAAGAGGCGCATCAATCTCAGATAAAGAACTGTCCCTTAATGAGAAAAGAGATGCGTTAAACTATATAATTGATAAGTCCTCAGAGTTGTATCGAAGAGGCAGCAACAATGAAATATTGACTGTTGCAAATCATTGTGATGGCATCTTCCTGTACCTTAGGATGAAAAGAGAGAATCATCCGGAAGCCGACAAGATTCTTGGTTTCCTAAAAATGAACTCATCGGACAGCAGCGGCATCGGCATTTCTTCAATCAACTGGGATGGAGAAGTTTATCCCGACCAGTTCTGGAGAACTAGGATTATCGGCAATGTCAGAAAAGAAAAATTCAGCTCTATATGGGATTCATCTAAAAATGAAATGCTAGATAGGCTTCTGAATAGACGAAAATACATCACTGGCAGATGCTCTAGATGTAAATTTTTGGAAATATGCGGAGGAAACTTTAGAGCGAGAGCTGAATACTACACTGGCGATACTTGGGCCTCAGATCCGGGATGTTATTTATACGATGAAGAAATATCATGAAAATTATCGCATGGGAATTAACAAAAAGATGCATGCTTAAATGCAAACACTGCCGTGCCAGAGCTGAAAATATCTCATACGACAATGAGCTTTCACTTTCAGAAGCTAAACTCATTATTGACTCTCTCTCAAAGGCATTGCCCGTCTTACTCATACTTACTGGTGGTGAACCACTAATGCGATCTGATATATTTGAAATTGCCAGCTACGCTTCTGAGAAAAAGATAATGGTTGTAATGGCAACTTGCGGCTCACTGATAACAAAAGAAACTATCGAGGAGCTTAAATCTTGCGGAGTGACTAAACTTAGTTTCAGCATTGATGGTTTTGATGCGGATTCACATGATGAATTCAGAGGAGAGAAAGGCGCATTTAATGAAGTTGTGCGAGCAACAAAACTAGCAAGAGAGCATGCCATGCTCTTTCAGATAAACACGACTCTTATAAAGTCAAATTTCAAATACATTGAGAAGATAAATAACCTTGCTGTCGAGATGGGCGCAGATTTGCATGATATTTTCATCATGATCCCGACGGGCAGGGCAGATAATATCAGAAGTGAACTTTTAAATAATAACCAATATGATGAAGTCTTAAAATGGATTGCTACTGAGGTGCTTGCAGAAAGACGGAAAATAAGGGTTACCTGCGCTCCGCACTATTCCAGGATATTTAAAGAGACCTCCGAAAAACTCGGAATCGCACCGAATGTCAAATCCAGACCTCCATCGCCATGTATGGGCGGCAAAAACTTTTTCTTTATTTCAAATACCGGAAAACTCTACCCCTGCGGTTTTTTCCCTATAGAAGGCGGCGATTTGAGAAAATCTAATTATAGTTTTTCGATTGCAGAAAAGGAGTCTAAACTCTTTTTTGCACTCAAAAATCAAAAACTCTATCATGGTAAATGCACTGTCTGTGAATATTTCTCATCATGCAGCGGATGTCGAGCTCGAGCATTAGCAATAAATGGAGACTACCTTAGAGAAGAACCGTTTTGTTCCTATATACCCATGAGATAACCAGAGTGAACATTTTTAAAAATATATTAGAGAAACAATTGTTCCTTGCATTACAGGAGGGATTGGAAATATCTGAAAATCCTCTGAGACTTATTGAAGGAAAACTCAATCTGCGCGAGGATGAAATTCTCTCTTTATATTCATCTTTTGTTAAAAGAGGCCTGGTTAGACGATTTGGCGCTGTATTTGAGCCATCAAAGCTGGGCTATCAAAGCGTATTATGCGCCGCAAAAACAACTAATTTGGATGAAATTAAAAACAGCATTTCAGGCATTAGAGAAATAACTCACTGTTACACAAGAGACTATGAATACAACTTGTGGTTTACTTTCACTGCCAGGCGAACCGAATTCAGAACAAGATTAGACGAAATAGCTAACATTTTTGATTTTGAAATCCTGGAACTTCCCGCTGTTAAAAAGTTCAAAACAACTGTTATCTTTAATCTCGGGTTACCCGTAGCACGGGCATCTTGCCCGTGTTCTTTAAAGGAAGTTATTGACTTTGATTCTTCAGATATATCCATAGCAGACCCTCTTTATGAAGTTAGCCCTTCAAATGATATGTTCAAAGATAATAATGCTTTGCTTCAAAAGCTCAATCTTTGGAAATCCAGTGGAGCTTTGAAGCGGATAGGACTTATTCCATATCACACTCAGATTGGATACAAGGCAAATGCCATGTGCGTTTGGAAAATTGAAGCTGAAAGGATGGATTATATTGGCAGAGAATTATCAAAAAGGTCTGATGTTACTCACTGCTATGAAAGAACGCCAATAGAGGGAAAATTCCATTTTAACCTATTTGCCATGATGCATAGCGATACATTAGAGCATATCAATCAAGAATTTAATCAGATAAATAACTATCTGGATCTCTTCGGCGGGAAGATGCTTACGACACTTCAGGAGATAAAAAAGTCGAGTTTTAAACCATTTTAGAAATCGTAACTGAGGTTTTATATTTTTCTGATATAATGTTCTTACGAATTTTCATTCTTAAATAAGCTAAAAAAGAGGTTTATCTCATGGCTGTAACGGATAAAAAAAACAAAATTTTTGGGCTTGATTACAGATGGTTTCTTGTTTATATGATGCTTCTTGGCTCGGTAGTTAACTATCTTGACAGAGCTAATTTAAGCATAGCAAATACCACTATAAGCGCAGAATTTGGCCTTTCACCCATTCAGATGGGGCTCATGCTTTCAGCTTTTATGTGGCCTTACGCTATTGCCAATCTTCCAGCCGGCTGGTTTATAGATAAATTCGGGATAAACAAGATATTCATATTTGGTATTATCCTCTGGTCATGCGCTACGATCGGAGGAGGTTTTGCTGCTGGTTTTGCCACTTTATATATTTCAAGAGTCGTTTTAGGCATAGCTGAAGCTCCGTTTTTTATCATAGGAGGAAAGATAACCCAGAAATATTTTTCTGAAAAAGAGCGAGGTATAGCTTCTTCGATAATCAACCTTGGACCAAAAATAGCTCAGGGGTTTGCTCCGCCGCTACTTACTTTTATGCTCATCTATCTAGGCTGGAGATGGATGTTTATATCTCTTGGTATGGTCGGGTTCCTTGTTGCGATTTTCTGGATGAAATTCTACAGGAAAGATGACGACCGCCTTGAGCAAATTGAAATAGCAAAGCTTAGAGAAACAACACATACAAAAGCCATAAGTTGCTGGAAACTCTTCAATCACCCATCGAGCTGGTGGTTCAATATAGGAAACATTGGCTCATCTTATATCTTCTGGTTTTACTTTACCTGGCTTCCTACATATCTGATTCAAGGCAAGCATATTAGTTTAGCTAATACTGCCTGGTTAACGTCAATCCCATTTCTGGCAGGCATACTGGCTGTTCCTGCCGGTGGATACATTTCAGATTATCTTATAAAGAAAGGCATGAGCGCGATTAAAGCCAGACTTATCCCGACTGTCGGCGGCTGCTTTATTTCAGGTCTTGCTATCCTGCCGGTTAATTATATAGATAACACGCTAATTTCGATGCTACTTGTTACTATAAGTTTCTTTGCT
>Ga0194039_1000394_pt1 | contig 27105 bp, 21 predicted proteins | sample JunL228m_MetaG_FD_148679 | JGI IMG/M metagenome (GOLD analysis project Ga0194039, IMG submission 148679) | Anoxic zone freshwater microbial communities from boreal shield lake in IISD Experimental Lakes Area, Ontario, Canada - Jun2016-L227-8m | ecosystem: Environmental > Aquatic > Freshwater >... | reverse complement strand
GCCAAATCCAAAAGTGTCGCCCTCTTGCAGGCTTCTGACACGTCGTGATTCTAGCTGACATTACCCAGCCACCAAAAACCATCTTCCGGCAGTCAAATCACGCTGCAAACCAGCAAAACCACGGTTCTTTTCAAGTTTTATATGCCAAATAGGCCACCAGCCCCCATAGAACGTGCGCAAGCAGCTATATATTTGATAGCGACTGACAACAAATCATGTACAGAGGTAAGTCAGCGGCTACGTTGGCTTGCGGGCCGATAGGCCCGCTTGCCTTGATTGCATGTGTTGCCCACTACCAAGCCGGTTGCGACACGAAGGAACACTTTTGCGCTGGGCTGAGGGAGCCCCTTGGGGGCGGACGGGCAGACCAGCGCAGGGCCAAAGCCGCGCAGCGGCGAGGCAACAGGGTGGGCGGGGCACACACACAATGACTGGCCGCAGGCCACTGACCAACCACACAGCGCACAGCGCCTGACTGATGCCACGGTGCCACGACAACCACAAGGGCGCGCAGACGGCGGCGCGTAGGGCGCGGACGCGACCGGGAAGCGCCGACGGCTGTGCGACCGCTCCAGCGTAGGCAATTTTGCATAAAGCCTGTTGCCTTCACCCGAAGGGCGCGAAGCGGTGGCTGCCACCAAAGGAGCTTGCGACTGACTGGCGGGCACTGAGGGCAATGCGGCTTTATGTAACTTTGCCGTAGCGGGCGTGCACCACAACTGCCACGAACACAGCGTCCAGGCCGAGCCGCAGGCGATGGCTGATCCAGCACGATGCGCCAGCGAGCCGAGGCCATATCTGCGCTCCAGCGCACTGACCAACACTTGCGAAGCACTGGCGGTGTAACTCCCCGGCACCTGTGCGGGGCGCAGCAGCGCCGCGCGCAATGACTGATACCACAGCGCTGGCAAAACGAAAGCGGTGATGCTTGGTGGACTGGCTCACAGCGCGCTGCGCAGCTCAATCAAAAAACAGGCCGCCCAGCATGACCGCGTTGTTCGCAAACGCCACGCGACAGCTTCGTGGTGCTTGGCCATTGCGGTACTCCGCATTGGCCACTGACCAAAGCTACAGACTCACGAAAATGGAAAGCGGTGATGTTGGGTGCGCTGCCACCAGCGCAAAGCGCCATTCAGCAGGCAGCGCGCCCGGCATGACCGCGCTGGTGGAGGCAGCAGACACATATCGAGCGCCGAAGGTTCGTCGATGCCTGCCGCCGTCGCGGTAGCTGATCAAACCCTTGCGCAGCACTTTTTATATGCTAAATAGGCCGCTAGCCCTCGTAGAACGTGCGCAAGCAGCTATCAAAAGAGTAGCAAATGGATGCCGCCACGCCTTCCCCAGCTTTTCTCGCGGTTGGGACAACGGTTGGGACAATGGCCAATTCTGGAGCCACAAAGAAGAAAGGACTTAGCCCCTTTCGAAGCTAAGTCCTTGATTCATATGGTCGGTGTGAAAGGATTCGAACCTTCGACCCCTTGCACCCCATGCAAGTGCGCTACCAGGCTGCGCCACACACCGAACAAGCGGCGAATTATACCGTGCCGCTTTAGTCCAAACCCTGTGTGAGCAGCTCGCGAATCGCAAATAGTTCGAGCCGCACCTGCAAAAGCTGCTGGTTGGTGCCTGATTGGGTTGTCGCAATGGCTTCGTCACCAAAATCGTCGGCATCGGGACCGTCCATTTCAACCACTTCCACGCCTTCGAGCATGACTTCGCCGTTGCGCCGTTTGTCGCGCTCGGTTTGCAGCAGTTCCTGCATCTTGTTGCGCGCGCCGCTGATGGTGAAGCCCTGGTCGTAGAGCAGATCGCGGATGCGCCGGATCATCAGCACCTCGTGGTGCTGGTAGTAGCGCCGGTTGCCGCGCCGCTTCATCGGGCGCAGTTGCGTGAACTCTTGCTCCCAATACCGTAGCACGTGGGGTTTGACGCCGCACAGCTCGCCCACCTCACCGATGGTGAAGTAGCGCTTGGCGGGAATGGCGGGGAGAGTTTTCTCCATTGAAATCAATGCAATACAGAGCAAAGCGTGGAGATTACTCTAACTTGTGCCCGTGCGCCAAGTTTCTTGGGCCGATGCCCGAGAAAAAACTTCGCCTATTTGCTGGATGCGTCTGGCGCAGCGCCCTCGCCCTGGATTTGGCTCTTGAGTTTGTGGCTGGCGTGAAAGGTCACCACCCGGCGTGCCTGGATGGGGATGGCCTCGCCGGTGCGCGGGTTGCGCCCCGGGCGCGGTGCCTTGGTGCGGATCTGGAAGTTGCCAAAGCCCGAAATCTTGACGTCGGTGCCGTCCACCAGACTGGCCGCCACCAAGTCGAAAAAGGCGTCGATCATGTCTTTGGATTCGCGCTTGTTCAAACCGATCTGGTCAAACAGCAAGTCCGCAAGCTGAGCCTTGGTGAGTGCCGGTGTCTCCAGGCTGTCAACCGAAAAGTCCATGGTTTTCATTGTGTAGGTTGGTGTTTGCGTCAGCCCCGTTGGCGCGCGCCGAGCTGTGTTGCCAGTTGTGCGATCACGGCCCCGACGGTAGATTCGATCTGCTCTTCTGTCAATGTGTTTTCGTCACTGTTGAGCGAGAGCCGGATTGCCATGCTGCGGTCGGTGGTGCCATCGGCGGCCACGGCGTCCTTGGCAAGCTTGGGGCGGTAGATGTCAAACAACTGCACGTCACGCACCAGGCCACCGGTCGCGGCCGAGCGCACCGCTGCCATGAGCGCGGCGTGGGTAACGCTGTCGGCCACCACCACGGCAATGTCGCGCTGCACTGCCTGAAACTTGGCCACCGACTTGAAGGCGGGCACGGGCCGCGCCAGCAAGGGCTCCAGATCCAGCTCAAACAGAATCGGGGCCAGCGCCAGTTCGTAGCCCTGGCGCCACTGGGGATGGAGTTCGCCCACGTAACCAATTGCGCGCCCATCCACCAGCACCTGGGCACAGCGGCCCGGATGCATGGCCGGATGCGTGCCCACCACAAACTCGGCCTGCAGCGGGGCCAGCAGCGCCTGCACGTCGCCCTTGACGTCGAAGAAGTCAACGCCCTGGGCCTTCTCGCCCCACTGAAGGGCGTCGGCGTCGCCACTGGCCAGGCCAGCGATGCGCATGGGTTGGTCAAAGCCCTCCACAGTGGTGTCGGTGCTTTGGACGGACGCATCGCGCAAGAACACGCGGCCGATTTCGAACACCCGCACCCGCGTGGCCTTGCGCGCCAGGTTGAACTTGAGTACCTGCACCAATGAACCCAGCAGCGACGAGCGCATCACGCTCATCTGGCTGGCAATCGGGTTGAGCAGTTTGATCGGGTTGGGGTTGCCAGAAAGCTCGTGCTCCCAACGTTCTTCGACAAAGCTGAAGTTGATGGTCTCCTGGTAGCCGCGTGCGGCCAGGGCACGGCGCACGGCAAACGGGTTGCGCCGCGCCTCGGGTGCGATGCGTGCGGTGATGGGCGCTTGCGGTGGCGTGTGCGGCAACTGGTTGTAGCCGACCATGCGCGCCACTTCCTCGATCAGGTCTTCCTCAATCTGCAGATCAAAACGGTACGAGGGCGGCTGCACCGTCACCACGCCGTCCGCCTGACTCAGGGGCAGGCCCAGGCGTTGCAGCGCATCGACGCACTGGGCCTGGGTGATGGGCATGCCAATGATCTTGGCGGCGCGCGCCACGCGCAGCGTCACCGGTGCCAGCACCGGCATGCTGGGCTGCTGGTCGTCCATCGGGCCACAGGCGGTATCGGTGCTGCCGCAGATCTCGACGATGAGTTGCGTGATGCGCTCGATGTGTTCTACCGTGGTGGCAGGGTCCACTCCGCGCTCGAAGCGGTGGCCCGCGTCGGTGGAGAAGTTGAAGCGGCGTGAACGCCCGGCTATCGCCTTGGGCCACCAGAAGGCGGCTTCAACGTAGATGTGGTGGGTGTCGTCCGACACGGCGGTGGCGTCGCCACCCATGATGCCCGCCAGCGACTCTACCTGCACCGCATCGGCAATCACGCCCACCTTGTCGTCCAGGCTGACGGTGTTGCCATTGAGCAGCTTGAGTTGTTCACCCGCCCTGCCCCAACGCACATCGAGCCCGCCGTGAATTTTGTCCAGATCAAAAATGTGGGTGGGCCGACCCAACTCGAACATGACGTAGTTGGAAATATCCACCAAGGCCGTCACACTGCGCTGGCCGCAGCCCGCCAGACGGTCCACCATCCACTGCGGTGTGCGCGCCTTGGGGTTGACGTTGCGGATCACGCGCCCCGAGAAGCGCCCGCACAAATCAGCGGCGCTCACGGTCACGGGCAGCTTGGTGCTGTCGGTCACGGGCATGGCGCTGAAGGTGGGAGCCAGCAGCGGCGCACCGGTCAGGGCCGACACCTCGCGCGCCACACCATAGACGCTCAGGCAATGCGCCAGATTGGGCGTGAGCTTGAGGGTAAAGAGCGTGTCGTCCAGATTGAGGTGCACCCGGATGTCTTGCCCCACGGGCGCGTCCGGCGCCAACTCCAGCAGGCCACCATGGTCTTCGGAGAGTTTGAGTTCGCGCGCCGAGCACAACATGCCCTGGCTCTCGACACCGCGCAGCTTGCCCAGCTTGATGACAAACGGCTTGCCGTCTTCGCCCGGGGGCAACTCTGCGCCCACCAGCGCGCACGGCACCCGGATGCCAGCACGCGCATTGGGCGCACCGCAAACGATGTTGAGCGGCTGCGCCTGGCCCACATCCACCTGGCAGACGCGCAGGCGGTCAGCATTGGGGTGTTGGCTGGCTTCCAGGATGGTGCCCACCACCACCTTGAAAAATGGCGGTGCGGCGGGTTGGAGGTCTTCCACCTCCAGCCCGGCCATGGTCAGCGTGTCGGCCAGCGCCTGGGTGGAAAGCGGTGGGTTGCAGAAACTGCGCAACCAGGATTCAGGAAATTGCATGGTGGTTTTTGGTGATCACTGAAACTGGGACAGAAAGCGAATGTCGCCGTCGAAAAACAGGCGCAGATCGTTGACGCCGTAGCGCAGCATGGTCAGGCGGTCCGGCCCCATGCCAAAGGCAAAGCCGATGTAGCGCTCGGGGTCGAGCCCCATGTTGCGAATCACGTTGGGATGCACCTGGCCCGAGCCGGCCACTTCGAGCCAGCGCCCGGCGAGGCTGCCGCTTTGGAACTGGATGTCAATCTCGGCACTGGGCTCCGTAAACGGGAAGAAGCTGGGCCGAAAGCGCAGCACCAGGTCGTTGCTCTCAAAAAAGGTGCGGCAAAAATCGGTGAAGACAAACTTCAAATCCTTGAAGCTGATGTTCTCGCCCACCCACAATCCCTCGCACTGGTGAAACATGGGCGAGTGCGTGGCGTCGCTGTCCACTCGGTAGGTGCGCCCGGGGGCGATGACGCGGATTTCGGGCATGTCGCCACTGAACAAGCCTTGCGCGCTTGCGCCTACGGCGGCGCGGTGCTTCTTGACGTGCTGTACGGCGTAGCGGATCTGCATCGGGCTGGTGTGGGTGCGCAGCAAATTGGGCGCGTTGTGCGGGCCGCCTTCCACATAGAAGGTGTCGTGCATCGAGCGCGCGGGGTGGTCCTCGGGGGTGTTCAACGCGGTGAAGTTGAACCAGTCGGACTCGATCTCGGGGCCTTGTGCAACGTCAAAGCCCATGGAGCCAAAAATGGCCTCGATGCGCTCCAGTGTCAGCGACACCGGGTGCAAGCCGCCTGCGCCACGCTGGCGTCCGGGCAGGGTTACATCCAGCGCCTCGGCCTGCAACTGCGCCTGCAGTTCGGCGTCGGCCAGAGCCTGGCGGCGTGCGTTGAGCGCTGCTTCAATGGCCTGCTTGGACAGATTGATGGCCGCGCCACGCGACTTCTTTTCTTCCACAGGCAGGGCGGCCAAGCCCTTCATCAGCTCGGTGATGCGCCCGGCCTTGCCCAGAAACTGCGCCTTGGCGTTTTCCAGGTCAGCAGGCGCTGCGGCTTGCGCAAAGGCTGCACTGGCGGCAGCGACGATGGCGTCCAAATCGTTCATAAATATCCCGCAAATCTCATGTCTCGATGAAAAAGGGCTAGTGCTCTTTCAAGCGCTAGCCCTTGTTTCTGGTGCGCAAAAACGCTATGGGTTAAACAGCGTTCGAGGCAAACTCAAGCTGCCAGCTTGGCCTTGACTTGCTCCACGATTCCGGCAAAAGCTGCCATGTCATGCACAGCAATATCGGATAGAACCTTGCGGTCGATCTCGATGTTGGCCTTCTTCAAACCGTTGGCAAATTGGCTGTAGGTCAGGCCGCACTGACGTGCTGCGGCGTTGATACGGGCAATCCACAACTGGCGGAACACGCGCTTCTTGGTACGGCGGTCACGGTAGGCATACTGCCCCGCCTTCATTACCGCTTCTTTGGCGATACGGAAGACGTTACCGCGGCGACCGCGAAAACCTTTTGCAAGGGCCAGAACTTTTTTGTGGCGGGCGCGAGCCGTTACACCACGTTTGACGCGAGGCATTGTGTTACTCCTTGTTCGTCGTTAATCAAATACCACGGCCGGGAAGCATCTGCGCCATGTGACCCATATTGGTCTCATGAACTGCAGTTGAACCGCGCAAATGGCGTTTATTTTTGGTGGTCTTCTTGGTCAGGATGTGACGTTTGAAGGCTTGGCCGCGCTTGACGGTTCCACCTGGACGGACGCGGAAGCGTTTCTTCGCCGCGCTCTTGGTCTTCATTTTGGGCATATACATGCTCCTTCTTCATTGTGCTCGTGAGGCGTCTGGAAACTACTTCCAGCCTTGTTGGCCCCGAGCCACTTTTGCGTGGCGAACCTGGAAGGTCACCACAATGTCACGCTGCACTTGAGGGCGCAACGCTAGCGGCGGGTTACCCCGCCCCATCTCTTAGGTCGATGCCACTGCTTCTGCTGCCGGCTTGGGGGCACCGCCACCGGGCTTCTTTTTGCCCGGCGCAATCATCATGATCATCTGGCGGCCTTCGAGTTTTGGAAACTGCTCGACCACAATCAAATCACCCAAGTCGTCACGCATACGCTGCAACAACGCCATTCCAATTTCCTGGTGCGTGATTTCCCGTCCGCGAAACCGCAGGGTAATCTTGCACTTGTCGCCTTCTGCCAGGAAGCGTTTGATGTTGCGCAACTTGATGTTGTAGTCGCCATCATCGGTACCCGGGCGGAACTTGATTTCCTTGATGTCAATGACCGTCTGCTTGGCTTTCGCTTCTGCCGCCTTCTTTTGTTCCTGGTACTTGAACTTGCCATAATCCATCAATCGGCACACAGGCGGATTGGCGGTGGCTGCAATTTCAACCAAGTCCACATCGAGCTCTCCTGCCATGCGCAGGGCTTCCATCAGGCTCACAACCCCAAGGGGTTCGTTTTCCGGGCCCGACAAGCGAACCTCCGGTGCCATGATTTCCCGGTTAAGACGATGTTTACGTTCTTCGCGCTGACGGCGGTCACGAAATTCAGTAGCGATGGCTCAGTCCTTCACAAAATATGCTACAAAAATAGTAGCTACAGCCGCACGGCACACGCAACAGACAACCATCCTTGGATTAAAAACCTCAGACAACCGACTTGTGGGCAACAACACCCTGGATCTTTTGCACAAACGCATCGAGGGGCATTACCCCGAGGTCTTGACCACCCCGGGCGCGCACTGCAACAGCACCTGCGGCCATCTCTTTGTCACCTACGACGAGCAGGTATGGCAGCTTCTGCATTGAATGCTCGCGTATTTTATAGGTAATTTTCTCGTTGCGCAGGTCTAAATCGACCCTAAGCCCTTGATTTTGCAGCGTTTTAGCGACGCTTCTGGCGTATTCGGCCTGCGCATCGGTGATATTGAGCACCGCAACCTGCACCGGCGCGAGCCACGCAGGCAGTGCGCCGGCGCTTTCTTCGATCAAAATTCCGATGAAACGCTCCAGGCTGCCGACAATGGCACGGTGCAGCATCACCGGGCGGTGGCGAGCCCCGTCTTCGCCCACGTATTCGGCGTCGAGCCGCTCGGTCATGAAGAAATCGACCTGAATCGTGCCGCACTGCCACTGGCGCCCAAGCGCGTCTTTGAGCGTGTACTCGATCTTGGGGCCATAGAATGCACCCTCGCCCGGGGTGATTTCAAATTCGCAGCCCGAGGCGCGCAGGCTTTCCATCAGCGCGTGTTCAGCCTTGTCCCAACTCTCGTCAGACCCGATGCGCTTGTCCGGGCGCGTGGCAATCTTGTAAATGATGTTCTTGAAGCCAAAGTCGGCGTACACCTTTTGCAGCAGCGTGGTGTAGGCCGAGCACTCCGACAGAATCTGCTCTTCGGTGCAGAAAATGTGGCCGTCGTCCTGCGTGAAGCCGCGCACACGCATGATGCCGTGCAGGCCACCCGAGGGCTCGTTGCGGTGGCAGTTGCCAAACTCGCCGTAGCGCAGCGGCAGGTCGCGGTAGCTCTTGATGCCTTGCTTGAAGATCAGAATGTGGCCCGGGCAGTTCATCGGCTTCAAGGCGTATTCGCGCTTTTCGGACTCGGTGACGAACATGTTTTCGCGGTACTTCTCCCAGTGCCCGGTTTTCTCCCATAGGCTCTTGTCGATGATCTGCGGGCCTTTTACTTCCTGGTAGCCGTTGTCCTGGTACACCTTGCGCATGTACTGCTCCACGCCCTGCCACAGCGTCCAGCCCTTGGGGTGCCAGAACACCAGACCGGGCGCGTGGTCATCGATGTGGAACAGGTCCAGCTCACGGCCAAGCTTGCGGTGGTCGCGCTTCTCGGCTTCTTCGAGCATGGTGAGGTGCTGCTGCAACTCTTCCTTGGTAGCCCAGGCGGTGCCGTAGATACGCTGCAACATTTCGTTCTTGTGGTCGCCACGCCAATAGGCACCTGCCACCTTCATCAGCTTGAAGTGTTTGAGCTTGCCGGTGCTGGGCACGTGCGGGCCACGGCACAAGTCCTCAAACTTGCCTTCGCGGTAGAGCGACACGTCCTGGTCGGCCGGAATGCTCTCAATGATTTCGGCCTTGTAATGCTCACCCAGCCCCTTGAAATAGGCCACCGCCTCGTCGCGCGGCAGCACGCGGCGCAACACCGGCTCGTCCAGCGCCACCAGTGCCGCCATCTTCTTCTCGATCGCTACCAGATCTTCGGGCGTGAACGGGCGCTTGTAGGAAAAGTCGTAGTAAAAGCCATGCTCGATCACCGGGCCGATGGTGACCTGCGCTTCTGGAAACAACTCCTTGACCGCATAGGCCAGCAAGTGCGCGGTGGAGTGACGAATCAGTTCCAACCCGGCGCTGTCCCTGGCTGTGATGATGGCCAACGCGCTGTTGGCGCTGATGGTGTGGCTGGTGTCCACCACCTTGCCGTCGACCCTGCCGCCCAGCGCTGCCTTGGCCAGGCCGGTGCCAATCGACGCGGCCACTTCGGCCACGGTCACTGGAGCGGCAAACTCACGTTGGGAACCATCGGGGAGCGTAATTTGAATCATGGTGGGTACCGAAAAAATGGCTTCGAAAAATGCAAAAAGCGCGGACCAGTCCGCGCTTTAGATGAATGGAAAAACTGACTGCGCACAAGGCGCGCGGACTGACAGCCTTATGCGTTGGGAAACAGCGCCGGTGTCGTTCGCGGTGTCATAACCAAACTGCCTTTCTCGCTCTTATACAAAGTTGATGCGAGGATTTTAACCGCAGTCTGCTAAAAGCTTGGCCATCAACAGCCATCAAAAAAGCCGAGCCTTCTTGCGAGGGCTCGGCTCGGGTTGCGCGAGGCGCTGGGCTTAGTGGAACTGCTCTTCTTCGGTCGAACCGGTCAGCGCGGTCACGCTGGACTTGCCGCCCTGGATGGCGGTGGTGACTTCGTCGAAGTAACCGGTGCCCACTTCCTGCTGGTGCGAGACGAATGTGTAGCCACGGTCGCGCGCTGCGAACTCGGGCTCTTGCAGGCGCTCAACGTAAGCGGTCATGCCGCGCTTGACGTAGTCTTGGGCCAGGTCGTACATGTGGAACCACATCGAGTGGATGCCTGCCAGCGTGATGAACTGGTACTTGTAGCCCATGGCGCCGAGTTCGCGCTGGAACTTGGCGATGGTGGCGTCGTCGAGGTTCTTCTTCCAGTTGAACGAGGGCGAGCAGTTGTAGGCCAGCATCTTGCCCGGGTGCTTGGCGTGCACGCCTTCGGCAAACTTGCGTGCAAATTCCAGGTCAGGCGTACCGGTTTCGCACCACACCAGGTCGGCGTAATCGGCGTAGGCAATGGCGCGGGAGATGGCTTGGTCCAGGCCCTTGCGGGTCTTGTAGAAACCCTCAGAGGTGCGCTCGCCGGTCAGGAACGGCTTGTCGTTGGCGTCGTAGTCGCTGGTCAGCAAGTCGGCAGCTTCGGCGTCGGTACGGGCGATCACCAGCGTGGGCACGCCGCACACGTCGGCAGCCATACGCGCAGCGATGAGCTTTTGGCAGGCTTCGGCGGTGGGCACGAGCACCTTGCCGCCCATGTGGCCGCACTTCTTGACCGAGGCCAACTGGTCTTCCCAGTGCACGCCTGCGGCACCGGCCTTGATCATGTTCTTCATCAGTTCAAACGCGTTGAGCACGCCGCCAAAGCCGGCTTCGGCGTCGGCCACGATCGGAACGAAGTTGTCGATATAGCCTGCGTCACCCGCGTCGATGCCCTTGGAGTGCTGGATTTCGTCGGCACGGCGGAAAGTGTTGTTGATGCGCTCAACGACTTTGGGCACCGAGTCCACCGCGTAGAGCGACTGGTCGGGGTACATCGAGGCCGAAGTGTTGTTGTCGGCAGCGACTTGCCAGCCCGACAGGTAGATGGCCTTGACACCAGCCTTGACCTGCTGCATGGCCTGCCCGCCGGTGAGCGCGCCCAGGCAGTTGACGTAGGGCGTGTTGTTTACCAGGTCCCACAGTTTTTCAGCGCCACGGCGTGCCAGCGTGTGCTCGATCGGAAACGATCCGCGCAGACGCACCACATCGGCGGCGCTGTAGCCGCGCTTGATGCCTTTCCAACGTGGGTTCGTGGCCCAGTCTTTTTCCAGGGCGGCGATTTGTTGTTGTCGGGTTTGGGTCGTCATGGCTTACTCCGTAGTGAATGAAAGTTGCAAAACTCTGGTCGTGACCCGTTTGGGTCGGTGGCTGAATTGTAGTCTTATATAAGACATATTTTCAATCTTATGTCTTATATAAGACATATTTTTCTTCAATGAATTCAATGGCTTACCGATTGGTTTCATATGGCGAAGTGCGGAAATCACGGCATGGAAGCCGCGCGCCAACTGCAATCGCGCTGCACTCCGCATTATGAAACGCAGTCACGCAGTTCAAAACCTGTACGCAGGATTTGGGCCACGCTCCATGGCCCGGGTCACCAACGCGCTTCAGTAGGCGTCGGCGTAGTGCTCCAGTTCCCAGTCGCTCACGTGCTGGCTGTAGGCGTCCCACTCGGCACGCTTGAGGGAGAGAAACTGCTCGCAAAAGGCACTACCCACTGCCGAGCGCATGGCAGTGTCGGCCTCCAGCGCCGAGAGGGCCGCGTCCAGACTGGCAGGCAATCTGGGTGGCATGGGCAATCCCTGCGCGCGCTGCTCGTAGAGGTCGCCCGCAACGGGCTCGGGCGGCACCAGGGCGCGGTCCACGCCGTCGAGCCCCGCAGCCAGTGTGGCAGCGATGGCGGCATAGGGATTGCACGATGGATCTGGCAAGCGCCACTCAATGCGACCAGCCACGGTGCGTACCACGCAGGTACGGTTGTTGTCGCCGTAGCTCTTCCACACCGGCGACCAGGTGGTGCCCGATGCGACCGAACTGCTGGCCAGGCGCTTGTAGCTGTTCACGGTCGGTGCACAAATAGCGCTCAACGCATCGGCGTGGTGCAGCAGGCCCGCCACAAAACTGTGCCCCAGCGGGCTGATCCCCAAAGCGCCCGTGCCATCGGCAAAAAGGGCTTTGCCATCGGCATCGGTAATGCTCAGATGAAAATGCAAACCGCTGCCAGGCGAACCAGCCAGCGGTTTGGGCATGCAGCTAAAGGTCATGCCGTGCTTTTCTGCCACCGCGTGCGCCACCATCTTGAACAGCATGTAGCGGTCGGCGGCTGCCAGCGCGTCGTCAAACCTGTAGTTGATCTCGTACTGGCCGCGTGCGTCTTCGTGGTCGATCTGCTGCAGTTCAAACCCCAGCGCCACCAGCGTACTGCGCATGTCTTCCAAAAACCCGGCGTTGCGGTGGATGGCCTTGAGGTCGTAGGAGGGCTTGTCCAAGGCGTCGTGCGCGTCCGCCGCGCCCCAGCGCCCGTGGGCATCACGGCGCAACAGGAAGAACTCAGGCTCAATGCCGACCCACAAAGTCCAGCCCCGGTCTTTCAGCGCCTGCACCTGGCGGCGCAACACCTGACGTGAGCAGGTATCCAGCGCCTGCCCACCGGCAAACCCATCGCACACGCCATGCGCCACACTAGGCATGAACGGCAGCACTCGCAAGGAGTCGAGTTGCAACCGTCCGTAATACTCGCTGCGCGCGCCATAGCGCGGCAACCCGGTTCCCCAAATGCTGGGGCCGGCAAAACCTGCGCCCTGCTCCACCCATTCGCGCAGCAGTTCCAGCGCAACCAGCTTGCCCTTGGACACGCCATGCAGGTCGCAAAACTGGACCAGGATCGAATGCACTCCCTGGGAAGCGAGCCGCTGACGTGTGTCTTCGATCAAGTTCGTCATGAGGGCTGCCCGTTAAACCGGTGAATCAATCCGAATCCAGGTGGTCTTGGTTTCGGTGTATTTGTCAAAGGCGTGCATCGACTTGTCGCGCCCCACGCCGCTTTGCTTGAAGCCGCCAAACGGCACGGTAATGTCGTCCTCGTCGTACTGGTTGACGTGCACCGTTCCGGCACGCAGGGCACGCGCCACACCGTGGGCCTTGTTCAGGTCGCGTGTCCACACTGCGGCCTGCAAGCCATAGACGCTGGCATTGGCCTGGCGCACCACGTCGGCTGCATCGGTGAACGACAGCACCGAGAGCACCGGCCCGAAGATTTCTTCGCGGGCAATCGTCATGTCGCTGGTAACGCCATCAAAGATGGTTGGCTGCACGTAACAGCCACCGGTATCGATCAGCGCCTGTTCGCCCCCGGCCAGGAGCTTGGCCCCTTCGGACTTGCCGCTGGCAATGTAGCGCAGCACGGTGTTCATCTGAATCTGATCGACCAGCGCACCCATGATGGTCTCGGGCAGCAACGGGTTGGCCGGTGCGTACGCGGGCAACAGCTTGAGCGCCTTTTCCAGAAACTGGTCTTTGATGCTGGCCTCGACAAACAAGCGCGACGGTGCGTTGCAGCTCTCGCCCTGGTTGAAGAAGATGCTGCCCACGGCCGCTTCCACAGCGCGGTCCAGATCGGGGCAATCGGCAAACACGATGTTGGGCGATTTGCCGCCAAGCTCGGTCCAGGCGCGCTTGAGGTTGCTTTGCCCGGCCATGACGTGAATCTGCTTGCCCACGCGGGTGGAGCCGGTAAACGCAATGCAGTCCACATCCATGTGCAGCGCCAGGGGCGAACCGGCCTCGGGGCCGTACCCGGTGACCACGTTGAACACGCCGGCCGGGATACCGGCTTCCAGCGCCAACTCGGCCATGCGCAGCGCGGTCAGGGGGGACTTTTCGCTGGGCTTGAGTACCACCGAATTGCCTACCGCCAGGGCCGGTGCGATCTTCCACGCCGCCATGATCATGGGATAGTTCCAGGGAACGATCACGCCCACCACCCCCACCGGCTCTTGCGTGATCAGGGCCAGCGCTGTATCAGGCGTGGGGGCAATTTCGTCGTAGCGCTTGTCCACCGCTTCGCCGTACCAGCGGATGCAGTTGGAAGCGCTGGCCACGTCCACTGCACGCGCGTACTTGACCGGCTTGCCCATGTCCAGCGTTTCGGTCAGCGCGAGTTGATCGCGGTGCTGCATCAGCAGATCGGCAAAGCGGATCATCACGCGCTTGCGTTGCGCGGGTGGCAGCCCACGCCAGCGCTTGTCTTCAAACGCCGTGCGCGCAGCCACCACGGCGGCGTCCACATCGGCTTGGCCGCAGCGCGCCACCTGCGTCAACACGCGGCCATCAACCGGCGAGACGCAGTCGAACACGGTGCCATCCTTGGCGTGCGTGCGCTTGCCGTCGATCAGCGCGCGGCCATCAAATGCGGGGATTTCCAATACGGGGCTATTGCTCATAAATTTGAACTCACTCAGAGGGCCGCTCCAGCGCGCAACTGGACGCAGGCATTACACAAAAATTGGCTCCATCAGGCTCCAAAAATGCAAGCGGGGCGGCATTGCTGCCGCCCCTGCTCGGTTGGTTCCAGAACAGAGTGCTGGGCAATCAGAACGATACGACGATGCCTGTGCCGAAGGAATTCTTCTTGTTCTTCCAGTTGCCGTCCGCGTCCAGGAAGTTGTAGCCGGTGGACTGGTCCAGTCGGTATTCAAGCTTCCACTGCGTGTTGGCATTGATCTGGTAATTGGTTCCCAGGGTCAGGCGCGAAACATTGGCACCTACGTTGGGATCGATCTGCGCACCGTTGGCATCGCGTTCCGGGCCAAGGCCGGTTGCGGTGTCGTTGTAGACAGGATTGCCATCAACATCGGTCGAGTCAAGACCGCCGTTATAGGCGTAGGTACCACCACCGTTGCTACGGTTCTCGATGAAATCAGCGCGCGCCAGCAACTGCAGGCGCGGTGTCAGCTTGTAGCCCACCAGACCGGAGATGCCTTTCCAGCTTGCGTTGCCACCATTAGCGGCCGCGCCTGTCTGGTCACCAAAATTGAGGTGGCCGTTAAACGCCCAGTCGCCGCGCACATAGCCACCGTCGATGGCCATGATGTTGAACTCGCGGTTGCCCTGCCCGTGCGCACCCGACAAGCCGACGAAGGCATATTCGTTGATAAACCAATCGGCCCGGTAGGCCAACCCGGTGGACTTCTTGGAGTTCGTTACGGCAGGTAGCACCAGACTGTCATTGGCTGGATCGACATTGCCGATCAGCCACTTGAGCGCGTAAGTCGAGCCTCCAAAATTGTGCGACATGCCCAGACCAGCATAAGTGGTAGCACCGGCCAGATCAAACAGCGCGTTATGCGTCAGCAGTTGGTTGCCCAAGGTAGGGTTGGCGTTCGCAAATGACCACTCGTAGCCTTGGAAATCGGGAATCAGTCCGCCAATCAGGCGATTTTCTTTATCCAGGGGCACCGAAACAGACGCCTCGTGCACGTGGCTGTAGGTGTTTGACCCGGGCAACAGGCGCAGCGTCCAGTCCACACCTTGGCCGTCCTGGCTTTCCTTGGTGATTTGCACCATGGCAAACTCATCGGCATATCCAGCCGAGGTTCCAAAGGTGTGCGACTGCTCAAGGTCGTTGTACTTGTAGGATGCCTCAAGCACGCCATTGATTTTGATGCCCTTGAAGCCCGACTTCTCAGCCTCATCGTCGGCCTGGTCAAGCCGGAGTTCAATCTTGCTAACCTGCTGCGGTGAAACAGTTGCTTCGGACTTGGCACCAAGTGCCTCCACCTTCGATTGAAGCGCCTGAAGCTGAGCCTTCAAGGCCGAAATTTCTTTTTGCAAGTCGGCTGCAGACTGCGCATGGGCACTGACCATGGGCAAGACACTGGCCAAGGCAACAACGAGTAATTTTCTTTTAAAGCTCATCTGATTCTCCTGATTAAATCGAACAAAACCCTAACCCACTCACGCTGCCCGGTAGGCCGCAGCCATTTCTGCAGCCCGTTTGCGCTCAGCGCGCGAAATCCAGATACTGGCGGCCAACACCCCGATGCTGACCACCGCCACCGTAAGAGTTGCCACCGTGTTGACGCTGGGGCTTAAGCCCAGGCGCGCCCGGCTGAAAATAACAATGGGCATGGTAGTCGAACCCGGCCCGGACAAAAATGCCGACAGCACCACGTCGTCGAGCGACAGCGTAAAGGTCAACAGCCATGCGGAGCCGATGGCCTGCGAAATCAGCGGCAAGGTGATCAGAAAGAACACCTGCAAGGGCCTGCAACCCAGGTCCTGCGCCGCCTCTTCCAGGCTCGGGCTCATTTCCTGCAAACGCGACTGCACCACCACCGTGGCATAGGCCATGCCCAACAAGGTGTGCCCCAGCCAGATGGTGCCAACACCCCGGTCCGGAAAACCGAACAGGCGCTGCACCGACACCAGCATCAGCAGCAGCGACAGACCGATGATGACTTCGGGCATTACCAGGGGCGAATTGACCATGCCGGCAAACAGGGTGCGCCCGGTAAAGCGCTTGAAGCGGTGCAGCGACATGGCCGCCAGCGTACCCAGCACCACCGACGAGCACGCAGTCAGAAACGCAATTTCCAGCGACAGCAGAAAGCCGCTGATGATTTCCTTGTCCTTGGCCAGTTCGTTGTACCAGCGCAGCGACCAACCACCCCAACTGGTGACCATCGGGCTGGCGTTGAAACTCAGCACGATCAGGGTAAAGATCGGCATGTACAGGAACAGGAACACTGCCCCCATCCAGACCTTCGATGTGACGGCACCCGCGTTGAGCTTCATGCGCGCCCCCCGGCGGTGCTTTCTGCCTGGTACTTGTTGAACAGCGCCAGCGGCACGATGATCAGCAGCACCATGACAACCGCCACGGTGGCGGCCATCGGCCAGTCGTTGTTGCTGAAGAACTCGTCCCACAGCACACGGCCAATCATCAGCGTTTGAGGTCCACCCAGCAGTTCAGGGATCACAAACTCGCCAACACAGGGGATAAACACCAGCATTGAGCCAGCAATGATGCCGCTCTTGGACAGCGGGACCGTCACCCGCCAGAACGCCTGCCACGGTGTTGCACCAAGATCGAGCGCGGCTTCGAGCAAGCGCAGGTCCATCTTCACCAAATTGGCGTATAGCGGCAGGATCATGAACGGAACATAGGTGTAGACCATGCCCAGCACCAGCGAGAACGGGGTGTTCATCATCTTGATGGGTTCGCTAATCAGCCCCAGCGCCATGGCGATGTTGTTGAACACACCGGAGTCGGTGAGCAACATCTTCCAGGCATAAACGCGCAGCAGGAACGAGGTCCAGAACGGCAGCATCACCAGCATCAACAATGCCGGGCGCATATCGGCCGGGCTTCTGGCCATGAAATAGGCAAACGGATAGGCAATCAACAGGCAGATTGCCGTGGTGAGCCCCGCGAACTTGATGGAGCTGAGGTAGGTCTCCAGGTAGAGCGAATCCTGTGTCAGTCCGATGTAGTTGCCAAAGCGCAGGGTGATGGCGATGACATCGTCCTTCCAGACCAGCACGTCTTTGAAAAAGACAACGTCCATCTCCGAAAGACTGATCTTGAACACCACCAGAAACGGCAGCAAAAACACGATCAGCAGGAACACCATGGGCACGCTAATCACCAAGGTGCGTCCCCAGGCACCGGTCAATTTGTCATGCAGCGAATGGGTTGCGGTCGCCATGGCGCGTTATTGGGTTAACACCACGACGTCGCTGCCACACCACCACACATAGACCCGATCACCCCAGGTGAGGTTGGTGCTATCGCGCCGGGCGGCGTTGGTGTGGGTGACTTTGACTACCATGCCGCTGTCGAGCCTGACGTGGTAGGTGGTGAGGCTGCCCAGGTAGGCCAGGTCCTTGATCTCGCCCTGTGCCATGTTGAAGCCGACCTCGGCCAGCGAGTCGCGCTCGGCATCGGCCGGTGGTTCGGTCTGAATGGCGATCTTCTCGGGGCGCACGGCGACGTGCGCTTCCATGCCTTCGGTTCCGGTAATGCCGTGGCTGACATAGTGGCGGCACTCGGGCGAGGCAATCACCACGTGGTCGGCCTCGTCAACCTCGACCACGCCCTTGAACAGGTTCACGCTGCCAATAAAGTCGGCCACAAAGCGGCAGTTGGGCGTCTCATAAATTTCGTCGGGCTTGCCGATCTGCAGAATCTTGCCCTCGCTCATGACGCCAATGCGCGTGGCCATGGTCATGGCTTCTTCCTGGTCGTGCGTCACCATCACGCAGGTCACACCGACCTGCTCGATGATGCCTACCAGTTCGAGTTGGGTGCGCTCGCGCAGCTTGGCGTCCAGCGCGCCCAGCGGCTCATCGAGCAGTAGCAGTTTGGGCCGCTTGGCCAGGCTGCGTGCCAGCGCCACGCGCTGTTGCTGGCCCCCTGACAACTGGTGCGGCTTGCGTTTGGCATAGGCCTTGAGTTGCACCAGGTCGAGCATTTGCCCGACGCGGGTTGCAATCTCGTCCTTGGGCATGCCGTCGCGGTGCAGTCCAAAGGCAATGTTGTCCCACACTGTGAGGTGGGGGAACAATGCATAGCTCTGGAACATCATGTTGATCGGGCGCTGGTACGGGGCCAGCCCCACGATGTCTTGCCCAGCCAGCAAAATCTGCCCCGAAGTGGGCGCCTCAAAACCCGCCAACATGCGCAGCAGTGTGGACTTGCCGCAGCCCGACGACCCCAGCAGTGCAAAGATCTCGCCCTGTTGAATGTCCAGCGTCACCTCGTCCACCGCAAACACATCGTCAAACTTCTTGACGATGCGCTTGATCTGCAGGAACGGTTTGCCGTTGGCGCTCGCCGTTGCCGGCTTCGGATTTGGATTGGTTGCCACCGCGAAATTTCCTTCTGCCGTCTATCGACCCAATCAGGTCTTCGAGCCCCGCCTCAAAGGCCGGTCTTGAAGCTGGTGTAGGAGCGTGTTGCCAAACGCCGGATATCGTTGGTCAGCGCCTGCGGTGCAATCATCGTCGCCATTTCCGCAGCCGTTGGATAGGACGACGGGTTGTTGGCAATTTCAGGCTTGATGAACTTCTTGGATGCGGCATTTGCGTTGGCGTACTTCACCTTGTTGGTGATGGCGGCCTGTACCTCCGGGCGCATGATGTAGTTCATGAACGCCATGGCGTTCTTGGGGTGCGCAGCGTCAGCGGGAATAGCCATCATGTCAAAAAACAGCACTGCACCATCTTTGGGCACAGTGGCCACCACGTCGTGGCCGGTCTTGCCCTCAATGGCGCGGGCGCGGGCGATGTTGATGTCGCCGTTCCATCCCAGCGACAGGCAGATCGAGCCGCTGGCCATGTCGTTGATGTAGCCCGATGAACTGAACAGGGTGACGTAGGGGCGCACCGATTTGAGTAGCGCCGTAGCTTCCTGGTAGTCGCCAGGATTGCGGCTGAACGCATCCTTGTGCAGGTAGTGCAAAGCAGCGGGCAAGACTTCGGTTGCGCTGTCGAGTACCGACACGCCGCAACTCTTGAGTTTGCTGATGTATTTGGGATTGAAGAACAGGTCCCATACGTTCGCAGGCATGGGTTCTGCCCCCAGGGCGGCCTTCACTTTGGCGGTGTTGATGCCAATGGTGGTATAGCCCCACAACCAGTTCACCAGGTACTGGTTGCCCGGGTCGATTTTGGCAATCTGCGCCTGAATGTCGGCGTCGTAGTTCTTGAGGTTGGGCAACTGCGCCTTGTCGAGCTTCATCAACAGGCCGCCGTCGATCTGCAAGCGTGCGAAGGTGGAAGACGGAACCACGATGTCGTAACCCGTTTTACCCGCTACCAGCTTGGCGTGCAGGATTTCATTGTTGTCGTAGGTGTCGTATCGCACCTTGATACCGGTTTCCTTCTCGAAATTGGCCAACGTGTCGTCACCAATGTAGTCCGACCAGTTGTAGATGTTGAGGACTTTTTCCTCCTGGGCCAGCGCGCTGGCCGCAAAAGTCATCAAACCGGCGACTGCCAGCCCTCCAAAGAGCTTGCCCATCCAATGTTTGCAAAGTGCTGTGCCCAATTCATTCTCCTAGTGTTATGAAAACAACGACGGTGACTACACCCAGTTACAAAAAAAACCATACCCCAGCGCGAATACTACTGCCATTCTGAGGACATCTGACTACATGCAATCCCTATGCCAACCATCCTTTACTTTGGGCATCGGCGTACGTCAGGTCCAGGCACTTCACGATCAAGGCCATCATTTCGTCAATTTGGGCGTGGGTCATGGTGAGCGGCGGGGCGATGATCATGCGGTCGCCTACAGCGCGCATGATCAGCCCGTTGCCAAAACAATGCCCACGGCAGACCATGCCAACGCCCAGGTCCGGGTTGAAGGTTTCGCGGGTCTGCTTGTTTTTCACCAACACCATGCCACCCACAAAGCCGCAGGTCTGCGCGTCACCCACCAGGGGGTGGGCCTTGAGTTCCTCAAACCGCTTGGCCAGGTAGGGGCCAATGTCGTCGTGCACACGCTGGGGCAGTTGCTCGCGCTCCATGATGTCGAGGTTGGCCAGCGCCACCGCGCACGCCACGGGGTGGCCGCTGTAGGTGTAGCCGTGGTTGAACTCGCCACCCTTTTCGATCAGTACGTCGGCCACGCGATTGCCCACCAGCACCCCTCCTAAGGGGATGTAGCCGCTGGTAACGGCCTTGGCAAAAGTCACCAGATCGGGCTTGTAGCCAAACTTCTCGTAGGCAAACCAGTGGCCCAGGCGGCCAAAGGCGCAAATCACTTCATCGCTGATCAGCAGGATGCCGTATTTGTCCACAATGCGCTGAATCTCCGGCCAGTAGGTGGATGGTGGAATGATCACACCACCCGCGCCCTGCACCGGCTCGGCAATAAAGGCCGCCACCTTGTCGGCACCGAGCTCCAGAATTTTCTCTTCCAGCCAACCGGCAGCGCGCAGCCCAAACGCCTCTTCGCTCTCGCCCGGGCGGCCATTCTCGAAGAAATAGGGTTGGTCGATGTGCGTGATGTTGGGAATGGGCAGGTCGCCCTGCGCGTGCATGCCGCTCATGCCGCCAAGCGATGCGCCCGCCATGGTGCTGCCGTGGTAGCCGTTGATGCGGCCAATGATGATCTTGCGCTGCGGCTGGCCCAGCAGGTCCCAGTAACGGCGCACCATGCGCACGTTGGAGTCGTTGCTTTCGCTGCCGCTGGACGAGTAGAAAACGTGTTTGAAGCTGCGCTCGCCTACGTCCGGCGCCAGCGATGCCAGTTTGGCTGCCAGTCGGGTGGCGGGAACGTTGGTGGTCTGGAAAAAGCTGTTGTAGTAGGGCAGCGCCATCATCTGCTGGTATGCGGCATCGGCAATTTCCTTGCGTCCATAGCCCACGTTGACGCACCACAAGCCACTCATGGCGTCGAGTACGCGTCGGCCTTCGGAGTCCCAGACGTAGATGTCTTCGGCACGCGTCATCACGCGTGCACCACGTTGGTTCAGATCCTTGAAATCGGTGAACGGGTGCAGAAAGTGCGCACTGTCCTGGGCTTGGATGTCGGCGGTATCGATGGCTGGCTTCATGGCATTGTTCCGGTACGGGGGGTGGTGTGATGTTTCAAACGTGCAGCAGCAGGTGCTCGCGCTCCCACGGCGAAATGACTTTCATGAACTCGTCGGACTCCAGTTCCTTGATCTCGGAGTACACGGTGATGAATTCCTTGCCCAGCACTTCGTGCAGGTCCGATTCCTTGGCCAGCCAGTCGAGCGACTCGCCCAGGCTGCGCGGCAGCGCGTAAGGCGACAGGTAGGCATCGCCCTTCATTTCGGGCTTGGGCTTGATCTTGTTCTTCAGCCCCAGGTAGCCACAGGCCAACGTCATGGCCATGGCGATATAGGGGTTGGCGTCGGCCCCAATCACGCGGTTTTCAATGCGCCGCGCTGCCGGGGACGAGATCGGCGAGCGGATGCCGCAGGTGCGGTTGTCGTAGCCCCACTCGATGTTGATGGGGGCCGCCATATTGCGCGACAGACGCCGGTAGCTGTTGACGTAGGGAGCCACCAGCACCATCGCCGCCGGAATATAGCGCTGCAGGCCACCGATGTAGTACATGAAGGCGTCGGAAGGCGAGCCGTCTTCGTTGCTGAAGATGTTCTTGCCACTGGCCACGTCCACAATGCTTTGGTGCACGTGCATGGCGCTGCCGGGCTCACCGGCAATCGGCTTGGCCATGAAGGTGGCATACATGTCGTGGCGCAACGCCGCCTCACGCACCGTGCGCTTGAAGAAGAACACTTCATCGGCCAGCCCCAGCGGGTGGTTGTGGAAGAAGTTGATTTCCATCTGGCCCGCGCCAACCTCATGGATCAAGGTGTCAACGTTCAACTCCATCTTGTCGGCGTAGTCGTAAATCTCTTCAAACAGCGGATCGAATTCGTTCACCGCGTCGATGCTGTACGCCTGGCGCGAGGTCTCGGCGCGCCCGCTGCGCCCCACCGGGGCCTTGAGCGGAATGTCGGGGTCGGTATTGCGCGCGGTCAGGTAAAACTCCAGCTCGGGCGCAACGATGGGCTGCAAGCCCTCAGCGGCGTACAGGTCGCAGACGCGGCGCAGCACACTGCGCGGCGCAAACGGCACCAGTTGGCCGGCGTGGTTGAAGCAGTCGTGCACCACCTGCGCGGTGGGGTCGGTGGCCCAGGGAACAATCCGCACCGACGAGGGGTCAGGGCGCAACTGCATGTCGCGGTCCACCGGATCAATTACGTCGTAGTAGGGGCCGCTCTCGGGAAATTCACCGGTCACACCCATGGCCACAATCGCCTGGGGTAGACGCATGCCACGGTCTTCGGTGAATTTGGCACGGGGCAGGATCTTGCCGCGCGCCACCCCGGTCAAGTCGGGCACCAGACATTCGACCTCGGTCACCCGTCGCTCGTTGAGCCACTGCTCCAGATCGTTGAAGGTCATTGTCTTTTTGTCGCTCATACCTATCTCCTGGCCGCCGGTGGCGACCGTGTTGCTGCCGTTGACTGACTGAATGCGCTCTCCATGATCCGCACCGCCACTTTCGCTATCGCGAAGCCACACTCCCTCGTCATCGCGAGGCCACCCTCCCCTCGTCATCGCGAGGCCGAAGGCCGTGGCGATCCATGCAGGAATACCTTCAGACATGGACTGCCGCGTCGCTTCGCTCCTCGCAGTGACGAAACTGCGGTTTATGGTCCATTTGCAGTTTCGGAACCGAAACAGGAAACCCGTCAAGATTTGCGCCCGCAGATGCATCATGCGCTTGAAAGTCTCCAAATTTTTTTCCCATTGTGAGGCAGAATTGGATTTCCGAGGGAGCCATTTGCGGCAACCCCAAGGTGCCACTTGCTATTCACCACACATGCTGTCCGAACTTCTGCTGACCGAAATGACGGCTCTCAACCAACAAGGCGGCATGCCACTGCACCGCCAGTTGTACGAAGCGCTGCGCCGCGCCATGCTCGACGGCAAGATCAGCGCCGGTGACCGCCTACCCTCCAGCCGCGAGCTCACCCAGGATCTGCATCTCTCGCGCAATACCGTGGTGGCCGCGCTCAACCAACTCAGCGTCGAGGGCTACCTGGTCAGCCGCGTAGGCAGCGGCACCTACGTCAACGACAACCTGCCGCGCACGCAGACGCGCAGCGCGAGCGGCCACGCGAACACCCATAGCTCCGACCTGTCGCAACGCGGCAGCGCGTTGTCCACCACCTTTTGCGCAACGCAGCTCGAAATCCAGCCGTTTGCACCGGGCATCGCCGATTTCAGCGCCTTTCCGGTGGCGCTGTGGCAACGTCTGCAAAACAAGCACTGGCGCATGACCTACCCGGAAATGCTGGACTACAGCTACTCCGGCGGGTACGCCCCACTGCGCCGCGCTGTGGCAGAGTACCTGCGCGTGTTTCGCAGCGTCCCGCTGGACTCCGACCAGGTCATCATCACCAGTGGCACCCAGCAGTCGCTCGAACTGTGCGCCCAGTTGCTTGCCGACCACGGCAACACCGTCTGGTTGGAAGACCCGGCCTACTGGGGCGCCGTGAAGGCGTTCATGGCAACCGGGCTGCAAACCCACGCCGTGTCCGTGGACAGGCAAGGCATGGCGCCTACGAGCGCCGACCAGCGTGCGCCGCCGCGCCTGATCTACACCACGCCCTCGCACCAATACCCCACCGGCGCTGTGATGTCGCTGGCGCGGCGTCAGCAATTGCTGGACATCGCACGCACGCACCAGGCCTGGATTCTGGAAGACGACTACGACAGTGAATTCCGTTTCAGCGGCCCGCCGATTTCATCGCTAGCCGGGCTCGACCAGGAGCAGCGTGTGCTCTACCTTGGGTCCTTTTCCAAGGTGCTCTATCCGGGGCTCAAGCTGGGCTATCTGGTGGTGCCCAAGCGTCTGGTGTCGGCCTTCAAGCAGGCGCACTACGACCTCAACCGCCCCGGCCAGATGCCCTTGCAGGCTGCGCTGGCCGAGTTCATTGAAATGGGGCACTTCTCCAGCGCCCTGCGCCGCGCCCGCGCCAGTTACGCGCAGCGCCGCCAATGCCTGCTCGAAGCCTTGCAGCCCTGTCTGGCCGAGGGGGCCAGGATCACCGGCGCAGAGCAAGGTCTGCACCTGTGCCTGCGTCTGCCCGACAGCGTGGATGACAAGGCGCTGGCCCAGGCGATTGCCGACAAGGGGCTGACCGTGCGCGCACTCTCCGCCTACTGCCTGCAACGCCAAGACGCGCGCGGCCTGGTCATCGGCTACGGCTACGCAGCCATGGCAGACATCGCACACTGGGGCCCGGTGCTGGCACGTGTGATCACGCTGGAACTGCGCCGCCGCACTTCCTGAAGCCAACTACGCGGGCTAAAAAGCGTCCATCAGGCGGTGGTAGGCCATGCCCAGCACCAGGCTGGGGGTGCGCAGCAGTGGCCCGCCGGGAAAGCGGTGGTGCTGCAATTTGGCAAACACATCAAAGCGCTCGGACTGCCCGCAGACGGCCTGCGCCACCAAGCGCCCGGCCAGGCCGGTGAGCGCCACACCGTGGCCGCTAAAGCCTTGCAGGTAATACAGGTTGCGGCCCACGCGACCAAAGTCGGGCGCGCGGTTCATGCTGATATCGACAAAGCCCCCCCACACGTACTCGGTGGGCACGCCGCGCAGCGCCGGAAATACCTGGCCCAGGCGCTTTTCCATCACCGCCTGCAAATTGGTTGGCGTGCGCGTGGAGTAACTCACCCGCCCGCCAAAGAGCATGCGGTGGTCGGCACTGAAGCGGAAGTAGTCGAGCACGAAATTGTTGTCGCAAACCGCCGCATCGCTCGGAATTAGCTTGCGACACAAGGCTGCATCGAGCGGCGCGGTGCTGATCATGTAGGTGCCCACGGGCATGATGCGCGCCGATATTTCGGGGGCCAGCGCCGCGCCATACTCGGCCAACATGCAGTTGCCCGCCAGAATGCCAAACGACGCGCGCACCTTGCCCTGCGCGGTGTGCGCCAACAACTGCGCACCGCGCTCCAACCGGGTGACGGCACAGTCCTCAAAAATCTGCACCCCCAGCGAGCGCGCCGCGCGCGCCAGCCCTAGCCCGTACTTGAGTGGGTGCAGGTGGCCCGAGATGCTTTCGTAGGCGCTGGCGCAGTAGCGTGGGCTTTGGATGTAATCCTGCACCTGCGCGCCGCGCGCAAACTGCGACGCCAGACCGTAGTGCTTTTCCAGAGCCGCCATATCGGCTTCGAGCGCGCGCGCCTTGCGCTCGGAGTCGGCCACGTACAGGTAACCGTTGACACGGTCGCAGGCAATGTCAAACTGGGCAATGCGCTCGTCAATGATTCGCACCGACTCCAGCGACATCTCCCACGCCAATCTAGCTTGGTCTTTGCCGAGTTGCGTCTCGAAAGGCTCTTGCCCGCAGGCAAAGCCGGCAATCGCCTGGCCGCCGTTGCGCCCGGACGCGCTGCCACAAATGCGCTGCGCCTCCAGCACTACCACCCGGTAGCCGCGCTGGGCCAGTTCAATCGCCGCCGACAGCCCGGTGTAGCCCGCGCCAACCACCAGCACATCGGCCTGGATGTCGCCCTGCAAGGCCGGGCCCACCGGGTCGCGCTGGACACTGGCCTCGTAATAGCTGTTTTGGTTGAGTTGGGTGTCGGATTGAAGCAGCATGGCGTCTCTCAAGCGGCGGGGCTGGCGGCACGCTTGGCGATTTGTCCGCACAAGTAGGTCCAGATAAAGGTTGCTGCGGCGTTGCTGGTGCGTTCGGCATGGTCGTAGGCTGGCGCCACCTCGACGCAGTCCATGCCAATAAAGTTCAGCCCCGCGAGTTCTTCCAGAAAGGTCAGCACCTGGGAACTGGTCATGCCGCCGGGCTCGGGCGTTCCGGTGCCGGGCGCAAAGGCCGGGTCGAGGCAATCGATGTCCAGCGTCAGGTAGCACGGCGTATTGCCGATGCGTTGCCTGATGCGCGCAATGTCGTCGGCCAAACCGTCCCCATCGCGCCCGCGCAATGCGCGCGCCGTCAAAATCAGACCGCCCTGGGTCTGCACGTATTCGCGCACCGCGCGCTCACCGCTGGAGCGCAGGCCGATCTGTACCGTTTGCGCGGGCACCACCAGCCCTTCCTGTAGTGCTTCATAGGTCCAGGTGCCGTGGCCCGAGGGTTCGCCAATATGGTCGCTCCAGGTGTCGCAGTGGGCGTCAAAGTGAATCAGCGCCAGCGCGCCGTGGCGCGCCTTGGCTGCGCGCAACAGGGCCAGGGTGACCGAATGGTCGCCGCCGATAAAAACGCAGTGGTGCTGTGCCATCAACTCGGCAGCCTGCCGTTCAATTTCGGCGCGTACCGCCGCCAGCGGCGAGGCGTTGGGCAGGCACATGTCGAGCGCGTCGCCGGTCACGCCCAGGGGGGTTACGTCAAAGTGAGGGTGCATTCCGTCACACAGCATGAGCGAGGCGCGACGCACCTCCTGCGGCGCAAAGCGCGCACCAGGGCGGTGGGTGACGGCACCGTCAAACGGCACGCCAACCACGGCAAACGGCTGCGTCCCGAGTTCAGGCACGCCCATAAAGCGGTTGCTGTTGTTGGCGTATGCAAAGTGTCCAGTGGCCATGGTGTGTGCGTCCTTGTGCGGCAGTGCCGACGTTACCCTATTGTGGCCCGGTGGGCTGGTGCCAATTGGCGCACAACGGCGCAAGCCACTGCCAAGCGCTTTCCATGCATCAATTTCGTCATTGCGAGCGAAGCGCGGCAATCCATGCAGGCATGAAGTCATGGATCGCCACGGCCTGACGGCCTCAATGGGATGGACGCCCCGACTCTAAACCGGCATCAGATGTGCCAAAGTGGATATCTCAACAACCACTTCAACGA
>Ga0194039_1000390_pt1 | contig 27231 bp, 25 predicted proteins | sample JunL228m_MetaG_FD_148679 | JGI IMG/M metagenome (GOLD analysis project Ga0194039, IMG submission 148679) | Anoxic zone freshwater microbial communities from boreal shield lake in IISD Experimental Lakes Area, Ontario, Canada - Jun2016-L227-8m | ecosystem: Environmental > Aquatic > Freshwater >... | reverse complement strand
GGAAATGTTTTCGAGCATTTCTCGGGTGAGAGGGCCGTCGAGAAGTCTCAGGCCGAATTGATTTTCGATGAGGACAAAAATCCCGAAGAGGCGCAGCGAGTCGAGCCCGAGCTGTTGGAGCGGCGTGGCGGAGGTGATGTCGGGAACCTCCGGGAACATGCCGGAGATTTCGGTGAGGAGTGCGCGTTCGATTTCACTGGCGGCGGGAGCGTTCGTCATGATGGTGGTCAATTGTGATGGGTGAGTTGGATGTGTGCCGCCGAGCCGTTGCAGTGGAGGCGGGTGAGATGGATCGAGGCGAGTGGCTGGGGCGCGGTGGCGAGGCAGAGGGGGAGCCCGGAGTCCCCGGGCACCGGCGTCGCGAAGCAGACCTGCTCCTGGAGCATGAGCGCGGCGGCGGCCAATTGGAGCGGGGTGCCACAGGGCATGCTGCCAAAAACCGGCGCATAGGCGGCGAGGCGCGCGCCGGATGCCGCCGGGGCCGCGTAGCCGGATTCGTCGCCGAGCGTCCCGTCGGCTTCCAGGATGTGCAGACCGGGCGGCGTGGCGGGCGGAACCCACGAGGCGATCCGGATCAGTTCCACCCTCGCGCAGGCGCAGGGACCGGGCTTGGCGGAGAGCAGAAAAAATGCGCTCCCCTCGCCGGGAATTGCCGCGGGTTCTTTTGCGAACGCAAACGGGCGGAGCCGTCCGTCGGCCGGAGCGCGAAGGAGCGACCGCCAGATGAACCGCATGACGCCGCCGAGTTCGTCAGCGCCTCCGACGAGCACGTGGTCGCATTGCCCGGAGTCCAGCCATTGGCGGGCGAGGACGAGCGCGTGGTGAAAAGCGAAATGGACTTGCGTGAGCGTCATCACCGGACCCTGGATATCGAGGACGGACGCCACATAGGCGGCGGCGGCATTCTGGACGGAATGGGAGAAGACGGTGGGCGAAACCTCCGCGTCGCCGTAGGTCAGGATCTCGTCGAGGAATTCAAACGTCGTGGCGTGGGAGCCGAACGCGCTGGCAACAACGAGCCCGATCCGGCGCGGGTCGGGCTGGATCCGCGCATCGCGGAGGGCGTCGGCAGCGGCCAACACGGCCATCCTGGCGAGGCGGTCGGCGCGGCGGATTTTGCGTCCGAACGATTTATCGTCGAGGGCGTCGGGCGGCAGCGGGTAAACCGGCAGGTCGCGTCCATCGGGCAGCGCGATCGTGTTGGGCGGCCGCCAACCCTGTTGCAGAGCCGATCGGAGGGCGGCCGTGCCCCGTCCCGTGGAGGCGACGATTCCCATGCCGTTGAGGAATGCGGTCATGGTGCGCCCCCTTCGGTGAGGCCGATCAAAAGGGCGGTGTTGTTGCCGCCGAAGGCGAGCGAGGTGGAGATCGCAAACCGCCCGCAAATTTCCGTGCGCTCGCTGAGCGGGGTGATCGGGATGCGTTCGTCCTGCTCCTCAAATCCGGCGCTGGGCGGGAGCCAGCGTTCGCGGAGGGCGAGTCCGGTGAAGACGGCTTCCAAACCGCCCGCCGCCCCGAGCGTGTGGCCGGTGAAGCCTTTGGTCGAGAGCACGGGCAACGAGTGGCCGAAGACGGCGGCGAGCGCGCGGCCCTCGATGAGATCGTTGTCCTGCGTCCCGGTGCCATGCGCGTTGACGAACGCGATGTCGCCGGGTCGCAGTCCGGCGAGATCCAGCGCCCGCTCGAGCGCGGCGCTCAGTCCGCGCCCCTCGGGATGCGGGGCGGTGAGATGGTGCGCGTCGCACGCGGTGCCGTGCCCGCAGAGCGCGAGGCGGGGAGCATGTCCGCGGGCGGCGGCATGTGCGGGGGATTCCATAATGAGGACGCCCGCACCTTCCCCGAGGTTTAGCCCGCTCCGGCGCCTGTCGAACGGCCTGCACGGAAGCGGGCTGCTCAGGCCGAGCGCATGAAATCCGCTCAACGGCACCCGGTTCAATTCATCCGCTCCTCCCGCGAGCACGATGTCGCAAAGCCCGGCCTCGATCCATTGCGCGCCGATGGCAATGGCATCGGCGCCCGAGGAGCACGCGTTTGTGACAGTGGCGGTGATCGCCCGAACGCCCAGCCCGGCGGCAACCGCCTCGGCAAGATTGCCCTTGAGATAGCGGCGCACCGGGGCCAGGGGCGCCGTGCCGGTGGTTTTGTAGCTGCGGTAAAACGCGAGGTCGTTGAGCTGGCTGGCGACCGTTGTGCCGAGGCAGATGCCGACCCGTGCGGCGTCGAGAGCGGTCCGGTCGAGCGCGGCGTCCGCCAGCGCCTCGCGCGCCGCATGCAGCGCCATCTCCCGCGTGCGGTGGCCGTCGGAGTATGGGTGCTCCGCATGAAACCGCGCAGCCTCGAAGACCGGAAGATCAAGCGGCGATTCGAACAGCGTCAGCCTGCCCGGCCGGGTGCGCCCAACGCGAAATGATTCCAGTGTCTCGGGGATCGTGTTGCCAAGCGAGGAAACCGCCCCCAGCCCCGAGATGCCAATCGCCGCCACAAAGCTACTTTTCGTCTTCGGAGGCGGCGGCGGGAACCCCGAGCGGATTCGGGGAATTTTCGACGATGTATTTCGCCAGCGTATTGATCGATCGGAAGAGGTCGTTCCCCTTTTCGGTCTCCTTGATGTTCACGCCGAACTGCCGCTGGAGCAGCACCACGATTTCCACGCCGTCGAGCGAATCGAGCCCGAGTCCCTCGCCGAAAATCGCTTCATCGTCGCCGATCTCCTCCGGGGTGATGTCTTCCAGCGCGAGGTGCGAAACAAGGAGCTCCTTGAGCCTGGCCCGGACTTTCGGCAGGAGCTCTTCGCTGGAGAAATCGGTGTGGTTCATCGCGGATCGATTGTCTGCGGCACGCTAATGGGAGACGCCGCGCCCGTCCAGACATCCTTGAACAAAAAACTCTGGAGCGGATACCGCCGGAGATGCTCCTCCAGAAACGCGGCGTATTCCTGCACCCCGCGGCGCAGGAACGCGGCCTTGGGCTCCCCGGCAAGCGGCTCGATGATCCCCGCGATCCGCACCTCATATTCGTAGGTCCCTGTCTTGGCGGAAAAAAGCACGGCGAGCGGGACGCGGGCGGCATGGGCAAAGAGGAACCCGCTGCACGGGAACTCGGCGGGCGCCCCGAAAAATTCGGCGGCCGATTTGCGCCGCGTGTTGTAATCCCGGTCGCCCATCACGGAGACGATCTCCCCCGCATCCAGCGCGGCCATCACGCCGATCACGCCGCCGAGGTAGCCGGCGGGATTAATAGTCCGGATGCGGCCGGACTCCCGGTAGAGGCCGAATTTTTTTGTGCTGAGGTCGTCGTCGTCCGGGCGTATCAGGAGGTGGACGGTTTTGTTCCATCCCTCGAGCGAGATCATGGCGGACTGCCAGTTGCCGACGTGTGCGGTGAGCAGGATGAAGCCGCGCTCGCCGGCGAGAAGCGGGGCGACTTTTTCAAAGCCACTCTGGTGAAAGCGGAGGCGGTCGCCGCCGTGCACGAGGTAGTATCGGTCGATGAGGCACCGGCCCTGCGCGATGAAAAGCTGATAGACGTTCCATCGCTGGCGCAGCAGACCATCGGCTGGGAACCGCCGCCTGAGATACGCCAGCGCGGCCAGCACGATCGAGGAGTCGAACACCACATACCATGCACTAACAAAAAACAGAAGCCCGTAGGCCCCGCGCAGCCCGGTCAGCCGGACGGCGGTGGTGAAAAACCAGAAGCCGAGCGCGTTGCCGCGCTTCCTCCGGGCCGGATCCGCGGTGCCAGCGACAAGCTTCCTGTGCGGGAGCGGAAGAACGCGGCGCAGCACGATGAGCACGTGGCGGTGCGTGAGCAGCAGGTTGTCCAGGAACGGACGAAAGCTCGTGACGCGCTCGTGAGGAGGCGGATACCAGACCCGGATCGGAACGTTGCGGATCGTGAGTCCGGCCCAGGCGGCGAGGGCGAGAATTTCCACTTCGAAATCAAATTTGCGTCCCGAGGCCGGTAGCGCGAGCAAATGGCGTACGGGATAGGCGCGGAATCCGCTCTGCGTGTCGCGGAGCGGCAGACCCGTTTCGAGCCGGAGCCAGAAATCCGAAAACCTCCGCCCGAACCGGCTTCTGCCGGGGACATTCGCGCCGCTCATGTCGCGCTCGCCGATAATGATCGCGTCGGGATCCTCCTGGATGGTCTGAAGAAATGCCGGGAGATCCTCCGGGTCATGCTGCCCGTCGCCATCGATCGCGATCATGGTCGTCCCGCCGCGTTTCGCGACCTCGCGGGCACCGGTGAGAAGCGCCGCCCCCTTGCCGCAGTTCGTCTCGTGCCGGATCACGGGGATACCGGTGCCGGACATCAACTCGCGCAGATCGGCGTCCCGGCTGCCGTCATCCACGATCAGCACATTGCCAACGATCCCGCGGCAGCCAAGCGCAACATCCCGGATTGTCCCCGCGTTGTTGTGCACGGGAATGACAACCCAGACGGCGGAGTTTGGCGGAGAAGAAGTCAAATCTGTTGGCTGAGTTTATCTGCTCAACTCGGACAAACCCGGGAACGGTTCTTCAGTTCAAGAGCTTACAGAGTTCAGCGAAACCCCGAAAAACAGGAGGTTTCCGGAAAAATCCGCAACTCCGAGCGGGACATTTTTCAAGCCAGCGCTTCAAGCTGGCGGACGATATCCGCCTTGCTTGAGACCCCGACCGACTGCTCTTTTTTTTCGCCGCCCTTGAAGTAGATCAGCGTGGGAATGCTGCGGATTCCGAACTGCGAGGCCGCTCCGGGGCAGTCGTCCACATTGACTTTCGCCACCGCGAACTTCCCGACATTCTCGGCCGCGATCTCCTCGACGACCGGGGTCAGCATCCGGCAGGGCGCGCACCAGGTGGCCCAAAAATCCAGAAGCACGGGCGCGGTTGCGTTCTTGATGAACGCTTCAAAATCGGTGTCTTTCAGTTCGGTGACGTGCGGGCTGGACATGGGTTGGTTTTTTTGGAATTTGAGAGCGGCGGATCCGGCGATCAGGCGAGCATCATCCAGAGCTGAACGCCGAGCGAAAGCAGCGCGACGACCAGCGCCGCAATGCCCAGCACCGGGCTCAGTTCGGAAGAGGAGTCGCCCGGCGGCACCACAATGACACCGCTGGTGGAAAGCGACTTCGAGGTGGCCGCCGGCCTCTGCAGTTGAACGGTGGCCTGGGGCAGACCCGCCTTGGTTCCCGGCGCGGATGCCGGAACCTTCGCCGTCTCTTTTTTCGTTTCGGCTTGGAGAGGAGCCGGGGCGACGGGCTTGACGGGAGATCCTCCACCCAAGGGCGGCTTCGGCGCAAGCGGCGCAATCGATGCGCCGGGCAAAATCGTCGGAGGCTTGGGAGCTGCGGGCGAAACGGCCGGTGCCGGAGGTGCCGAAGGCGGCACCGGACGCGTGAGTGTCGGCGCAACCGGCGGAACCCCGATGCCCGCACTCGACGGCGGCTTCGGAATGGACGGCATCGCCGGCACCGAGGGCGGCTTCGGAATGGACGTCTCCGGCGGCACCGAGGGCGGCGTCATCGTCGAGGGCGGCTTCGAAATGGACGTCGCTGGCGGCACCGAGGGCGGCGTCATCGTCGAAGGAGGCTTCGGAATGGACGTCACGGAAGCCATCGACGACGGAACGGACGGCGGCGTGGGAGCGGCCGTCATCGGCGGCGGCGGCATCGAGGGCGGCCTGGGAATCGCCGGAGGGGGAGGCGTCAGGCCGGACGGGGCCGGCGGCCGGAGGCCAAAGGGAGCCGCCGGGGCGGAACCGCCGGCAACCGGCATCGGCTTGGCCGGAAGATTAATCATTGCCGTTTCGCGCGGAGTGGAGGCCACAGGCAGGCCGTCGCGGCGCGCGGGAAGAACAATTCTAACGGTTTCCTTTTTCGGTTCAGCCATATTAATACGGAGTAAGTTAAGGGGAATTTTTTGTGGAGGGCGGTAATTCTTGCAAATTCCCCCGCTGGTGTCAACAACGCCGCGAACAATTGTTGCGCGAAGGGAATTTCTCTTGTCAGCACCGGGCCGCAGAAACAGAATTCCTGTTTTGCCCGTTATCCAAATTATGTCCAACACGATACTGACCGGTGCCCAGTGGGGCGACGAAGGAAAAGGTAAGATCATTGATTTTCTCACCGACGAGGCGGATATCGTCGTGCGCAGCCAGGGGGGGAACAACGCCGGGCACACGATCGTCATCGGCGGAGAAAAATACGTCCTCCACCTGATCCCTTCCGGCATCCTCCGCAAATCGAAAATCTGCGTGATCGGCAACGGGGTCGTCATCGACCCGGTCTCGCTGGTCGCCGAAATCGAAGGCCTCCGCAAACGCGGCGTGTCGATCGGAAAAAATCTTCTCATCAGCGACGCGGCGCACCTCGTCCTGCCCTACCACCGCGCGCTCGACGGCTTGCGCGAGGCGGGGAAGGGAAAAAATAAAATTGGCACGACCGGTCGCGGGATCGGGCCGGCGTATGGCGACAAGGTGGCGCGCACCGGGCTCCGGATGTGCGATCTGGTCCGCCCGGAGATCCTCACAAAAAAACTTGCCGCGCGGATGCGTGAAAACAACGCCCTTTTGAAGAGCCACGGCGTGCCCCCCTTGAACGGCCGGGCTGTCCTGAAGGACTGCCTGGCCGCGGCCGACGTCCTCCGCCCGTACGTTACGAATACCGTGGTTTATCTCCACAAGGCGCTGCAGGGCGGAAAGCGGCTTCTTTTCGAGGGCGCGCAGGGTACGTTTCTCGACATCGACCACGGGACATATCCGTTCGTCACCAGCTCGAACACCACGGCCGGCGGCGCCTGCACGGGCAGCGGCGTCCCGCCCCACCGGGTCGATCGCGTGATGGGTGTGATGAAGGCCTACACCACCCGCGTGGGCGGGGGGCCGTTGCCGACCGAGGACGCGGGCCTCTCGGATGCCCTGCACGCGATGGGCCGCGAGTTTGGCGCGACGACCGGACGCGCGCGCCGCTGCGGCTGGTTCGATGCTGTCGCCACGCACTACGCTGCCATGGTCAACGGGATCGACGACATCGCGATCACCAACCTCGACGGACTCGATGCCATCTCCACAATCCGGGTCTGCACGGCCTACAAACTCGACGGAAAAACCCTCTCCTTCCCGCCCGCCGACCCGGACGATCTCGCCCGCTGCAAGCCGGTTTATGCCGAGTTCCCCGGCTGGAACACGCCGACAGACCACGCGCGGAAATTCTCCGACCTCCCGCACCGCGCCCGCGAGTATGTCAAAAAACTCGCCGAGCTCACCGGGGCGAAACTTTCGATCGTGAGCATCGGCCCCGCCCGGGACCAGACGATCCGCCTCTGACCCCCGTGAAAAGCATTCCGCGCCATGTCGCCGTCATTATGGACGGCAACGGACGGTGGGCGCAGCAGCGCGGCCTGCCCCGGCTGGCAGGCCACGAGCAGGGATCGAAATCCATCCGCCAGTGCGTGGAAGCCTGCATGGAGACCGGCATCGAGTTCCTCACCCTCTACGCGTTCTCCTCGGAAAACTGGAAGCGCCCGGCGCTCGAGGTCAACGGCCTGATGCTTCTCCTCGAGCGGTTCCTCAACGAGAAAAAGGAGGAGATGCTGCGCGAGGGCGTCCGCCTGCGTGCGATCGGGCGGCTCGACGACCTGCCGAAACCCTGCCGCAAAAAGCTCGACGAGGTCGTCGCGGCGACCGCCCACAACTCCCGCCTCCATGTCATCCTCGCCCTGAGCTACAGCGGCCGCGGCGAGATCCAGGATGCCATCCGCTCGATCGCCCGTGACGCGGCAGCGGGCGCGCTCGATCCCAACAGCATCACCCCTGAGCTCATCTCCTCCCGCCTCTACACCTCCGGCATCCCCGACCCTGATCTCCTCATCCGAACCTCCGGCGAAATGCGCCTCTCGAACTTCCTCCTCTGGCAGCTCAGCTACACGGAAATCCATGTCACAAAAAAACTCTGGCCGGATTTCGTGAAGGCCGACTTCCTCGAAGCCGTGGACGAATTTCAAAACCGGGATCGCCGGTTCGGCGGAGTCCGGGCGCCCTGACTCCCGGCTTGGCTTTTTCGGGGAATCTCAGGGGAGGTCGTTCGGGCGGCCGACCATGATCCCCGCGTCGCCGGAAAACCGGTTGAGGTAATCGCTCAGGCGTCGGTCAACGATGACCGCGCGCGAGTTTTTCGAGGCGTGCAGGAAGCGGAGCGTCCCCTTGGCGTCGCGCACGGCGAGCCCGACATGCGAGGTGTAGTCGCCGTGCCATGTGGTGACGATGCAGATGATGTCGCCGTCGCGCAGGAATTTTTCCGCGGCGGGGACGAAGGATTTCGGAACGTAAGTGATCCCGCGCTCGGAGAGCCAGCGTTCGATGCGGGCCATCACGGGAACCATCGAGGGGTCTGCCCGGAGCTGCCGGAAGAGGCGCGAGGCTTTTCCTCCCATATAGTCCATCTCGCGGCAAAGCTTCCTTGCGCCCGGGAGCGCGGGCGTGATGTCTTTCACGAGCCCGCGCCGCTGGTTGTCCTGCAGCCAGTCTTCGAGGTGGTGGAGGCGCGAGGTGAATTTTCCATCGCACCTGCCCCCGCGGTAGCGGTCGAGCTCGATCATGCGGAGCAGGTCGCGCGGTTGCGGATCCGGGCTTTGCTTGAGCGCGCGCGCGGTTCCGAGCGCGATCTCGAAGAGCGTCCAGCAGTCCATCCCCTTCATGTTCACGCAGGGGGTCTCGATCCGCGGGTCGAGCTCGAGCGTGTAATTCAAATACGGGGTGCCAACGAGCGCGCGGCCGACCGTGGCGACCCGCTCGCCGATCGGCAGAGCCGCCCAGTTTTCCGCGGCCCCGCGGGCGACCAGGCGCTGGAAACGATCCCGCCCGACAAAAACCACAGAGTCCGGCAGGCCGGCAGCCATCGCGGCGCCGGCCGTGAGAAGAAAAATGGCGGTGAGGCGTTTCATGTCGGCGAACTTACGCGCCGACGCCTCCATGCGCAAGGGCTTGGGAGGAAAGAAAACCAGTTCTTGGTTGGACGAATGTGTCAGTCATTTTTTATTGCATTCCTGCTTCACGACGCAGCGGAAGAGGTCAGGCAGATTGCTATTTGAAGAAATGCGAAAAAAGCGCACCGGTGCCTCGACGTGGAAGCGGTGAATCACACCATATTTTCGCGCGGGGCAAAAGTTGGCGCGAAAGTTGAATTGGCTGGGGGAGCGTGGTATCAGTCAGCCGGCTCGGCACAAATGCGCACAAAACTCTTTATTGCAGCCATCCTCGCGACGGGCATCGGCCTGTGCTCGGTTCCCGCCGCCCCGCATGATCTGGTGAATCTGGCCGAATCCCCGGATCCCCCCGTGCTGGACGTCCGCTATGCGACTCGTCTGAATTTTACAGGGGAAAAACTCTATCCGTGTCCCGTAGTCTGGCTCCACAAAGATGCTCGCCTCGCTCTCATCGCCGTCCAATCTGCTTTGCGCGGGAAGGGAATGGCGCTGAAAGTTTTCGATGGCTACAGACCGCTCTCCGTTCAGCAAAAGATGTGGGATCTCGTTCAGGATGAGCGCTACGTCAGCAATCCTGCGGTCAACCAAGGCCGGCACACTCGCGGCACTGCCGTGGATGTCGCGCTCGTTGACCTGATGGGGAATCCGCTTCCCATGCCATCGGGCTTCGACGACTTCACGGAGAAGGCACACCGGGATTATGCCGGGGCGAGCGCCGAGGAATCGGCCAATGCCAGACTCCTCGAAGCCGTCATGACCTCACACGGGTTTGCTCCCTTCGCGACCGAGTGGTGGCACTTTGATTTGCAAAATTGGAAGTCGTACCCCGTCTTGGACATCTCAATAGAGGAACTTGCAAAAGGCCAACGCGATCACCCGTCCACCAAATGATCAAAGAGCCCCAGCTGGAACGGCTGCTTTACAACGACGCATCAAACGCGAAAGCTCAGCGGGCACGGGAATCTCGGATGTGGAAGACACTCGCCTGCGCTTGCAAAGCCAGCGCCCAAACGGGCGGGACGCCCGTTTCCCCTGTAGCGTCCGTGCCGGACGCGCCCGCCAACACGCCCGACGCGGGTGTGGCTACAGCCGCACCAGCTTTTGTTTCCGGCATCGGGCCGGGAGCGACTCCCTTGGAGGATGCGAGCGGGAAAAGTGACGTGGCACTTGTTACTCCCCGGTTTTGCCTTTTCATGGCTTGCCGGATGGGCGCATGCTGCGCGCATGAATTATTTGGAACGGGCGAAGAGGGTTTTTGAAATCGAAATCGAGGAGGCGGCGGCGGTCTGCGCGCGCCTGGACGGGAATTTCGACCGCGCGGTGGATCTGATCAAGGCGGCGGTCGAGGCGCGCGGGAAGGTGGTGGTGCTGGGCGTCGGGAAATCCGGCCACATCGGGGAGAAGATTGCAGCGACGCTGACGAGCACCGGCTCGCCCGCGGTGGTGCTGAATTCGCTGAACGCGCTACACGGCGATCTGGGCGTCGTGGCGGAGGGGGATGTCGTGCTCGCGCTGAGCCACAGCGGGGAGACCGACGAGCTGCTGGCCGTCCTGCCCTCATTCGTGCGCATGGGGCTTCCGGTGATCGCGATCACCGGCAACACGGGCTCGACACTCGCGAAGGCCGCCAGCGCCGTGCTGGACGTCGGAGTTTCGCAGGAGGCCTGCCCGCTGAACCTCGCTCCCACCTCGAGCACCACGGTCATGCTCATTCTCGGCGACGCCGTTGCGATGGCACTGCTCGAAGCGCGAGGCTTCCGGAAAGAGGACTTCGCACGATTCCATCCGGGCGGCAGCCTCGGTCGCGGGCTCCTCCTGCGGGTCAACCAGATCATGCGCGCGGCGGAGGAACTGGTGGTGCTTTCCGCGGACGACTCGGTGCTCGATGCGGTGCGCGGAATGACCGCCCGCCGGGCCGGTGCGGCGGTGATTGTTTCCGCCGACGGGCGGCTGGAGGGGATCTTCACCCACGGCGATTTTGCGCGCCATTTTCCCGGAACCCCCGACATCGGCCCGCGCCCGGTGGGGGAATTCATGACCAGGAACCCGATCACGATCTCCGGGGACAAACTCGCGGCCGAGGTCCTGCAGATCCTCGAGCACAACCGGATTGACGATCTCGTCGTGGTGAACGAAAACAACCAGCCGATCGGCGTCGTGGATTCGCAGGATCTGACCCGGCTGAAAATCCTCTGATCTCAAATGCGTCTGCCCCTGCTCGTCGCTCTGGCCGCGCTCGCGCTGGCCGGATGCGGGAAGGCTCCGGAGGTGCCGCCTGTTCCTCCTGTTCCGCCGTCCCTCGGAAGCCGGGAGCTCCGCGTCTTCTGCCGACCGGAATCCCTCCCGCAAACTGTCATCGCCCGGTTCACAAAGGAGACTGGCATCGCCGTCTTTGTCGAGAACTACGCAGCGAAGGAGGAAATGCTCGCCGGGCTGCTTCACGGCGACCCCTACGATCTCGTCGAGGCCGACGAGGATGCCGCAGGCGCTCTGGCGAAGGACGGACTGCTGCATCCGATCGACCGCGCCAGGATTCCGAATTTTAAAAATATTGCGCCGACCTTTCTGAACAGGAGCTTCGATCCCGGCAACAAGTTCAGCGTCCCCTTTTTCGCCAGCCCGGTGGGGATCGTCTTCAACGCGGAACAAATTCCGGAGGGCATCAGGGGATTTGCGGATGTGTTCGTGGAGAAGAACAGGCGGGCGATTGTTGTTCTGGATGACGCCCGCGAGATCGTGACTTTGGGATTTCTCGCGCAGGGGATTCCGATCAACGAGGCGACCGATGAGAACCTCAAAAAAGCGGAGGCCCTCCTGGCGTGCTGGCTTCCGCTCGCGAAGGTCTCCGGCAGCCCGGAGGCCGCGCTGGCCGCCGGCGACGCGGCGCTCGGCGTCGTCCGGGGAAGCGAGGCGGCGGCCCTGCTCGACAAAGACAAAAAGTTCCGGTGGGTGATCCCGGCCGAGGGCGCGCACCTCGCGATCGCCAGCCTCGTGATCCCGAAGTCCGCAGACAACGTGACGAACGCCGAAGCCTTCATCGGTTTCCTCCTCCGCCCGGAGATCGGCAAGGAGGCCTCCGACGCGCGCCCGTCCACGAACCCGAACCTGGCCGCCCGCAAACTGCTGACGCCCGGGCAGCGCGCGAATCCCGCCAGCTTCCCGACCGATCAGGAGATGGCCAGGATGCAGACCTTCGAGGACGTCGGCGAGCAGGCCTCAAAATTCGACACTGTCCTCACGGCCATCAAAGGCCGCTGAGCACCGGCGGGAAGCTGGGTGTCAACGCCCCGCGGGGCCGAAAGTAATTTCCTATCAGAGGGCACTTCGCGAATCGCTGACCTCATGCAGAGCGCCCGCGCGAAAGGGAATCCACATACTCGCTGGGAGGGAGGCCTTCGAGCCGTTTGAACAGGCGCGAAAAATGAAATTCGGAGGAGAAGCCCAACCTCAGGGCGCATTCCTTGATGCCTAACCGTTCCCCAAGCAGCAAACGTTTTGCGGCCTCAACCTTCAGACGCCGCACAGTGCAACCGGGGGTTTCCCCCGCCACGCGAGGATAGGTGCGAGAGAAGGTCGGCAGGCTCATCTTCAAGTGCACGGCAAGGTCCACGACACTCAACGGCTCGGCGACATGATCCCGCACATAACCTTCGACCGATTGCACGAGATCCCGCTTTCTTCCCCAAGTCTCCGCACGCACTTCGAACCTGGTTGGGCCCACTCTGGGCGCCACGACAAGCATGCCCAGCAACTCCAGCATCGCCGCGTGCGCCAGGAGTCCGAAACCCGGACGGCGACGAAAGACAAGATCGCCGAGGTGCTGAAGCCGGTCGCCGATCAGATGTTCCGGATCCAGGATGTGGCACCAACCCCGCCTGCCCACAAGCCGGCGGAGCGTCATCTCCAGATCGCCCCATGCGGAAAAGACCATGAAGGATTCGCGGAGGGATCCGCCATCGGACTGCCACTCGTGATACTCGCATCCCGGCGCATAGAAAGCCGCCAGCCCGCTCAGCCGGGTGAAGACTTTCCCCTTTCCAATCCGTTGTTTTTGCCGCCCTTGGTTGATTTCATCCAGCACCCAATACGGCAGGCAATGATGTGTCCACCGGGTGGTGTGGAAACGTGAGGCTCCAGTGTGGGCGATCTCCAACGCCGCTTTTGGAAGCTTGCTGTTTCGTGGAATGACGCCGGAGGAAGTCATGCTTTTCTTTGATAGAAAATGATATGCAAACGATACTTTTAGCCATTCCAGAAAACGGCGTCCAGAGCGAAGATGCCGCGATCCTGCCTATACAACCGCAAGAAAATATTCCATGACCACATTGACACCTCTTGACGTCGAAACACCGGGGCTTGCCCAAGATGGTGGCCCCAAGGCTTTCTCCCCCGGACCCGGAAACGTCCCCCCCAAAGTGGGTGTGGAGGAGTTTCTTTCCATCGCGGAGCGTTTCGGGTTCAACCCGGAAGCGATGGGGCGACTCTCCGCAGCCGTCTCCGACAAGGACCTCCCGGTGGGCGGCCCGCATCTGGGGCGCTACTATGGCAACCCGAAACCGATCAAAGGGGAGCAGTTCGAAGCACTGGCCCGCGAGAAGTTCGGCGTCAAATATGCGCTGGCCGTGAGTTCCGGTACCGCCGCGCTTCATTGCGCCATGGTGGGCGCGGGCGCGGGACCGGGAAAGGAAGTCATCTGTCCCGCGACCGGATTTGTCGCCACCAGCATGGCTGCGGCCTTGGTGGGGGCCACTCCCGTTTTTTGCGACGTGGATGAATCCCTTCAGATGGATCCCTCCCGCCTGGAGGCTCTCGTCACCCCCCGGACCGTGGTGATCGTGCCAACCCATCACATGGGCTTTGTTTGCGACATGGACCCCGTCCTTGCCATCGCCCGCAAGCACAACTTGAAGGTGATCGAGGATTGCGCGCAATCTCCCGGGGCAAGCTATCGGGGGCGTCCAGTGGGATCGCTCGGAGACTTCGGCTGCTTCAGCATCTCCTGCTACAAAATCATCGGGGGAGGCGAGGGCGGCATGGTGATCACGAAAGACGAACGTTCTTACGACCGCGTGCGTCAGGTGGCCGAGGCGGGAGGACTCTGGCGATCCAATCGTTTTGCACCGGAGCGTTATCCCGGCGAACTCTTCGTGGGCGCCAACTACCGCCTTTCCGAACTGGAGTCGGCCATCAATGTTGTCCAACTCCGCAAACTCGACGGAGTGGTCTCCCGTCACCGCGCCGTGTGGCGGAGCATCCGGGAAAGATTAGGCGCTTTCGACGGGATCATTTGGCAGAAGAGCAACGATCCGGAGGGCGATATCGGCTACCTGCTGCGCTTTTTCCCAAAGACCCATGATCTGGGCCGCAAGATCCGCGACGCGCTGATGGCCGAGGGGATTGGTGCCGGTTACCGGGGTGGCAACGCGTCTCCCGACTGGCATGTTTATCGTGACATGTTCCCCCTCTTCCGCGATTTCTCGGACAATTGCCGGGCCGACCGCTGCCCGGTGGGGGCCGATCTCCATGACCGATCTGTCAGCGTAGGCCTCAACCAGTGGTGGACGCCCGAAGATTGCGAGGCCGTCGCAGCAGGCATCAACAAGGTTCTGTCCGCGTTTTGCACCCTCTCCCATTCATGACCGCCCCCACACCTACGCCGGAGATGATTTGTATTTCAGTAAACCACCGTTCCCGGAGGCATTCCTGATGAAGTTGCCCACCTGGTTTGACGTGAATGGAAGTTTCGGTTGTTCGGCGACCGTGCGGCCGGAGTTTCCGACGCCTGCGCATCTTCTGGCCCGGATGGATCGCCTCGGTATCGGGAGCGCAATCGTTTTTCATATCGCGGCCCGCGACTACAACCCGCACTTTGGCAACCAACGATTGCTGGACGAACTTGCAGCTGCCTCCGATCGGCTCCTTCCCGCGTTCGTCATCGGGCCGAGCCTGCTTTACGAACGGGGCGCCATGGAGCAGGTCGAACAAGCCTTTGCCTCCCGGCAGGTGCGGGCCATCCGTCTTTGTCCTGCGACGTTGCGGCACCCGTTGGCGCAGGTTGAGCCGATTCTCGCGGAAATCGCCGGGCACAAGCCTGTCGTGCTGGTGGATCGCTTCGAGCTCAATGCGCCGAATGATCTGCTTCAACTGGCCGGACATTTTCCCGGGTTGTCTTTCATCTACACGCAGACGATGTGGCCTCAGTTTGCGACCGTGCTCGACCTGATGGCGCGTCGCGACAACATCCTTGTGGACACTTCCTGGCTGCACATGCGCGGCGCGGTTGAATTGATCATCGAGAAATTCGGCGTCCGCCGGTTGGTGTTTGGCGCAGGTCCGCACGCCCACAACGGCGCGAGCATTGCCGAACTGATGGACGTCCCAATCACCGATCCAGACAAGGAATTGATCGCTCACGAAAATATCGAGAGCCTTCTTGGCGTCACCACGCGAAAATCCACGGCCCCTTCCTGTCAGGGCCATCTCTGGCAAACCCTCTTGGAAGGCAAACCACTTGACCTGGACGTCGTGGACGCGCATGGCCATCTCGGGACATCCGGCTTGTGGATGCACGCGGAGGGAGGCATCGAAGAAGAGACGGCGGATTTGCTGCGGCGCATGGATCGCATCGGAATTCGGACGGCGATCATCTCCGGCGGGGAAGCGTTGCTCGGTGATCCGGTCGAGGGCAATTTCGCGTTGGAGAAAAGTCTTCGCCCGCACGGGGATCGGTTCCGTGGGTATGTCGTGTTCAACCCTTTGTATGCGGGGGAACTGAAGACCCAACTCGACGACTATTTTTCCCGGTCTTTCTTTGTCGGTTTCAAACTCCTGTGCGACTACTGGCGCTTGCCGGTGACCGATCCGCGATTGGAAACGGTTTGGGAGCATGCCCACAGCCATCGGATGCCGATCCTGTTGCACACATGGGACGGTCCATACAACCAGCCCGGCATGCTCAAGGACATTGTGAAGCGTTTTCCTGAAGCTGTCTTTTTGCTGGGCCACTCGGGCGGCGGCGAGACCGGACGGCTCGAAGCGGAAGAACTCGCGGGCGACAATCCCAACGTCTATCTTGAGTGGTGCGGCAGCTTTTGCTGTTCCAAACCTTTCGAGGAAACCCTCCGGCGTGTCAGCCCCCGGCAAGTCGTCTTCGGCACCGATGCGACCGCGCACTCACCAGCCTGGGAGCTCGGACGGTTGCTGTCGATGGACCTGCCAGACGATACGCTCGTCCCGATTCTCGGCGCGAACATGAGAAAGATTCTCGACGGTCGGCGATAACCTTCCCCCATAAACAAACCAATTCCTACCATGCCTATCATTGCTATAAATCCTCGCTGCCAGATTCAAACTCCGGGCAAACGCCCCGCAGGGTCGAAATCAATTTCCAATCAGATAAACAGACGCAGTTTCCTGAAGATCGCCGCCTTTTTGTCGGCTGTATCGGGTTGGTCGTTGTTGGGGGCTGAGCCGGCGTGGACGGCGGATTGGCGGGAGGCGTTCCGCCCGGCGGGGTTCGATCCGGCCGCTGAGGGCAGCAGCGTGTTCGTCGTGTGCGGCGACGCGCATGATCCCGAATACAGCCAACATCTACTGAGGCAGATCGACGAGTGGAACGCGATGCGCCCCGCGCCGCGCTTCGTGGCGCTGCTGGGTGACAACGGCTGCAGCGTCTCACGCAGCTTCGGGGACACGCCGGACGCGCAGGGCTTGACCCGCGCGCGGAAGGAGTTGGAGGGACTTCGTGAGAAGCTCATGAGCCTTCGCCCGGAGATTCCGCTCAAGCTGGTGATCGGCAATCACGACACGCTGCCGGGCGAGGTGGACGCCACCTTTTTCCGAACCGTCTTTCCCGATTGTCCGCCGTATCAGACCTTTGAGGATTCGGGTATCCGCTTCATGATCTGGAACGGCGGGCACGACGGCGGGATCGATGCGCGGCAGCGGACGTGGATCAAGGCGCAATGCGCGGCGTTGCCGGCGGGACAGACCGCCGTGGTGCTGGTCCATCAGCCTTCGCTCGGCATGACCGAACGCGAGCGCGGTATCCCTGCGGCGGTATGCTCGGGGTTTTCCGCGCATACGGGGCCGCTCTGGCTGTTGGCGGGTCACGAGCACAGCAACAACACCGTGGTCTTCGCTCTACCGAAAACGAAGATTGTCCAGATCACACACGTTAAGAGCGTCGCCGGCTACTGGATCTACGGGATGAGGGAGGGGCGCATCGCGGCCCGCGTGTTCTGCGATATGGAGCAGGGTTTCAGGGGCGAGGCGCTGCCCGACCGGAGCAATCCCGCGCGGCCGATCCCGCGGCCGTTCGAGGGCCGAGAAGACGTGGTGTGGAGCCTGCTGATCGGCGACGATCCTGAGGCCACGAAGGCGGCCTTCGTGAGCGGCAAGGGAGGGGATTGCGGCACGTGGTGGTTCTATGTGGACGAACTGGTCTACCGGCTGCCGCTGGCGGAGAGGGGGAATGGCGCGACTCGCTTCGCTGTGCTGGCGGCGCTCAGTAAACACGGCAAGACGGGCGAGCCTGTGCATGTGTTCGCGTCGGCGGACGGCGCGGTATGGACGGAGACGCCGCTCGAGGAGACCCGCGCCGCGGTGAATCTGTTCGTGATTCCCGAGGCGCTGCGCGGCGCGAAAGAGCTTTTCGTGAAGGTGAAGAGCTACGGCCTCGGCGCGAACACCTGCGTGGGCGGCTTCGCGCTGTGCCGGTGATGATTTTGTAAAACGAAGAAGACGGAGACCGACAAGGCACCACAGTATCGTGTGGCACGGGCCTCCCGCCCATAAGCGGAGAGCATGGAGAACGCCGACGAACAGGCCGCAAAATTCGACGCGGTCCTCACGGCCATCAAAGGCCGCTGAGCACCGGCGGGAAGTTCGCGGCTTTCTACGTCTTGAGCTCCGCCCCCGTGATCGCGTCGGTGATGATAAATTTTTCCTGGTGGAACGTGGGGTCGGCGCGGAAGGAAAGCCGTCCGGCGTACCTCCGTTCGATCTCGACGAGGTGATCCTCGTCGTCCGTGCGCAGGCGGCTGAGAAGCTCCGGGTGCACGGTGACCTTGACCTCGTGGATGGTCTCCTGGTTTTTTCTCATCACCGAATGCAGCGCGCGCTGGAGTTCGACGCTCATGGTCATCGGGCTTTTGATCATGCCCTTGCCCTGGCAGTGCGGGCAGGCCACGAAGACCGCGCTGGCAAGGCTTTCGTTTGCGCGCTGGCGGGTCATCTCCATGAGGCCGAGCTGGGAGATCGGCAGCACGTGGGTGCGGGCCTTGTCGCGCTTGAGGCGATCCTTGACGCGCTGGTAGACCGCCTGCTGATCCCGGCGTCCCTTCATGTCGATGAAGTCGGCGACGATCAAGCCGCCGATGTTGCGCAGCCGGAGCTGGCGGGTGATCTCGTCGGCCGCCTCGAGGTTCGTCTGGAGGATCGTCTTTTCCATGTCCCGGACCCCCTTGTTGCGGCCTGTGTTCACGTCCACGGCGATCATCGCCTCGGTCTCGTCAATGACGATGTAGCCGCCGCACGGGAGCCAGACCTGGCGGTGGAACGCCGCGTCGATCTGGGCCTGCACGCCGAAGCAGTCGAAGACCGGCTGCGCCCCGGTGTAGTGCTGGATGGATTTTTTCGCGCGCTTCGAGACATGCCCGACGAGCGTCTGCATCCGCAGGGCGGCCTTCGCGTCGTCCACGATGACCTCGTCCACCTCGTCGGTCAGGAAATCCCGGACCGTCCGGTCGATCAGGTCGGGCTCCTCGAAGAGGCAGGCCGGCGATCCCTTTTCCTCGAGTCCCTTTTGAACCTCCGTCCACTGCTCCAGGAGGATGCTCAGATCGCGGACGAAATAACGCGCGCGCTGCCCGGCCCCCACCGTGCGCATGATGATCCCCATGCCCTCCGGCACTTCGAGCTCGCGGAGAATCTTGCGCAGGCGCTCGCGCTCCTTCGGGTCGTCGATTTTCCGCGAGATCCCGAACTGGTCGTTGAACGGCATGAGGACGAGGTAGCGTCCGGCCAGGCTGATGTCGGTCGTGATGCGGGGGCCCTTGTTGCTGATCGGTCCCTTTTTCACCTGAACCAGGACGTCCGAGCCGACCGGGTAGATATTCGGGACATCCTTGTGCGTGATCCGGGGCGCCTTCTTTTTCTTGCTCTCTCCGCCGCGGCTCACCGACTCGATCCCGCTGTCGAGCGCGGCCGGGATCGCGTCCCAGAACTGGAGGAACGCGTTTTTTTCAAAGCCGATGTCCACGAACATCGCCTTGATCCCGTGCTCGATGTTCCGGACTTTCCCCTTGTAGATGCCCCCGACGATATTGCGGTCGGTCTCGCGTTCGATCGTGTATTCCTCGAGGATGTTGTTCTCGAGCAGCGCGACGCGCTTCTCAAGCTTCTCGCAGCTGACGATCAACTTGATGCCAGTGGATTTTTTACGGATTCCCAAAATGCGTTTTACGGTTTCTATCATATGATTTCTTGTGTTGTCGGCGCGCCGGGCGCGCCGGGGTGATGGAGTTCATCGGCGGGTGTTGGGAGGAGGTTTTTGCTGGCGGTTCTCGCCGTCTTTCTTCTCTTTTTTTCCGCCGAGGAAATTGAAAAACTTCTGGAGGGCATTCGGCGAGCCCTCCTGGTTTCTGACGCGGCCGCGTTCGTCGGCGGCCTCGCGCACGTTCGGCTGGGCCGCCGGGCGGTTTTCCTGGCTGGCGGCGGCGGCTGCAGTGGCGTCGGCCGTCTCGCCATCGTCACCGACCGTCGTAGCGGCGGGGATGTCGCGGCCGAAGTCCACGCTTTCGACGAAGCGGAAATTCCCCTTTGCGGGCTCGAGGGCGGCGAGCAGGGGCGGCTCCCCGCCATCCTCGGTCTTCAAAACATCCTCGAGGATCTTGGCGGCGATCGGCGCGGAGACGCCGCCTCCGGATTTCGCCCCCTGCACGAAGACGACCACGGCGTATTTCGGATCCTCGTAGGGGGCAAACGAAACGAACCACGTGTGGTTGTCCTTCACGCCCGAGCGCCAGAACTGCGCGGTGCCGGTCTTGCCCGCGACCTCCGTGCCTTTGATGCGCGCCCGGCCGGCCGTTCCGCCCCCTTCGTTCACGACCTTCCACATCCCCCGGCGGACATTTTCAATCTGCTCCGGCGTGAGCCCCGCGTCGGCGACCAGATTGGCGCGCACACGGGCGGGCTCCTGGGAGACAACCGTTCCGTCCTGGGCGACGACGCGGTCAATCAGGCGCGGATAAAATACGGTTCCTCCATTGGCGACAGCCGACGCCACCATGGCCATTTGGAGAGGCGAGGTCAGCACGTCGCCCTGGCCAATCGAAGTGTTCGCGGTGCGGCCAGATGTCCAGCGGCCCTGGGGCTCACGCTGGGCGAGCCATTCCGGCCCGGGGAGAACCCCGGGGGCTTCGCCGGAAAGCGGGATGCCGGATCGCTGTCCGAGGCCGAGCATGTTTCCGACCGCGACGATCTGGTCGATGCCGGCCGCATTGCCATACTGGTAGAAAAATGCGTTGCAGGAATGCTTGATGGCATCCTGGAGGTGGAGCGTGCCATGCGGGGGGAGGCGCTTGTCGACGACCCAGCATTTCATGAACTTGTCGCCGTAGGTGACGCCGCCGCTGCAGGTGAACGTGCGGTCGCCCACGCCGGCCCGGAGCCCGGCCAGCGAGACAGGAATTTTGTATGTCGAGCCCGGCGCATACGCGCTGATCGCGCGGTTCAGCAGCGGGTTGGTCTCGTCTTTTGTAAGCTCGCCCCAGTCCTTCGCGGCGATCGCGGGAATGAAGACATTGGGGTCGTAGGAAGGCACCGAGGCCATCGCCAGAATGTCCCCGTTTTTCGGGTTGACCACGACGGCGGCCCCGCGGCCGATCGCCCGCAGCGCCTGCTCGGCGAAGGATTGGATGCGGGCGTCAATGGTGAGGAACACGTTATTTCCCTGCACCGGTTCCTTGCGGCTGACTTCTCCCTCGATGATCCCCTTGACGTTGCGCTGCAGGATCCTTGCCCCCGGCTCGCCCTTCAAAAAGTCGTTGAGAAAAAGCTCGATCTGCGCCTTGCCCTCCATGTCGGGCTCGTAGAAATTAAAATCCCGGATGTCGGCCAGCCTGTCGAGGTTGTTCGGCATGCCGACATATCCGAGGAGGTGCGCGGCCAGCGAGCCATAGACATACCAGCGCACCGGCTTCACGGTGACGTTGACGCCCGGAAGCCCGAGGTTTTTTTCCGAGAAGACCGCCATCTGCTCGAAGCCCAGATCCTGGCGGTAGCTGTAGGGGATCTCGCGGTTGTTGCGGTAATGGATCTGGAGGACGTTCGCGTTGAAATCCACGGCGACGCCGAGCTCCTCCAGGCGGGGGATGACCTCCTCGGAGACGATCTTCACGACATCCGCCTCCTGCAGATCGCGCGGCATGTTGTGGACGCGCCCCCGGTAGCTCACCACCGGCACATTGTCTTTCCCCTTCGCCTCCCGGTAGGCGCGCACCATGTCCGGCAGGTAGAAATCCACTTCGAAGCTCGCGCGGTTCTCGACCAGCTTGATCCCGTTCCGATCCAGGATTTCCCCGCGCACGGCCGGGATGCGCACCGAGACCTGCGATCGGTTCCCGATCCGCGCCGTGTATTCCGCGCCGCGGGCGATCTGCACATACCAGAGCCTCATCGTGATGCCGGCGAGCGCCATGAGCATGAGGAGTCCGAGAAAGAGGATACGCGTGGTGGATCGGGCACGCTTCACGGATCAGTATCTCCTTTCGGTCGCGAAACCCTGCGGGAGCATCGAGGCGAACGGTTTGACCGCCGCGTAAAGGATCGGCGCGAAAACCGAGGCGATGCACCCGGGGGCGAGCACCCGCCAAACCAGGGCGGCATCGAACTCGAAGCCATCGCGCCGCAGAGAAATCATGACGAACTGCATCAGGAGATAGGCCGCTGTGCCGCCTCCGGCCAGAGGAATGAGCGGCCACCAGTGGCCCTGCAGATAGCCGGGCCTGAGCCCGTTCGCGACGCTTCCGTAAATCACGAAGAAAACAATAGAGCAACCCAGCGCGATTTCAACCCGCCCCCCGACCACATGCAGATACATCAGATCGCAAAGAAAGCCCGTGAAGAGCGCGGCCGCGAGCATCAGGGGGAACGGCAGGGCCATCGCGGCCATGCAAAAAATCAGCGGGACAAAAACAAACCGCGCCCCGTGCAGGACATGCACAGCCGGAAGCGCCTGCTGGAGGAGAAGCGCCAGAAAAACTCCGGCGCAGGCCGCGGCGAGCCCGGTGGCCGCTTTCATTTCGCCCCCACCACCACGAAGACATCCTCCGTCCCCGAGAGATCCACGGCGGGATCGACCGCCGCCTGTCCGTCCAGCGGACGGGTTCGAAATTCCCTGACGCTGCCGACCAGGATCCCCGAAGGGAAAACCCCCCTGCCGACGCCGGCGGTATAAACCTTCTGCCCCGGCTCGAGCACCGCGTTTTTTGTCAGAAAATTCAAATGGAGCTCGCCGGGCGTCCCGCTTTCCTGGATGCGTTTTCCGGAGAGGATCCCCTGTTCGCGGGTTCCCTCGACCTTGGCCGCGACGCGGCAGGTTTCATCAGTGACCAGCACGACGATCGACTCGCTCTTGGTGACCGTGGTCGTTTTTCCAACGAGCCCGATCTCGGTGAGCACCGGCTGGTCGGTCTCGACGCCGTCCTCGAACCCGCGGTTGATCCGGACCGTGTTCCACCAGGTCGAGGCATCGCGCGAAATGATCCGTGCCGGCAGGAGATTGAAGACCGAGCGCTCGCGGTATCCGATCGCGGTCCGCAGCCGGTTGTTCTCGGCCTCGATCTCCCGGAGAAGGTTGTTGGTGGCGAGCAGCACGCGGTTCTGGTCGCTGAGCTTCCGGTTTTCCGCATCCAGTTCGTCGAGCGTTTTGAGCTCCTGCCCGACCGATCCGAGCTTCTCCTGCACGGCATTGCCGGTGCGGAGGAACGGGGCCAGCACGGAGAGGAACCTCCCCTGCAGGGATTGCATCTCGCCGGCCGGAAGGGCCGAGAGGTAAACGCCGGCGGCGAGCACCGCCAACAGGAGAGCAATGTTGAGCTTCTTCATGCGGGATCAGGGCAGGACGCCCCGGCGGAGAGTCACGGGCGGGGGCGCTCGGAGGAAACGGCCCGCAGGAACTTGAGCTCGGAAAGCGCGCGGCCCGTGCCCTCGGCCACGGCACTCAGCGGATCCTCGGCCACATGCACGGGGAGACCCGTCTCCTCGGCAAGCAGCTTGTCGAGCCCGCGCAGCAGCGCGCCGCCCCCGGCGAGCACCAGGCCGCGATCCACCAGGTCGGAGGAGAGCTCGGGCGGGCACCGCTCGAGTGTGATCCTCACGGATTCCACGATGGTGGTGAGCGGTTCCTGCAGTGCCTCGCGCACCTCCTGCGACGAGATGAGAATCGTCTTCGGAAGCCCGGCCACGAGATCCCGGCCCTTGACCTCCATCGAGGTTTCCTTCTCCATTTTGTAGGCCGAACCGATTTTGATTTTGATGTCCTCCGCCGTGCGCTCGCCGATCATCAGGTTGTAGGCGCGCTTCATATAGTTGGTGATCGCCTCGTCGAGCTCGTCTCCGGCCACGCGGACGCTCCGGCTGAAGACGATTCCGGAAAGCGAGATGAGCGCGACTTCTGTCGTCCCGCCGCCGATGTCAATGATCATGTTGCCGGCCGCGTCCTGCACCGGAAGCCCGACGCCGATGGCGGCCGCCATCGGCTCCTCGATCAGGTAAACCTCCCGCGCCCCCGCGTGCGTCGCGGAATCTTTCACCGCGCGCTTCTCGACCTCGGTGATCCCGCTCGGAACCGCAATCACCACGCGGGGACGCACCATCCGCCGCCGGTTGTGAACCTTGCTGATGAAGTGCCGGAGCATCGCCTCGGTGATCTCGAAATCCGCGATCACGCCGTCTTTGAGCGGACGGATGGCCACGATATTTCCTGGCGTGCGGCCGAGCATGCGCTTCGCCTCGTCGCCCACGGCCAGAACGCGGTTGGTGCCCTGATGAACGGCTACGACCGAGGGTTCGCGCAGCACAATCCCGTGGTCTTTGACATAGACGAGTGTGTTGGCGGTCCCCAGATCAATGCCGATATCGTTTGAAAAAAATCCCAGAAGATTGTCGAACATCGGTGATGGTTTGTTGGGTAAATGGTTATTGGGGCAGCCCCGCACCCCCCTGTTGCCAGTGGGTGCCTCAAGCGCTGCGAAAGGGTTAAGATTGATTTCCCGGAGCCCGTGCGTCAAGGCTATCCTTGACTTTTTCGCCCGGTCTAAGATCGGCCCGGCGAAGATGCGCTTGCAACGATCGGTTTTCCGGCTTTATTCGATAAAGAATGTTTGCTCAAAAAGAGGCGCTGATCCGGCTGCTCCACGACAACGACCCGGAAACCGTCCGTCTCGTCAAGGAGCAGCTCGCGGCGGGCGGCGAGGAAAAGATTCCCGACCTGCAGGAGCTGATGCGGGTGGATGACGAGTGCGTGTCGCGGCACGTCCGCGAGGTGCTCACGACGATCAGCGGGCGGACTGCCGGGGAGGAGTTTTCGCTTCTCTGCCATTTTTTCGGGGACGGCCTGGATGTCGAGCAGGCCTGCTGGGTGCTGGCCCGGGCGCTGGAGCCGGGGGTCTGCATCCTCCCCTACGAGCACAAGCTCAGCACCTGGGGCCGACAGTTCCTCGTGAAAATCTCCGGCGCGGTGAGCAACCGCGAGCGCGTGCTGCGCCTTTCGGATTTTCTCTCCGGGGAGCTCGCGTTCCGAGGCAACACCGACGACTACTACTGCGAAAGAAATTCCCTCCTCCCCCGCGTGATCGAAACCCGCGCCGGAATCCCGATCACCCTGACCCTGCTCTACATGATGGTCGGAGCGCGCGCGGGAATGAAAATCGAGGGGATCAACCTCCCCGGCCATTTCATCGCGCGGCACGGCGAGGTCTATTTTGATCCGTTCCACCACGGCAGGATTTTGATGCGGCAGGATGTCGAGGGGATCCTGCTCCGCCAGGGGATCGTGTTGAACGACGGCCATCTCCGTGCTGCCACCCACCGCCAGGTTCTGCTCCGCATCCTGGCGAATCTTTTCTACGTCTATGACCTGCGCGGGGACGGCGAAAAGCGCGAGCGCGTCCGCTGCTGGATGCAGGCCCTCAAGTGCTGCGCCGGATGAGCGGCGGGGTTCCCGGCGCGCGGGCGGGCGGGCGCATCGAACGGTGGATCGTCGGGCACCTCCGCGAATCGGGCTGCACGGTTTCCACCGCCGAGTCGTGCTCGGGCGGCCTGCTCGCCCACCGGCTCACAGATGTCCCCGGTGCCTCGGAGGTTTTTCCCCGCGGGTATGTGACGTATTCCAACGCTGCGAAAATCTCCGACCTCGGGGTGCCGGGCGGCGCGCTCCGCGCTCACGGTGCGGTGAGCGGGCCGGTGGCCGCCGCGATGGCCGAAGGGTGTCTCGCGAAGGCGGGGAGCGACTTCGCGCTCGCGCTGACCGGCATCGCCGGGCCGGGAGGCGGCACCCGCGGGAAGCCGGTCGGAACCGTCTTCATCGCGATGGCACGGAAAGGAAAGCCGACCGCGTGCGGCAGGTTTCATTTTTCCGGCGGCCGCGGGGAGTTCAAGCGGCTCGCCACGAGCGCCGCGCTCGACATGCTCCACCGCGAGTTGCTGCGCGGCTAAAAAAACGGCCGGGCTTATCCGCCCCAGCGGGCGCCCTCGCTGAGGGCGGGGATCCAGCCGCGGAGGTGGCCGTCGGCGTAGTTGGTTTTTCCGATCGCGCCGATCATCTTTTTTCCGGTGGCCCGGCGCCAGAGCCGGCTCATGCTTTCGCCGGTGTGGCAGCTCCAGCTCTTGATCAGGGCGTCGCGGGTGAAGAGCCCACGGCGGAGCTTGGCGAGATCGTTCTCGTGGAGCCAGCTCTTCGACCCGCTGTCGATTTCGTTGCTGTAGTCGAACATCCAGCACGCGCGGTTCGAGTGGCCGAAGAATTCGAAGTCGGCGATTTTGACCTCGTCGCGCGGCCGGCCGGCGTTGAGGTAGTTGATGACGTCGTCACCGTTGGCGATCCAGACCAGGTTGACGCGGTATTTGTCGCGGACGGAAAGGATATTTCCGATCAGGTCGGCCTTGTCCTGGCGAGCGCCGCGGCGGATGTAGGAGGGCTTGTAAACGAGCCAGGTGATCGCGGCCTCCGGCCCCTGCTCCTTGCGGATCTGCTCGATCCGGACGCGCGCGGCGCGGATGAAATTTCCCCACCAGATGTCGTGGGGAACCGCCTTGTATTTTTCCCACTCGATCAGCGAGGGGCCGCCGCTGAGAAAGATGTATTCCTTCTGGACGGCGGCCGAGGCGGAAAGGACGCCGGACAGAAAAACGAGGAGCAGAGCGCGGAACATGCCGACAAGGATTGGCGGCCGGCGCGGAAGATCAAGCACATTCGGCCGGAAAAACCGGGCGCTCTCACAGCATCGCCTGGACGCGGGCGGCGATGTCCGCGACATCCCAGAGCCGGCCGATGCCTTCGTAGCCGCAGGCCAGGAGGCCCTCTTCGGGCCCGATGAATTCGGCCCCGCGCGCCTGGAGCGTCGCGACATTGGCCCGCGTCGCCGGGTGCGCCCACATTTTTCCGTTCATCGCCGGGGCGATGAACAGCGGGGCGGCGCAGGCGAGGGCGATCGAGGTCAGCGCGTCGTCGGCAATCCCGCAGGCGAGCTTCGCGATGACATTCGCCGTCGCGGGCGCGATGAGCAGAAGATCCGCGCGGTCGGCCAGCGCGACGTGGCCGGGGCACCAGGCTTCCTGCCCGTCGAAGATCCCGGTGACGACCGGGTTCCGCGAGAGCGTCTGAAATGTCAGCGGCGCAACAAATTCCCGCGCGCCCGCCGTCATCACCACGAACACATCGCATCCGGCTTTCACGAGCCGGCTGGTGAGGTCGGCGGCTTTGTAGGCGGCGATGGATCCGGTGACGCCGAGGACGATCGTTTTCATAATCCGGGAATTTCCAGCCGCCGGCTGAGGTAGCGCTCCGCCCGCATGACGGCGCGGAATTTTTCGATATCCTCCTCCATCGAGCCGCTGATCAGGGTGTAGCGGTAATTCCGCCAGTGCCGCATCTCCGCCGCCGCGTTGCGGAGGCGCGTGGCGACCTGGTCCTCGCTCTCCGTGCCGCGCCGGCGCAGGCGGCGCGGCACGGAGAGCGAGGACCAGGTCGCCACGCGCC
>Ga0194039_1000389_pt1 | contig 27260 bp, 31 predicted proteins | sample JunL228m_MetaG_FD_148679 | JGI IMG/M metagenome (GOLD analysis project Ga0194039, IMG submission 148679) | Anoxic zone freshwater microbial communities from boreal shield lake in IISD Experimental Lakes Area, Ontario, Canada - Jun2016-L227-8m | ecosystem: Environmental > Aquatic > Freshwater >... | reverse complement strand
GACGCGGCGGCTGACGTGTTCGTGGGGGTAAAACGGCACACATTGCGGGCCGTCCGCCGCCATGACGCGCCTCAGGGCGGTGCCGGATTTGGTGGCGCAAATTTCTGGGTATGGGTCCACCTCGACGGCGATGATCGACAGGCCATTGATGGAAATAACCGACACGCGGGAGTTGATGCGCGGGTGCGCATCTCAGATTTTTCCAAAACCACCACCCTGTGTAATTGGAGCGCGAACATTCTTGTCCAATGCCACTCGGATTTGATGGTGGGACGGCAACCGATGCAACCCTTTCAATAGGGTTGGGGGTGTGCTTGGGATTACACACCCAAGGTAGCGCGCGGCGCGCAACCCTGGGCTAAATGATGAAATCCCTTCAGGATTGGCTCTGGGCTGAGAGATACAATCCCTTCGGGATTGGCTCCCCTTAAGTCTGCAGGATGTCCAAACTCCAGAGCCCTTAGGGGAACTCCCCATAAGGGCTATTGTCTGCCATCCCTCCGGGATGAGGAGGGTCAAATCCTAGCGGCATTGGGATCTACGGCCTGCCAGCAGACTTCGAGCAGTCGCTCAAACGCTGAGGACGGGTCGCTACACCTTGCCCATTTTCTTCAGAGCCTCGAAATTGCGCTTCACAGCATCCAGCGGATCTTTGCTGGTCTCGTGCTCCACCACATACCACTGGGTCTTGCCCTTGCCTTCGCAGAATGCAAAAACGGCCTTCCAGTCCACGTCACCCTCGCCGATCAACCCTTCGGGTCCGGCGCCATGAGCTTTGATATGGATGGTCTGCGCGCGGCCAGGGTACTTCTTCAACACCGCCACTGGATCAGCCCCGCCTTCGCGGCAGTTGCTCGTATCGAGCTGCATGATGACCTCGGGCCTGGTATTGCCGAAGAACAGGTCCCAGGCCGAAACGCCCTCGATGGCCTTGAAGTCGTGCGCGTGAGCATGGTAGCCAACCCACATTCCATCGGGCTTCACCGTCTGGGCGACGTTGTTAAACAGTTTGGCCCGAGCGAGCCACTCCTGTTTTGATTCTGTCTCGTTCATCCACGGGACGATGAGATACTTGTTCCCAATGGTGCGGTTGAAGTCCACGGTCTCCTTAAGCTTGTCGCCCTGGATTGATTCGTAAGGCGTGTGCGTGCCGCAGGCCACCAAGCCGTTGTCATCGAGCATCTTTCGCAAGTCCTGAGCGCTGCGGCCATGATAGCCCGCAAACTCGACCCCCTTGTAGCCGATCTTTGACACCGCCGCCAGCATGCCGGGCAGGTCTTTCGCGCACTCCTCCCGCAGCGAGTAGAGCTGTAAACCAACGGGAATCCGCTTGCCCGCAGCCGCCGGGGCCACCTGCGCAAGGCCAAAACCGATGCTCGCTCCGGCGACGCCGACTGCACTGCGCCGGAGAAACTCGCGTCGGGAAACTGTGAGGGATGAAATATGACTCATGAGATGGTGCTTTCAGTTGATGATTCTTAAACAGACGATCGACATTGCATCCCGAACCCTAACCATTTGACTCACATGCGTCAAGCAGACCCGAATTACATTTGTCTTCTGGCATCCGGGCGAATTTGTTATGGTATTTGCGCAAACGGCGCAGTACAAATGACAAGTGCCAAGCATCACGAAGCTGGAGATACCGGACCAACCGGCGGTTTGAGTGTTGCAGACCCAATTCCCTTGCACCTCTAAAGTCTCATGAGAATCATCACCGACGAACGTTGCACGGGCTATTCTCACCCGGGCCACCCGGAGCGACCGGAACGCATCAGTTCCACCCGGGAAAAGCTCCGCCGCCAGACTGAACTGCCGATTGACTGGAGCAACCCCGGCCCATGCGATGAAGCTGCGATTCTCCGCGCGCACAGCTCGGACCTGGTGACCCGGCTCATCAGATCGGAAGACTTCGATACGGACACTCCGTTTTTTCCAAACATCGCAGATTATGCCCGAGCTTCAGTTGGCGCTGCTCTGGAAGCGTTGCAGGCCGCGCGCGCCGGGGAAACAGTTTTCAGCCTGATGCGTCCGCCAGGGCACCATGCCACTCGCAATCGAGCCATGGGTTTTTGTTATTTGAACAACGTCGCCATCGCCGCCCTTGAAGCGCTGGCCAACGGGACCAGGCGCGTTGCGGTTTTTGATTTCGATGTTCATCACGGCAACGGGACCGAGTCGATTCTTTTGAACAAGCCGGGCGCCGCTTTTTTCTCCATTCACCAATTCCCCTGTTATCCGGGCACCGGCACCCGGAACGTCGGCGCGAATTGTTTCAACTACCCCGTCCCACCGCAAACGCTTCGCGGGGAATACCGGCATGTGCTTGCAAGCGCAGTCGAACATTTACAATCTTTCAAACCGGGCATGGTGGGGGTCTCCGCCGGTTTTGATGCCTATGCGCGCGACCCGCTGGCACAGGGTTCGCTGGAAGCAGAAGACTTCTATTGGCTGGGCCAGTCTTTGCGGAACCTGGGCGTACCCTTATTCAGCCTGCTCGAAGGCGGTTACAGCCCCGACTTGCCGGACTTGATTCTCGCCTACCTGAAAGGGCTGGCGGGAAAATGAACCGCGGGGCGTGACGGGGCAGCCCCACCGCATCTGGAAGATTAGGAACACCGCAAGGCGGCCTCGAGCTGGCGAAGGTCTTTGGGCAATTCAGCGGTCCAGGTCATGCGCCTGCCGGGCTGATCCGGGTGTTCAAGGCTCAGAACTTCGGCGTGCAACGCTTGACGCGGGAAATCAACGGGCGGGTTTGAGTTGGTCTGCGGGCGATATGCCGGATTATATGTGCGGTCGCCGATCAAGGGCAGCCCGGCGAAGGCGGCCTGAACACGAATCTGGTGTTTTCGACCGGTTTCAAGCCGGATCCGCAATTTGGTGACGAAACCTTTGCCGCCACGGAACGGGTACTCGGCGATGACCTCGTAGTGCGTGATGGCCTCTTGAGCCTCGGGCCCGGGGGCATTTGTGTGGTTGTCGGAAAGGACGTGCTGGCGCATCTCGTCCCGGCTCAGTTGAAGCCAGTTTTGCCAGGTGCCTTTGGGCGCGCCTGACTTGCCTTCCACAAAGGCGACATATTCCCGCTTCATGATGCGGGCTTTTAATTGCTCGATGAGGCGGTGGCGCGCGGCGGGACTCGTGGCAATGCAAAAGACACCACTGGTATATTGGTCCAGACGATGAACTGGCAAGGGTTCGAGGCGGCGATAGGCGGGCGGCAGCGACCTTCCGGCAACGCTGCGGTCCCGGGCTTTGAGTTTACCCACCAGGAAGTCAGCGAGAATGCTAAGAGCGGAAAGCTCGCAATTGGGCGCAGGGACAGAGATGAGCCCGGGCCCCTTGTTGACGATGGCGAAGGCGTGATCAAGGTAGAGCAACGAAACGCGCGGATGAATCTGCCACCCGGAGCCGCACGCCAAAGTGGTGGCGTGCCGATCGAGCAGTTCCAGGGTGTCGCCCGGGTCCGGGATGGTTTGATGGGGTTTGCGAATAACCACGCCGTTAACACTCACACGGCCTGCCAAAATCCATTGTTTGGCGCGGGTCTTCGGTGTGTCGGGATATTTCCGCAGCAACCAATCCAACAACGGGCTGGGCTTAAGTTCGATCGCATCCCAAGTGGCAGGCATAGTGTTCGGGGATTAAATATTTTCGCCAAGAGTAGGGGGCGCCTGGTATCCGATCTCACTCTCCGGCGGCAAGTCTGCCATTTCTTTGACCAACACACGGTATTGACGGATCTGGAAGGAAACCTCTTTCCCATCCTCCAGCGCCTGATGCGCATACTCCTCCTTGGTCATGCGCGCCCGAACAGTCAAACCGCTCGGCAATTCGAGTTCGACCCGCAACAAGACTCCCAGGAAGAATGTGTGCCGCAATACGGCGTGGTAACGGTACTGCGTCAGGTCGGAGGAAATCTGCACGTTGTAAGGGCGAAAGCCGATTCGGAGCTTTTGCCCATCGGCTTGGCCGTGAGCGGGGAACTCCAGTTCGCCCAGGCGCGCCACGCCGCCGCGCACCTCCGGCTCCAAGACATTCATCGCTCCAATAAAACGGGCGACGAACTCATTCGCGGGCTGATCATAAACCTCGCGTGGCGTGCCGACCTGTTCCAGAAGCCCGCGAGAGAAGATCACGATCCGATTGGCCACCTCCAGCGCTTCTTCCTGATCGTGCGTGACAAAGATGGTGGTGACATTCAGATCGTGATGCAGGGTCACCAGCCACTCGCGCAACTCCTGGCGAATCTTCGCATCCACCGCTCCAAAGGGTTCGTCCAGCAGCAACACGCTCGGCTTGGGTGCGAGTGCGCGCGCAATGGCCACCCGCTGGCGCTGGCCGCCCGAAAGCTGGTGCGGATACCGGTTTTCCAGCCCTTCCAGCCCGAAAAGTTTCAGCAGTTCGGCGATCCGTGATGCCACGTCCGCCCGTTTCCACTTCTTAATCTTCAGTCCAAAAGCGATGTTCTTGAACACACTCATGTTCTTGAACAGCGCATAATTCTGAAACACAAATCCGATGTTGCGTTGCTGCACCGACAGATCATTGACGCGCTGGCCGCGGATGAATACGTCGCCGGTCGTCGGCATCTCCAAACCGGCGATCATCCGCAAAACCGTCGTCTTACCGCCGCCGCTTGGTCCCAGCAACGCCATCAGCTCGCCATCGTTGACCGAGAACGAGACGTTGTGAACCGCGGCGACTTCGCCGAACCGCTTCGAGACGTTTTTTAACTCAATGCTCATCGAAAACCCTCCCAACTATCAACCGTTCCATCCGCGCTTGCCTCCATTCGAGGAAGGTCTTAATGCCCAGGGTAACCAGAGCCAGCAGCGCCAGCAAACTGGCGAGCGCAAACGCCGCAGCCGCGGAAGCTTCGGTGGCGCCCTGGTAAAGCGCCTCGACACGCAAGGGCATGGTCTCGGTCTGACCGGCAATGTGTCCTGACACGACAGAAACGGCTCCAAATTCTCCCATGGCCCGCGCGTTGCAAAGAATGATGCCGTAAATGAGCCCCCATTTCACCGATGGCAGCGTCACATACCAGAAGGTCTGCCACCCATTGGCTCCCAACGTCAGCGCTGCTTGCTCCTGCTCCGTGCCCGTCGCCTGCATGACGGGAATCAATTCGCGCGCAACGAACGGGAAGGTGATAAAAACCGTCGCCAGCACAATCCCCGGCACCGCGAAAATGATTTTAACATCGTGCGCGTCGAGCCATTTGCCAAAGAAACCCTGGGCCCCGAACAGCACGACGAACATCAAGCCGGCCACGACGGGCGAAACCGAAAAAGGCAGGTCAATGAGGGTGATCAACAGGAGCTTCCCGCGGAACTCGAACTTCGCAATCGCCCAGGCTGCCGCCAGCCCAAACACGACATTCAATGGCACACTCAACGCCGCCACCAGGAGCGTTAGACGAATCGCCGACCAGGAATCCGGTTGCGCCAAAGAACTCCAGTACCAAGTCCAGCCGTGGCTCAAGGCCTGTGCGAAAACATTCAGGAGGGGCAACAGCAGAAAAACAAAACAAAACCCGAGCGCGAGGGTGATGAGCGTCCACTTCACGACCGGCGATTCCTCGGTCGCCCTTTGGGACCGCTTCAGCCCTGCGCCATGGTTTATTGACACAGCTCCACTCATAATTAGTTTTGAAACCGGCTCGACCATCGTTCGATGAGATTAATGGCCCCAAGCAATAGAAAAGAAAACACCAACAACACGACCGCCATCGCGATCGCGCCTGTATAATCGTATTCTTCCAGGCGCATGACGATCAAATAGGGCGCAATCTCTGTCTTGAACGGCAGGTTGCCGGAAATGAAGACAATCGAGCCGTATTCACCGATCGCCCGGGCGAAGGCCAGGGCGAACCCGGTGAGCACCGCCGGCAGCAAGGAAGGGGCAATGACGCTCAAGAACGTGCGCAGACGGCCTGCGCCGAGCGTCGCAGCAGCTTCCTCCACTTCACATTCAAGATTCGCCAGTACCGGCTGGAGCGTGCGGACCGTAAACGGCAAGCCCACGAAGGTGAGCGCAATGACGACGCCCAGAGGTGTAAACGCCCCGTTGATACCCATCGGCACGAGGTATTGCCCGAGCCAACCGTTGGCGGCGAAAAGATTTGCCAGGGTCAGCCCGGCAACCGCGGTAGGCAGAGCAAAAGGGAAATCCACCATCGCGTCAACGAAACGGCGTCCGGGAAATTCATATCGCACCAGCACCCACGCCAGCAAGGAGCCGAAGATGGCGTTGGCCACGGCCGCGACTAGAGAGGCGCCAAAGGTCAACCGATAGGCCGCAAGCGCGCGAGCGGTGGTCGCCAGGCGCCAGAAGTCCGCCCACGAAAGCTCAAGCGTCCGGATGATCAACCCGGCAAAAGGTATCAGGACGATCGCGCTCAGGTAGAAGAGCGTAAAGCCCATCGTCAGCCCGAAACCGGGCAGCACTCTAAATCTTTTTTGGGCCATGAACGTTCAGCAGTTACCAACACACCACCATCTTAGTTTGTCCACTCTCGTCGAGGATACAAGCGCCATGCACGTCAATCAACCCTTCCGTAGTCACTTCTTCGGACTTTGAACGTCTAATCATGGACCTGCTAACGATTGGCTTGCTGGATTTGATCGAAAATGCCCTCTTCAATAAAGTGCGCTTTCTGCGCCTTTTGCCAGCCCCCAAACACTTCATCGATGGTGAACAGATCCACCTTCGGGAACGTGCTGGCGTGCTTCTGCGAGACGGACTGCAGCCGCGGCCGGTAGTAATGTTTGGCAGCGAGTTCCTGGCCCTCCGGCGAATAAAGGTACTCGAGATAAGCCTGGGCTACCGCGCGAGTGCCTCGCTTACTTACCACCTTATCCACCCACGTCACCGGGGGTTCCGCCAGAATGCTCAGCGACGGAATGAGAATTTGGAAATCGTTATTCCGCGACTCCTTGACCGCCATAAGCGCTTCGTTTTCCCAAGCAATCAACACATCTCCGATGTGCCGTTGCACAAACGTCGTCGTTGCCCTGCGCGCTCCGGTATCCAGGATGGCGACGTTCTTGAACAGTCGGGCTACGAAATCCCTGGCTTTGGCTTCGTCTCCGCCCGCCTTCTTGAGGCCATATCCCCACGCGGCCAGATAATTCCAGCGCGCGCCACCCGACGTCTTGGGATTGGGTGTGATGACCGAGACCCCTGGACGCACCAAATCATCCCAGTCCTTGATTTGCTTCGGATTTCCCTGTCGCACCAGAAATACAATCGTGGAGGTGTAGGGCGCGCTGTTGTTTGGCAGCCGCTTCTGCCAATCCTGAGGAATGAGTTTCCCCTTTTCATAAAGAGCGTCAACATCATAAGCGAGCGCCAGGGTCACTACATCGGCATCCAATCCGTCGATCACAGCGCGCGCCTGCATCCCGGAACCTCCGTGCGACTGTTTGATCTTCACAAGGTCCCCGGTCTTGAGCTGCCAATACTTCGCGAACGACGCATTAACGTCCTGATAAAACTCCCGGGTGGGATCGTAGGAAACGTTCAACAACGTAACCTCTTTGCCCGTGGCCCAGCCCATCGACAGCGCCAGCGCAGCCATTCCGCTCATCAAAACTTTCATTTCAGCATTAAACTCAGAATTCTTCATTCACTCTAACAAAAACCAAACTATTCCGCCCAATCCACCAATCCATCAATCCCTCATCTTCCGCCTCCATCACCGCACCTGGTCCCGGTTCAAAATGCCAGTTGTGCGCGCGTGAATAGCACATTCTCGTCCTTCCGGGTCACAGTTGCGGGCGCGGTCCTTCCCGCACCGCCCCCGCCACGGAACAGCGTATGGGAGAAGCTCAACTCGAAGCGAAGATTGTGATTTAGATACCAGTTGATCCCAATGGACCATGCGTTGGCAGAATTGGCGGAGGTTCTCGGGTCCGAAAACCGCGGAAATGCTGCCGGGTCAATGGCCAACTCCATGTACCGGCTGACCAGTTGCAGCGCGCCCCAATCTCCATTGCCGGGATTGAACGGCCTCCGCGGCGCGACAATGCCCCCGTAGCTGGCGTCTTCACCCGTAATCAGCCAGGAGCCGGTGACCTCCCAGGCCGTGTTCTGCAGGCGTGCGGACGCCATCGACCCAAGGCCCGCATGGGCCACTTGCTGGTCGGAGATGACATATTCACCCATCAACCCGAAGGGCCCGAAATAGTAATAAGCTTGCGGTGAAAGCCGCCAATGCTCCCCTTTGGCCACCACAATCGCTTTGTCAGCCGGGTTGTAGGCAAAAAACTGTTGCTGTCCGTCTGTGTAGTAGCCCGGAAGGCTGCCACCGGTCGTCGAAGGCAAGCCCGCGGCACCCGGCGTCCCCAGGCTCTCATAGCTGCCAGCCAACCCGAAACCCACCCCCTTTAGTCCTGCCTCCGATGATTTCACAAGTGGCTGCAAAAAAAGCCGCCCTGCAACCGCGGCGGCGTCCCCGTAATTCGCGTTCCCCGAATTGCCACCGTCGCTGGTGCCGTTAAAAAATCCCGCCGCGTAGCTCACACTTCGATCCAAAAAGTCGCCGTGCAATTGGACCCCAATGTCGCGATTCGGCACCAAGTCAGTCGCCATCGTCCGCTCGTTAAACAGGATGCTCCGGTCCGCCACCAACTGTTCCAGCCCGATCGGCACCTTGAACTTCCCTGCCTGCAACTGCAACCCCGGACTGTACCGGTAATTCACGAACGCATCGAGAATCGTAGGGCCGCTGGATGGTGCGAAATCGGGAACAAACATGAAATCGAAGTATCGAAACACCGTCCCTTGCAGGTAGATCCGTGCCCGCCGTAAGAGCAGTCCGCTATTGCCAGCGTTCTCCGAGTTGTCGAAAAAAGTCCGCGAATCGACTTGTAACAGGCCGCCCAGCCGCAACGCAAAATCCCCATTCGCCGAGCCAAACAAGAAGCCATTCTCGCCGAGACTGATGGTAGGAGCTTGTTTTGCCCTCGCTTCCGCCGCTTCCTGATCCAGTTCGTGATTGCGCTCCAAGACCTTCACTTTTTGGTCCAGATCCTCGATGCGCTCTTTCCCTTTGGCATCGCTCGCCGATTCGTCTGGTCCCTTGTCGTGTTCAAGAATCTTAACTTTATGCTCCAGCTCCTCGATGCGCCTTTGCAGTTGTCTAATCAGATCAACCGTATTCGTGTCCTCCGCCTGTAAAATCGACGTGGCCGGCTGCGCGACAATAATGAGGCCAACCACAAAAGCACGAAAACGTTTCGTCTGTCTGTTTGTCATCTAGGTATCTCCGCTTTGGCGGCTAGTTAATCCGTTCGAACACGACTCAGTATTGCCCACCATCTACACTATTGCAATAGAGGTTATTTCAGTTTAGCACTTGTTATATAACAAGTATGATCCATGCATATAGATGGTGGCACGGTAATTCTTGACCTCTTCGGTGTGGATTCTAAACTGGTCACAATATGAAACTTTCACTCCGCGGAGAATACGCGTTGCGCGCCCTGCTGGTCCTTGGCCTGAATTATGATGAGAATGTGGTGCGGATTCAGGCGATCTCGGAGCAGCAGAACATTCCCAAGCGATTTCTCGAGCAGATTCTCAACGATCTCAAGTCTGCCGGCATTGTTCAGAGCAGACGCGGCGTAGCCGGAGGCTACCGGCTGGCTAAGAATCCCGATCAGATTTCCCTGGCCTCGGTGGTACGCCACATCGAAGGTGCGCTGGCCCCTGTGAGTTGTGTCAGCGAGCAGTTCTACGAGAAATGCTCGTGCCCGGACGAGTCGCGATGTGCCATTCGGAGCGCCATGAAAGAGGTGCGCGACGCAGTGGTTAAAGTTGCCGAACGCGTCACAATCGCCGAACTCTGCGACCGGGCGCGCAAACTCCAACATGAGCCGCTCAGTCCGCTGGATTTCGTCATCTGACTTCTCTTGTGCTGATTGCATTGACCACCGCTTGTGATTGGATTATTTTGGCGACATGGAACACTCACCCGGATTTTTGAAATTGGTTAACGAGGCGCGGCCCTACGTGAAGGAGATCACTGTCGATGAAGCTCGCGAGCGGCTCGCCAAAAACCCCGAGGCCGTCCTCATGGATGTGCGCGAGGACCACGAATGGCAAAAGGATCACGCCGCCCAGGCCGTTCATGTCGGCAAAGGCATTTTGGAGCGCGACCTCGAACAGATGTTTCCCGACCCGAATCGTGAAATAATCATGTACTGCGGTGGCGGCTATCGGTCGGTGCTTGCCGCCGCCGTCGCCAAGAAGATGGGCTATCGCAACATGTTCTCCCTCATCGGCGGCTACAAAGACCTGCTCAAATCTCAATGGCCAATGAAGAGCGGCGCGTAAGCCAGCCATCAGAAACCGAGCAATTCGGGTTGTTCCAAACCCCGTCGTCCTGCCTCAACCGGCCATCGGAAAGCCCGTGCTCGCCAAAAAGAAGTATTCCGCTGCAGAATCTTGCTTGCGTAACGCGGCTTTTCGTGCAAACAATAACCCGTCCGGATGCCAGATGGCATGGGGTCGTAGCTCAGTTGGCAGAGCGTCTCGTTCGCAATGAGAAGGTCGCAGGTTCGATTCCTGTCGGCTCCACCATCTAAATTCCGGCCTTGAGGAAAAACTCTTTCGCAATCGCCTTCGGCTCTAGAATCAAAACCCGTCGTGATCCTGGCCCACGGGCGACGGACAAGTCCACGATCCATCGTCGCTGGCTTGGATTGGTGGCAGTTCAGCGGCGCGATTCGAATATTTGTGAGTTCGACGCCTTCCGGGGAACTCCGCACCGATGCGGCGGAGCACGCTGAAAGGATCACCCTGGCGATCCTCGTCGGATTCGGGCTTGCGGGTTGGAAGCCAGACGATGAGCTGGTGGGTTTTTCCTTCGGTGAGGTCGCGGAGGCCCCGCATGGAGGCCTCGCGGGCCTCGATGGTGGGATGGGCCCGGGCCAGGTCGAAGGCGCGATTGAAGTTTTGGAGTGCAAAGCTGTCTTTGTCGAACACGACCCAGATAGCCTCGTAAGGGGCCTTGGCGTTTTCAGCCGCTTCCTATCGGCTGATGGCTTCCTCCATCAGGCGATCAGTGTTCATGCCAGTGCCAACCCCATTGCCCTAACTGCCTAAGCAGCCTCACCCGCCGGGCGCGGTAGTCGGCCATCACAACTCATCACCCGGCATCGGCGGGACATTCGGTGATCCGTTCAGGAAGGCAAGGAAGTCCTCGCGCTTCGCATGGCGCGCGCGATCGCGCAGGTGATCTACCGTCAGAAGCGCGCTCAATTTTTCCCCGGCAGCGGCGGACATTAGTTGATCCACCGTCACACCCTCCCTGGCCGCGCATTCGCGCAACTGGCGGGCGAGACCTTCAGGCATTTGGATGGTCAGCGTGCTCACGATGTTTTCTCAATCAATTTCAGGAAACCACCCGGCGTCACCGCCGCGATTCCCCATTCTTCCGTTCCCCGGAAATCCCGGAGATTGTGCGTGACAATATAACGGCAACCCGCTCGCAGGAGCACCGTGCGATACTCGATGAACAGGGGTACGGAGACAACCGGTTGAAAACGGGCGTCCGGCATCCGCGAAAGCAATGCGTGTGATGCTCCACTTTTCGAGCGGGCGGCGGCCACAAGCAGGCTGGTATCAAAGACGACTCTCATCTGACGGCTTCTTCAACCAAAGTGAACTCTTCGATTTTCGTAATGGCAGACATCGCCATCGAAATACCGTTGTCCGGAACGTAAAGAAACTTCAATTGTTTTCAATCGCGCCGGCATACTCCACCCGCATCGTGCGCGGCATGAGACCATCTTGACGCCTACAGGGCCAACCGTCAAGCTCGATCAGGCGAGTAGCCGCCATGCTGCCCCCGCGCATCGGGGACCCCGGTCTCCAGATCGGAATCGTCTTCGCCTCAAGCTGCAAGTTCTCGCTGTCGCTCTTCCGCGGATCATCCTACTGCATCGCCCGCCATTGCTGGTAACCGCTTACCGCCATTCGACCGCGGCGTGTCATGCTAGAGGGTATCCGAAAAGGGATCGGCACACGGAAAGTCCTCCCCGGCTTCGCGGCTGGCACACTCTTTTCCCAGCTTTCCCGAGGAAATATTCGCGTCAGCCGCTCAGGCGGGGACGCCTTCACCGCACCGCCAACCCCTTTTCGGATAGGCTCTAGCCAACGTGTATCTGCATTATGTGCTGGACCTGTGGTTTGAGCTCAAAGTGCGTAAACTTGTTGGTTCCATCGAACGGTTAGAAGATGCCGGATGCAGATCGGCCTGTGAGCAAGCCGATCCCGCTGGTGGGCCACTGCCCGTTGCCCTAACTGCCTAAGCAGCCTCAGCCGCCGGGGAAACATTTATACGAAAGCCCAATGCCTTCAAAATTCCTTGCAAAGTAGTCAATCGGGGATTGCCTCTGCTGGATAGCGCTTTGTAAAGACTCTCTCTTTGAATATGAGCCTGTCGCGCAACGACACTGGCTCCCCCGCCAGCATCCACCACGTCCCGAAGCGCGAGTAAAAACACAGCTTGATCCCCTGACTCAAGGGCTTGAGCAAGGTATACAGCCGCATATTCCGGATCTTTGAGTTCCTTCAATAGTCCGTCTTTATAGCTAATCGTTTTCATTTCTTCTTAAGCTGTTTCCACTGCTTCCATAACCGTATCGAGGTGCTGATGTCGCGTTGCTGAGTTCGCTTATGATACCAATCATCAAACGGAACACTTCCGTTTTCGAGCTGGAGCTTCCGGATTTCGCGCTCAATCACCATGTCAATGTAAGCTATAGTTCACACCCGAGTCAACCAGAACTCTTCGGAAACTGCGCACGGGAAGATTGTGTGGCGCGGGAATTATTGGCATCTTCACTGGGCGACTGGAAATAACAGATGTCCCATCAACCGAACAATATCTCTGCCGGAACACAGGTCGTTTCGCTCGTGGAAGTTCACGGGACAAATGATTCGTTGGTGCATCCGCGAGGAGCCGTGGGCGTAGTCACGCGCACGCCGGCGGTAGAAGGAGAAACCTTTCTCGTTCGATTCCCCGACGGTTTCGAGAAATCGCTCCAGCGTTCGCAAATCGAAGTGTTGAAACATTTCAAGGATCGGCTTGGCGATGACTCACCGTCCTCAACATTCGACCTGGAATCTTTCATCATTTACCGCTGCGTCGTTGGTTCGCGTGCTTATGGGCTGGACAACGACAAATCGGACACCGACCGGCGCGGTATCTACCTCGCGCCCGCCGAACTGGAATGGTCGCTCTTCGGTGCACCGGAACAATTCGAAGACAACGCCACACAAAGCTGCTATTGGGAATTGCAGAAGTTCCTCACCATGGCACTCAAGGCGAATCCGAACATCTTGGAATGCCTTTACTCGCCGATGGTGGAAAAGGTAACGCCCCTGGGAGCAGAGTTGATCGCCGCCCGCCAGGGCTTTTTGAGCCAGATGATTTTTCAGACCTTTAATGGTTACGCCATGTCCCAGTTCAAAAAGATCGAGCAGGACATCCGTAATCAAGGCGAAGTGCGCTGGAAACACGCCATGCACCTGCTGCGGTTGCTGCTGACTGGCGCGGCCACCCTTCGCGAAGTCCGCGTGCCTGTGCGTGTCGAAGCGCATCGGGAACGACTGCTGGCGGTCAAACGAGGCGAACTGCCCTGGGCCGAAGTGGACGTCTGGCGCAAGGAACTGCACATCGACTTCGAACACGCTCTGGTCGAAACCAAACTGCCTGAACGCCCCGACTACGAAGCGGCGAATCGCTTCCTCATCAAAGCACGGCGTGAAATGGCTGGTGGTGCATGAATATTGATGGCCGCCTTCACCGGATCGTCGCAGCGCAACCATATCCGCTAGGCATGGAGCCGGGCAAACACTTTGGCGCCCTGCTCGATGAAGCATTCGAAGCACAACTTGAGGGCGGGTTTACTGACCTCGACGGCGCGCTGAAATGGCTGGACGGACGCAACTGATTATTTATGAGCTTCATTATCGGGCTCTTCAGGTAGTCGTGTGGGTGAATTGTGGTGTTCTTTTGGCTCGCAAACGAGATAGAACTAGCAGGGGGGCGGGCTGCGAACCCTCTAGCTCGCGCCCCCCTGCGGTCGAAGGTTCTCCTGATGTTTTCTTCTTTCGGCTGTACAGAAGAAAGTGTTGGCCACAATGGTCCTTCAGCGCGGCCGATCTGCGTCTCCCCAATGAGAAACGATGAGTTTTTCGCTTTGGACCATGGATTGCAGGGGGCATCCGCGAGAGTTGGACCGAGTGGTCACCGCATGCTGTCGTGCATGTTCAGGCCGTTCGTGGCCGAAAACAGGGCGTTTCCCGCGCTCTGGAGCTGGCATTCACCCACAGATTCTGCTGACGAGGCGCCATAGGCCAAGACACCTCGACCGGCAAGATCGCCCATCTCTACGTCGGCCACCACAAGACCGGCCTCCTCGTTGCCCTCAACAGCGATCACACTGGCGCGCCGGATTTTGCGAAACCACTCTGGTCCTGCGGCGATTTCGGCGGCAACGCCGCTTCTGGGGGAAATTGCGCCAGGCACTGTTTCGAAGCGAACCCCCTGAGCCGACCGCCGCCCAGTCGGTGGCGACCGAGGCTCAGGCAGGCCATCCTCATGAGACTTGATCGGCGCGAATTCAAGCCAGACCGGGCCCAACGTGAGTCCGAACAACTGATTGAACATCTCCGAGCGGAGTTCGCACGGCTGGAGTGGGTTATGACAAGAGATATCCAGGCACTCCAAGTGACTGGCGGACGCCGGTCTTGTGCGTGATCGTGAAATGGCCGACGGTGCGGGATTGACCCGGGCGGATTCAAGAGCCTGCAAAATCGTAGCCGCCGACGGCAGTCGGCGCACTTTTCCTCGATTATCGGAATGTTAGCGCCGACTGCCGTCGGCGGCTACGATTTCTTGAAACCACCCTGGGGATTTACCCGGGGCAGGATTTTAGCCTTTAGCCTCCAGCCTTCAGCCTCTAGCTTCTCCGGCCCATGGCTCAGGTCGTTTTAGTCAAAATCGCCGCGATGTTTCTCGTCATCGTCGTCGGCTGGCTGGCCCGTCGGCGTGGATTCCTAGCGGCGGAGTTTACCGCCACGCTCAGCCGCCTGGTCGTGGACATCGCCTTTCCCGCGCTCGTATTCACGCAATTACTGCGGACAGTGGACGCCGCTGCCCTGCGCGCCGAGTGGTTCAGCCCGCTGCTGTCTGTGCTGATGTTCTTTGTGGCGTATTTCGTCGGACTTGTGGTGTCGCCACTTTTCAGCGGTCCGGCACAGCGCAACACACTCATTTTCCTCGTCAGCGTTCCCAACTGGGTTTTCCTGCCACTGCCGATCGCCGAGGCGCTTTACGGCGCCGCTGGGGTACGGACAGTGCTGCTTTTCAACGCCGGCGGGCAACTGGTGCTGTGGTCGTTCGGCGTCTGGATTCTCCACGGCAGCATCCGCCAGGCGCTCCAGAATCTGCTGACGAACACGGGCCTGTGGGCCACGGTGCTGGGCATCGCGGTGGCGCTGCTGTTTCCTGCCGCGCGCGGGCTGGAAACCATGAATGCCACGAGTGCATCACTCGGCGCTGTAGTGGGCGGCTCGCTGGTGCAGGCGCTGGCCATGGTCGGGAGCCTGACCATCCCGCTGTCATTGTTAATGATCGGCGCACAACTGGGCGGGCTGTCAATTGCGGTACACCGGTTCCCGCGACCGTTGTGGGGTGTCATCCTCGCGCGGCTGATCGTCGCGCCGCTAGTGACGGTGGCGCTGGGCTATGCAGCGATGCGGGCGGGCGTGCAGATTCCGGATACGACGCGGATGGTGTGTTACCTCATCTCAACGATGCCGGTGGCGATCAGTTGCAGCGTGATGACCGAGCGATACGGCGGCGACGTGTCGCTGGCGGCCGAGGGGACTTTCTACAGCACCCTCTTCAGCCTGCTGACTGTGCCCGCGATGTTCTGGTTGATCCAGCAGTTCGGACTGTAATGGATTTATGAGCCAGCCCCTGAAATTCCTGTTTATCTGCAGCCAAAACAAGATTCGTTTGGCAGTGAGTGGTTGCATACTGCATGGATATACACTATTACTATTTAGGCCCGTGTCAACGACATCCGTTTGCGATGAAAGCGGACAGGACGTCCGTTGTCCGAGTCACTGGCGTTACATTGTCCCGTGCCGGCGTCACAAACATTGCTGTTTCCAGATCCGCGGCCGCTCGTCGAGCGGTTGGGCCCGGAGTTCTTCCGGCAGGTGACCGATCGCCCCGGGGTTTATCTGATGCAAGATGCCACCGGGTTGGCGCTTTATGTCGGGAAAGCCAAAAACCTGCGGCAGCGGCTGGGCCATTATCGTGTGGCCAACCCTGATCGGATGGGACGCCGCCATCTTCGTTTGTTGCGGCAGGTGGCACGAATTGAATTGCAGGAATGCACGGATGAGTTGGCGGCGCTCGCCAAGGAAGCTGAACTGCTGCGAGTGCTCAAACCCAAGTTTAATCGTGCCGGCGTCTGGCCCGCCACGCCCCGTTTTCTGGTCTGGCGCCGGGCAGGATGGACGCTGGAGATGGCTATCTCTGAAACGCCTGCCATCGGCTGGCAGGTTTTCGGACCGTTCGGCAGCGGGGCGGTCTTTTTGCGTGCCGCCCTGGTGCGCCTCCTTTGGTATGCGCTGAATCCGGCCTTGGGATCAGCCGCCATGCCGCAAGGTTGGTTGCACGGACGACTGGGGGCGATCGCGACTATCGAGGCAAGCCACAGTGGGGTCGATCTGGTTTTAGCGAAGCTGTTTGAGGGCGATACCGACGGGTTTGTCGCCTGGATCGGCGAACAGACAAAGTCATTGGTTTACGCTTACGATTTGGAAATGCGGAATGCCGATCTCGAGACGGTGACCAATTTTTCGCAGGCCAAGGCACGCCGCACCTTGGCTTTCGCCGCACCAGATCAAAGCGCCGCTGTCGCACATAAGGATCAGGATGGGATTTTCCCCTTTCTGGCCGGGGACTGCAGGTAACCGTGAACGTTCCGGCATCAAAACCAGTTCACACGATATGCTTTCGTGCTGAAGGAAGTAGTCGGCGACTCCTGGAAACGGCAGTTATGATGAAGCACTCGCCTCGATCATCGCACTGATCGTCGAGAGCCGTGCTGTCTTTGTCGGAGCCGCCAGTATCGGCCAGCCGACCGGCGGCAGTGTGGAGCCATATCGGCGGGGGTAGATCTGATGCTCGCCGGTCGCCCATTCGGCGCCCTCGACCTCGGGCTGGCGATTGAAATTCGTCTCGGTTGATTTCTCTTCCGAGATCCCATCAACACCGAACTGACTATTGCTGCGACCCCACCCGATCTACCAGCAGCAGACCGGGAGCCATTTTCTTGTCGCCCTTCAATCTTAGGCGAACCCAACCGTCGGACGCGGTTGTGAATTCAATGCCTCCGTCAACCCGCACGCACTCAAGCAAGTTACCTACTGGCTCAGCGACCAAAGGCACAGGCGAAATGAGATCTTGCTTCCAGACTACCACCAAACAAAATGTCCAACAATATGACGATGCTCTGTCCGATTGACCGACGCGCCTTTTTCCGTCTGACCGTCCTTGCTGCCGGCAGCCTGGCAATCAGGCCTAGCCTCTCCGCCGCCGATCCGTTGACCGCCGTGCCTCTCAGCCGTCTCGATCGGCTGGCTAGCGGCGCGAATATCTGTCGGTGGTTTCGTTCTCCCCGCGGCAACCCGGCGGAGCACTTCACCGGCTATATTTCCGAAGACGAGGTCGCGTTCATGACCCGAATGGGCCTCAAGCATGTGCGTCTGTGCGTGGCGCCGCGCGTCATCATGGATCACACCTCGGGCGAGATCATCGAAGACCGCGGCAAACAACTGGAAGCCGCCATCGAGCGATTTCACCGGGCCGGTCTGCTGGTCGTGGTGGACATTCACAACGAAGATCGCGCGGCCGAACTTGACCCGGCCTGGCAGGAGGCGTTCGTCCGGTTCTGGGGCGTGCTAGCACGGCGGCTTTCGCGGTTCGACCCCGAGTTGACTCTGTTGGAAATCATCAACGAGCCGGTGTTTGATCGTCGTGAGGAGGAATGGAACAAGTTGAACGTGCGCCTGGCCGGTGTCATCCGGCAGAACGCGCCGCAACACACCATCGTTACGTCAGGTCCCAACTGGGGCGGCATTGACGGGCTGAAGAAGCTCAAGCTCCTGCCGGACAAGAACGTCGTTTACTCGTTCCATTGCTACGACCCGTTTGCCTTCACCCATCAGGGTGCGACATGGGCCGGCGACGCCGTCAAACCCTTGCGCGGCGTGCCGTATCCTTCGAGTCCTGAAGCCGTGGAACCGCTCCTGCCCGGTCTCGAATCCTCGCCAGCCTCGAAGCGGATGGTCGAATCCTATGGCAAGGAACACTGGAACAAGGAAAAGTTGGCGGCACTCTTCCGGCAAGGCATCGAGTGGGGCATCCAGAACCAGGTGCCTTTGTATTGCGGCGAGTTCGGCGTTTTTCCCATGCACAGCAAACCGGAACACCGGGCCAACTGGTTCCGCGACTTCGGCGCGGTGCTGAGCGAGAACCGCATCGGCTGGGCGGTGTGGGGTTGGGATGAGGGCTTTGGCCTGAATCGTCGAATGGTCAACGGCAAACCCACGGTGGACACCGTAGTTGCGCAGGCACTGGGGCTTAAGACACAATAGGGACGGCGGACAACCCCCTAAAGATATCAAAAAGCAAAACATGAAGACTCGATTCGCAGCCTCCTAGCCTCACTTTCGCATCTGAACTCCGCGCCGTCTCTTGCAGAAGCCAAGAAGGAAGAGCCGCTGAAAAACGACATTACCTCCGATGCCGTCGTGGTCACGCCATAGGATGAAAAATCCAGAAAACCGAGGTTGCTTATCTCCTGCTCAATGTCATCCGGATTCAGATAAACGCCGAGCAGGGGTGGTGGGAGGTAGGACTTTAAGGTGCTCTTGCCCGACCCGTTGGGCCCGGCGAACATCCGCAGCCGTGGGGTGGCCGCGGTCACCGGATGGTAAGGAAGCTGCCGGAAACGACCTGGGTGGGGGGCTTGATTTTCCTGACCTCCACACGATGGCCATCAGGGAAGACTTCGTAGATGATGCCGTCTTCCGACTGCAGCACACTCTGACCCGATGCCAGGACGCGCTCGCGCGCAGTTGCAAACGCCGATCCGGAAACGGCGGGAAACTGACTTTCGAGATTTTGAATGTCTTGATCTGACATAGCGAGTCTTTCTGTTGAAAACATAGATTATCCGTTGCTTTACAGCAAGCTCGTCCTTCTGGTTACTGCAATTCAGACAGTGGGGGAAGGGAATGGACCCGGGGGGCCGGAGGCGCGTGGGTAAAAGGCGGCATTTGGTTATCCCGTTGACTTCCGTTGCATTTGCACCGATGGGGTCTTTCCTGATTCCATTGGGCTTTGGCGGTTCTGCATTCTCACTTGCGCGCGCATGCGCGCATGCCTTGTTCAGGCCATCGCCCACTGCTCGCGCAAGAGCTTCGCCATGTTGAGAATCAGCTTCGTCTTCTCTTCCTGCGGGAGGTCCTTCTTGGGGTCCGCCGGATTCCTGGGCCAGCCGCCCTCGAAGCTGACGGCACCGCGGTAGCCAATGAGCTTCAGTCCCTTGAAACCGTCCACGTACTGGTCTGCATCAGGATGCACGCCGGGGATGATCCGCTCCTTCAGCCCCGCGATGTGGACGTGCGAAAGCAGCTTGCCCGCGCAGATAAACGCGCCCATGAAACTCGTCTCTTCCATGCCCATGTGCCAGAAGTCACCCATCACGGTCGCGCCGGGGCCGATGTCCGCCGCCATTCGTGCGCCGTCCGCTACTTGGCGCAGAAACGGTGTTTCGTTGCGGCGAAGCGGCTCCAGCACGATCGATGTGCCGTGTTTCACCGCGTGCTGCGCCAACCGCTTGCCCGTGTTCTCGACGAAATCCTTGCGTAGTTCCTTCCCGCTCAGGCGCCCGGGCTCGCTCAGCTTGCCGCGCGCGGGGCAAATGATCAGGCCGACCGACTTCATCTTGCCCAGCGCCGCGATAATAGGCAGAAACTTCTGCACTTCGGCCTCACGCTTCTCCTGCTCGACGTAGGAAAAATCGCTCGGGCCGCACGCCGTGGCGAGGAACAGCTTGCGCCCCTTCATCGCCTCGACCAGTGCGTCGCCGTTCTTGATCGGCCAGTCGTCAGACGGGATCTCGACAGCCCCGAAGCCGTTCGCTTCAAGGAAATCGAGCTTCGCTTTCATCTCGCCGCCGGGAATGCCCCACCACTGCAGACAGAGATTCAACTCGGCCGGTTTCTCCGGGAGCGTCAGTTTCGGCATGCCGTTCCCTTGGCTCGCTTGTCCCTGTGCTGCGACAAGCTGCGTGCCGCAAACTGTGGCCACCCCGGCGACTGCCGAAGTTTTTAAAAAATCTCGTCGTTTCATATTGCGTCCTCTCGCCTGCATCGCGTTGACTACACCCCGACCAGCCTCTGAGCTAGCATTGAGTTCACACAAACCAATAACACGGATTGGGCTGCAATGTCGAGAGCGCACTCCAGAGCGAAAGGAGCGCGCGGGAGGGGTGCCGCCGTCTATCCCGGTCTGCGTGGAAGGAGCGGTGCGCCAATCGGAAACGATGCACCAGGACGGTGATGAGGAAAATCAGAATTCTTACCGACCAGCTTCTGGTCAGCGGCAAATAATGGCGAATCCTCTGGCTAGAACGAGCGTTTTGTCTCAGGTTGCTTTCGGACGCAGTCATGGCCTCAACAGTTCATCAGCGCTTCGCTTCGCGACTCCCGTCTCTTGAGCAAGAGATGGGCGAAGAACTATTTGTTTCGGGTTTGGTTGGGCCTTACCGACTTTTCCAGCGGGAAAATGGACACCGACACGGAATCGATGATGCCACGACCGCATGGTATGCGCTGCAGAAAACGCCCCCGGTAAAGAAGACGCTCGATCTGGGCACTGGGATTGGAACGGTCGGCCTTGCCGTGCTTTGGGGCCTCGGTGCGGGGGCGGAGTTGACGTGTGTCGAGGCCCAGGAGATTAGTTACAGGCTGCTTACCGAGAACATCCTGGGGAATGGACTAAACGAGTGTGTTCGGGCCATTTACGGGGATATCCGCGACCTGGATTTAGGTGAACGCTTTCCGCTAATCACCGGGAGTCCTCCCTACTTTCCGATTGGGACTGGATCGTTGCCGGAGGATTCGCAAAAAGCCCACGCGCGATTCGAGTTTAGAGGCGATGTCGGAGATTACGCACGGGCTGCCAAACGGCACATTACCGAGGATGGTCTGTTTGTCTTCTGTTTTCCGTTTCAACAGAAAAGCAGGTGCATCAAACTGGTGACTGATGTGGGGTTCAGGCTGATGACAATCCGCGATGTGGTGCCGATGAAGAGCAAGCCGGCGCTGTTCTCGCTTTTTTGTGCTTCGCTCAGCTTCACAGGTGCGCTCACAGAAGAAAATCCATTGATTGTGGCATTCGAAGACGGGAAATATACGCTGGAGATGAGGGCTTTACAGGCGACACGCGGGTTTGGACCTGAAGGGACAAATGTGATCCATTAGCTAAATTCCGGCCTTGAGGGAAAACTATTTCGCAATCGCCTTCGGCTCCAGAATCAAAATCCAGTCGTGATCCTGGCCCACGGGCGACGGACAAGTCCACGATCCATCGTCGCTGGCTTGGATTGGTGGCAACGGCGTTTTTCCGCCGTTGACGGGATCGAAATACGTCGCGGTCCACGCGGCGCGCGAGCCAAGGTTGCGCACCAGGATCGGCTCACTGCGCGGCACCCAAATGATGCGCACCTTGCTGGGGTCCCCCGCCGCTTGCGGCCCGTCAAATTCGCTTTGTCCGCCGATCTTACCCCACGGCGGGTCGCCATAGCTCGCGATCGTCTGAGCCGGCGACCACGCCGAGTCGTCGAAGCTCGTTGTGTCCCAGTCCGCCTCGGAGTTTTTTGCCGAGCGCCAGGTGGCATCGGACATCAGTCTCATCGTTTCGCCATCGGCGAAGCGGATTTCGAGACAGGCGATCAGTCCGGCGGGATTGGCCGGCACGTCGGCGGGATTGTTCTGGGCGAGGATGGCCAGGACATTGGTGCCTGGCGTGAGTCGGCGCGCGAGGTCATTAAACTGTTTGCCAATCTGCCAATTGCCCTCAGCACCGATCTTCTCGCCATTCAGCCGCGCCGTAAACCAATCGTCCGCCGAGGCGAACAGTCGGGCTCGCGTGATGGCCCTGCCCTCTGGCAACGTGAAGCGCTTTCGGAAATATCGCTTCTCGGCCGGCGCGTCATGGGCCGGGTTGCTCTCGGGGAACCAAATCCAGAGGCACCCGTCAAGCTTCACCTGCGCTTCGCTTGTGAACGCCACCCATTCGGGATGAGGAGTGAAGTGGTGCCACGGGTATTGTTCCAGCAGCCTTTTGCCGAGGGCCAACTGGGTCGAGCCGGGCAAACGCATCGCTTCGTCCCAGGGAGTCGAACCCCAGTTGTTGCCGCCTGGCGATTTACCATAAGGCTGCTCGCGCCGGTTCACCTGCCAGATGCCGTTGGCGCCGTAAGTGTGGCCCGCGCAGCCGCTGTTGAGGATGTGCGCCCAAAAGGCCTGCCGCGCATCGTCGGCGGTGAGCGTGGGCTTAATCTCCAGTGCCTCGTAACGTGCTTCACCGCTGATGACCGGCATCGCCGGCAGCGTGCGCCACCCCTTGGTCGCAATGGCCGCGTGTTGCGCGGCGGGGGAGCCGTGACCGGTCTGTTGCATGTCGAAATCGAGCACGCCGGGGTCGGTGACGGATTCGCGCGCCGTCTGCGGCGGATGAATTGTCACCAGCCGCTTGAAGGGGTCGGTGTCGTGGATAAAGCGGATGACCTCCGTCCACTCGCGTTTCTGCCGCGCGCCCTCGGCGGCCTTGTCCTTGGACAGATAAAACGGCATCGCCCCTTCGCCTGCCGCGCACCAGACCACCGGCAGCGCGCCCCAACGGGCGATGAGACAACGCCAGTGCTGCTTCATCTTCTCCGCGCCCAGCCACGGCAGGTGGTAGCCCCACGCGCCGACGATGCAAGGCACAAACCCCTGCCCTACCAGATAGAAGATGCGCCGATCCGCAGCGGCGAAATACTCCGGTCGGATGCGCGCGTAATCCCGCTCCCACGGGAAACCGGCTTCATTCGCGCCGCGCTCATCGAACGCCGGCATGTCGGGATAAAGCCCCGCGACAATCTGGACGACGTTGAAACCCTTTGCGCGTCGGTCGGCGGCAAGTGTCTGGAATTCCTCGGGCCAGCGCAGGCGCTGACAGAGGCCCATCCACCATGTATCGCCCAGCCAAAAGAAGGGCGTGCCGTCAGCCTGGGCGAAATGCCGCTGGTCCGCAGCGACGCGCAGTGCCCCGTGCCGGAGGAGTGGATTCTTACCGGCATAGGGCGCGACCTTAATCGCGCCCTTGACGCCGTGAAGTCCCTGGTCCCGCGCCTCGGAGCACTCGCTGCGGAAGCGATGCGTTCCCACAACTGGCGACGCGTAACGCACCTTCCACACATTCGTCCCCGCCCAAAACGCCGGCACGCGAAGTTCCCGCCCTTTCGGGTCGCAGAAGATGGCGTCGAGCGTCACTTCGTTGAACGGGTCGGGATATACCCGAGTGGCCGTGAACGTCAATTCAACCATGACATTCGCCTCCGTCTTGAGAACGGCTTCCTTCGCCGGCGCGACAAGGGTCAATCCGGCGCCGAGCCAGATGGCCAGTACCGGCTGGCACCAGAATTTCCTGATTACATTTTGCATAGAAGGATCGGGTTGCCCGCCGGATTTGAAACTCGGCTGACATTTATATCCGGGGCGAACCGTGGTGTCAGCAAAGCTTGGTCGGCCCAAAGATGAAGGAGGCAACTCACCGGATCGCTGACCACGTTGTTGGCGAGGATGCCGGCGGGCATCGGCAGACGCACCAGCCCAAACAAAAAGCTAATCGTTTCGCCCGGACACAGCTTCATCGCGAGGCCAAGGGTGAACATAATCAAGCTTTCATCTTTGCGTGCAGTAAGTCCCGAAGTTGAATGGTCTCCGAAAGGTTGTCAACTTCGTTGCACTGCTCCTAATCCACCCTCCACCCACACGCATTCGCCGCCGCCGTCGGGCGGAACCTGGCCGAGGGTGTGAAAGCGCTGATGCTTGCATGCCTTGCTGGACGAGACCGTCGAGGGATTCGTGGACGACCTGGGCCTGCGGCCCGATGGCCTGGGAGATTTCGTCGGTCTTCTGGTTGGGGGGGGCGCTTCGGCGGTCACGAGGGAGCCGGAGAGATACCAGCGTGATGGCACGTCCGGAGGCAACTCGTGAGCGAAGGCGTGGTCGTTATCGGGGCCGACGAGGTCGAGTTTGAGGGCTTCGACGAGTTCGGAGGGGATTTGGGGGAAGGTCATAAGCAGAAACCGGGAAATGGCCGCGAAAGAACGCAGAGAGCGCAAAGAAACGCCTTGTTTTCGGGTGTCGAATGCATGGTCGATTCAGGTGCGGAGTTTGCGCAGGTGCTCTGGCGCGGAATCGTTCATGGCTCGCACAAGACGATCAACTTCCGTTGATGGGTTTGCCGGCTTTGGAGTTGCAGCGTCTCGGTTCGAGCCACCAATTGGGATTCCACGCGCAATCTTCACTCATGCGATTTCTTTTCCGTTTTGCCGGGCGTTTCGTGGGCTTGGAACGTGCCCAGCAGCCCCGCCGGCACAAACGGCACTGCGCCGTAGCGGTCCGACATGTAGCCCCGCACCAGCTTCATGATGTTCATCTGCCCACCGCCGCGCTCCAGAAACAGGCACGCGGCCTCCGTCGCTTTGCCGATATGAAAAAGCAGAGATTTGGTTCTTGGCGCAGCCGCTGTACTTGACGCTGCGCGGGTGAGGTTCAGCCGCGAGTTGAAGTGTTCTATGTTGTTCTCGTTTCTGATGTCGTTCAAAGCGTGATGTGTTCTGCAAGTCAGTTCCTGATCTGCACGCGGAAGAAGAGGCCGGGCGAGTTGGTCATGGGACAGTTCAAGGTGACGGGGTTGCCGGTGCCGGGCTGGAGTGGGCCATAGGCCGACCAGTTGATGCAGTCCGGCGTGGAATAGACCTGGTAGGTCGGGCCGGATTAGCAGGTCAGGTCTCCCGCCTGACCATTATTCTCCGCGAATGACCGGAATCCGGCTCAGCTCTCGCATATTCGCATGTATTTCACGCCTCTATAACTACTTAGCACAGCGACAATCAACCAGAGTCCCCCACCCGCAGCCCGAATTGCACCATAGTACCTCCGTTACACCTCCGTAGTAGCTCTGTAAGCGATACCGAGCTACAACGGAGCTACTACGGTGTCGGGGGGGGGGGCTATTCGAACCAGTCAGGACTGGGCGAAATCGACCCAGCCAAGATGAGACGGTAGTTGAGGATACTTTCACAAACAAACCAACGCACACTGTTCATAGGCAATTATTTGCGAAAGCACTTTCAACTTTTGGAGAATTGTCAGGTGGCTGGTTTTGATCCGCCCGGTGACAGGAGGTAGGACTGGTGGCCGAAGTAACGTCTGAGGGCACGTTCCAATTCTTAAAACAGCCGCTGTCGGCTCCGGAGACAGGGAGGGTTCTCACGGCATGTGCGCGCAGGCAAGCGTTGGCGAAATCCCTGGCGGCACGGCGAGACTCGCGCAAGCAATCCCGAGCGATAGAATGGCAGCGTTGGGGGTAAATCGCGGCGAGTGGCTCCAGCTCGCCCCTCAGTCTCGGGACTGCGCCTGTCAGCGGGTTGCAATACGCGGCAAGTCTGCGCAGAAAGGCCGCGGTGATGGCGGGCAGGTCCACCGCTAACACCAGCACCAGGGGAGCCGTCGCGGTTGCTAAAGCGCGCTCGATGCCGCCCAGAGGGCCACCGCCCGGCTCAAGATCGAAAAGGACCGAACATCCCAGAGTGGAATAATCAGTGTCTGTCCGGCCGGAAATGAATACGTCCCGGATGCCTGAGTCGCGGACCGTGGCCACGGCGCGCCTGATCAGGGGTTGGCCGCCTATTTCAATCCAGGCCTTGTCCTGGCCCATTCGGCTTGAATTACCGCCGGCAAGGATGACGGCGCTCAAGTGCATGCAGCCACTTTGAGAACGCCGTCGGTGAGAATACGCGCCCGCAAACCGCCGCGGCCTTGCAACCAGTCTTCGGCCCCAGGCCCGATGGCGGAGTTCATCCAATGACAGGGTTTGCATTGCTCCACGCCGGAAAAGCGGACGCCTTGAATCTCAAATCCAGTGCCCACCAGTGAATTCAAATCCGCGCCGGCGATAATGGCATTGCGTCGGATGGCGGCAGTCTGAGCCTCTGGGAGGTTCAGTTCGCGGCGGAACGCGTCGAAGACTTCCAGCGCGAAGAAAGTGATTTGGCCTTTGTAGTTTTCTCTGAAGTCGAAGAACCGATCACCACGAATGCCACGGCCGGTCACGCACTCGACTTGCTTGACTTCGACACTGGGGTGCTGTCCGGCGGGCCGGCCGTTATGGCCAAAGAAGTTGTGACCTGGTGAGATGAATAATTGGCAGACCTGGATCATTCAATTTTGCGTAATCTGGAGTGAACACTCCTTCATCTTTGCAGGGAAGCCAACCGGAATCTCGGAAAACATAAGACTGCCCGGTTCTTCGGGTCCGAGCACTGGGCGGTTCCAGACGCTATTGTCAATACCACTTGCCCTTTCTCCGCGATCCTTCATGCTAAGGGCGCCATGGCAAACGACCGCATGATCGTCGATCCCGGGAAGAACCCCGCCCCGATGACCTCCACCGATCCGACGCTGACCTTGCTGCCGCGGCTCAAAGCGAAGGCGCTGACCGAAGCGCAGCCAGCAAACGTAGAGTCTTTTTACCATCTGCGCGACGGCATCGCCTCCGGGGTCTGTTGCGGGACGGCTTGTTTCGCTGCGCGTCATGCCAATCCACAGCGGTGGCAGCAGGCGCTGTTGCAGGCGGATTCGGTCCATTGCCTGGGCCAGTGCTACAATGCTCCCGCCGCAGTGGGTGACGCGGAGCGGCCCCGCATCGAGACGCATTGCCGCCAGCCAATCGTTCTGGAACGAATCGCCCGAGGTAGCGTGCGAACGCTCGCAAATTATTTGCAGACGGGAGGGTATCAGGCCTTGGCGAGTGCCCGGCAAAATCCCCCCGAGGCCGTGATGGAAGCGGTCGAGTTTTCGGGGTTGCGGGGCCGGGG
>Ga0194039_1000387_pt1 | contig 27360 bp, 28 predicted proteins | sample JunL228m_MetaG_FD_148679 | JGI IMG/M metagenome (GOLD analysis project Ga0194039, IMG submission 148679) | Anoxic zone freshwater microbial communities from boreal shield lake in IISD Experimental Lakes Area, Ontario, Canada - Jun2016-L227-8m | ecosystem: Environmental > Aquatic > Freshwater >... | reverse complement strand
CTCCCTACGTATTCGGGGCCGGTAACTCCGGCCTGATACGACTATCGCGCCGCCAGACGCCCGGAGCCGTCCACCGAACGGACCCTCCGCGGGGGGAATCGGGTGTCCCCCGATCGGCGGACCCGGTTTTTTGACCGACTAGGCCAGAGCCGCGTCGACCGACCGGGCCGCGTCGCGACCTGACTCGATAGCCCCGTCGACCCAACCCGACCAGACGCCGGAGAAGTCGGCCCCGGCCAGATGGATTGCGCCCCAATGACTCTCGACACGGCCGTGGATGGGCGGCTGTCCTGGTCGCAACGCCAGCCAGGTGCCCTTCGAGTAGGGATCACCGATCCAGTCGTGGCCGTAGACCTCTTCGACGGTGGCTTCCAGTTTGAGGTCATCGAGGCCGGCCTGCAGGAGGTCGGGCCGGTCAATGGCCAGATCCGGAGCAAGGCCGAAGGAGGCCATGATGGCCCGCTCCCCGTCCGGTTCGCTCACCGTGCCCTTGACCGTGCACTCGACAATCCCCGGCCAGCCCATCGCGAACACGTGCTTGGAGCCGGCCAACTTGGACCAGACCTTGATGCACCGACCGGTGTGGCCCTCGCGCACCAACTGGGCCAGGGCGGGCGGGAGGCCCGGGGTGAACTCGATATCGCCGAGGGTGTTCAGCGGGGCGGCGAGGATGATCCGGCGAGCCGAGTAGCGCTTTCCGGTTGCCGTGACCACGTCGACCCGGTCGGATGATTCGGTCACCGAGGTGACCGGTTCGCCCAACCGGATGTGATCGGCGATCTCGTCGGCAACGCGCTGCGCCAGTCCGCCGCTGCCGATGTCAACGCGGGCCAGGGAGGCGAAGAACGAGTAGTCGGGGTTGTGGTCGAAACCCGCGATCTCGCGAAGGTAGACCAGGGCCGAGAACTCATTGGGCAGAGCGCCGGTGAGCGTGTAGGACTGGGCGCGAAGCAGATCGGCGATTGCCGGTGGAGCGTCGAGTTTGTCCAGATACTCGTTGAACGGGATGTCCAGGGCAGCGGTGTTGGTCTGGGTGAAGCCCTCGGCGAAGACGACCTGAGTGATATCGGCCCGCAGGCGGTTGAGGACATCCTCCAGTTCATTCATATCGATCAGCCCGTCGGGCTCGTCACCGTCGGAGTGCCGGCCATCGAGGAACCAGCGGCTGGCCCCGCCCTTGTCCGCTTCGACGAACTTCGCGCCGTAGCGGGCCACCTCGGCTGCCAGGAAGTGATGCCGCGCCGGGTCGAACCACTCGGCGCCCAGGTCGATCACCACGTCCGTGCCGGGGAATGTGGTGGAGTATGTGCGCCCCCCTGGCCGGTCCCGAGCCTCTAGGACCACCACGGTGCGTCCTGCTTCGATCAGGTCGCGCGCGGCCACCAGCCCGGCGAAACCTGCCCCAATGACGACGGTGTCATAGACCTCGGTTGCGTTCATGGCCCGATTGTGGCACGCCCACGCCCACCCCAAACGGGTGAACTGTGAGAAGCGGTTAGGGTGTCACGAGCGTCGGGGCAGAACCCGAGTGTCCCCCGAGTGTCCCCCGAGTGTCCTAGGAAGCAAAAGCAAAGGTCATGACAGATACCAAGACGACTGTTGGCGTCGTCGCCGAGTCGGCGTCCGACGAACGCCGGGTGGCGCTGGTACCCAAGGCGGTCACGGCACTGGTGAACAGCGGTGTCGCCGTGGTGGTCGAATCCGGCGCCGGCGACGCCGCTCTGCTGCCCGACGAGCTGTACACCTCGGCCGGCGCGACGATCGGCGATGCCTGGGGCGCTGACATCGTGTTGAAGGTCGCCCCGCCGAGCGCGGGTGAAGTGGCCCGCCTCCGGTCCGGCCAGACACTGATCGGCTTTCTTGCCCCCCGTAACGCCGACACCCAGATCGGCGCGCTCAAGGCGGCCGGGGTGCAGGCGTTCGCGGTTGAGGCGATCCCGCGCATTTCCCGCGCCCAGGCGATGGACGCGCTGTCCTCCCAGGCCAACGTGGCCGGGTACAAGGCCGTCATTCTTGCGGCAAGCGAATCGACCCGGTTCTTCCCGATGTTGACCACTGCCGCCGGCACGGTGAAGCCGGCCAGTGTGCTGGTGCTCGGCGTCGGCGTGGCCGGGCTGCAGGCGCTGGCCACCGCCAAGCGGCTGGGCGGCAGGACCACCGGTTATGACGTCCGTCCCGAGGTGGCCGACCAGGTTCGTTCGGTCGGGGCGCAGTGGCTCAATATCGGGATCGATGCCGCGGGCGAGGGCGGGTATGCCCGTGAGCTCACCGAGGAGGAGCGGGCTTCGCAGCAGAAGAAACTCGAGGAGGCCATCGGTGGCTTCGACGTGGTGATCACCACTGCGCTGGTGCCCGGCCGCCCGGCGCCACGGTTGGTGACCGCCGCCGCGGTGCGGGGGATGAAGCCCGGCAGTGTGGTGGTTGACCTCGCCGGCGAGACCGGCGGCAACTGCGAGCTCACCGAACCGGGCCAGACCGTGGTCAAGCATGGAGTCACCATCGCCTCGCCACTGAACCTGCCTGCCACCATGCCCGAACACGCCAGCGAGCTGTACTCGAAGAACCTGACATCGCTGCTGGAACTGATGATCAAAGATGGTGCGTTGCAACCGGATTTTGACGACGAGGTCATTTCGGCGTCCTGTGTCACACGCGAGGTGCAGAACTGATGTATACCCAGCTACTTGCCAACCTCGCGATCCTGGTGCTGGCCGGCTTTGTCGGTTTCGCCGTGATCTCCAAGGTGCCCAACACATTGCACACTCCGCTGATGTCAGGAACCAATGCCATCCACGGCATCGTCGTGCTGGGCGCCCTGCTGGTGCTGGGCAACCTGCCTGCTGACGCGCACTGGGGCATTCGGATCATCGGCTTCATCGCGCTGGTGTTCGGCACGCTCAACGTCATCGGCGGATTCCTGGTGACCGACCGGATGCTCGGCATGTTCAAGGGAAAGAAGAAGGAACTCCCGGCGGCCGATAAGGCGAAGGAGGTCACCAAGTGACCTACCTCGTTGATGTTCTCTACATCATTGCCTTCTCGCTGTTCATCTACGGTCTGTCCGGTCTGACTGGACCCAAGACCGCGGTACGCGGTAACTGGATCGCCGCCATCGGCATGGGTATCGCCGTCGTCGCGACCCTGATCAAGATCCGGGACACCGCACCGATCAACTGGATACTCATCGCTGCCGGTTTGGCCGTCGGTGTGATCCTCGGCGTGCCGCCGGCCAAGAAGACCAAGATGACGGCGATGCCGCAGTTGGTCGCGCTGTTCAACGGTGTCGGCGGCGGCACGGTCGCGCTTATCGCCTGGTCGGAATTCATTGAGACCAAAGGTTTTTCGGAGTTCAAGCCCGAGCAGTCACCCACCATTGCACTGGTGGTCGGCTCGCTGTTCGCGGCCATCATCGGCTCGGTGTCGTTCTGGGGTTCGCTGGTCGCCTTCGCTAAACTGCAGGAAACGATCATTCCGAAGAATGTCGAGAAGGCATTCGTTAAGGGTGCCAAAGTCTTCCAGGCCGCCAACATCGTGCTGCTGCTCGTCGCTGTCGCCGTTGCGGTGTACATCGGCCTGAACAAGGGCGTTGCGGCGTGGTGGATCGTGCTGCTGCTGGTGCTCGCGGGCATCATGGGACTGTTCGTGGTGTTCCCCATCGGCGGCGCGGATATGCCGGTGGTCATCTCGCTGCTGAATGCGATGACTGGATTGTCGGCTGCCGCAGCAGGTTTGGCCCTCAATAACACCGCCATGATCGTCGCGGGCATGATCGTCGGCGCGTCCGGCTCGATCCTGACCAACCTGATGGCCGTGGCCATGAACCGGTCCATACCGGCAATCGTGTTCGGTTCGTTCGGTGGCGGCGACGTCGAGGGCGGCCCAGCCGGCGGCGACCAGGGCACCGTCAGGGCGACGTCAGCCGCCGATGCGGCCATCCAGATGGCCTACGCCAACCAGGTGATCGTCGTGCCCGGTTACGGCCTCGCGGTCGCGCAGGCCCAGCACACCGTCAAAGAGCTGGCCGACCTGCTGGAGGCCAGGGGCGTCGAGGTCAAGTTCGCGATCCATCCGGTGGCCGGCCGGATGCCCGGCCACATGAACGTGCTTCTTGCCGAGGCGGACGTCGAGTACGACTCGATGAAGGAAATGGACGATATCAACGGCGAGTTCCCGCGCACCGACGTGACGGTGGTGATCGGCGCCAATGACGTCACCAACCCGGCCGCCCGCAATGATCCGTCGAGCCCGATTCACGGCATGCCGATCCTCAACGTCGACCAGTCCCGGTCGGTGATCGTGCTCAAGCGGTCGATGTCGTCGGGCTACGCCGGTATCGAGAACCCACTGTTCTTCCTCGGCCAGACCTCAATGCTGTTCGGCGATGCCAAGAAATCGGTGTCTGAGGTCATCGAGGCACTGAAGGACCTGTAGTTATCGACGGTGCCTGTTCCCGGTCACCTCGTCGACCCAATCCTTCTCGATCCGGCCGATCTCGAGTGACAGCATGACGACAGTCGGGTTATCGCAGACGATTTCATGAGCGGTTCGGTACGGGGCTGCCTCACCCGTGCCGGGCAGGTACGGGCGAAGGCTCTCGAACCACGCTGCACCGACGACGTTGGGCGCATCGGTGTCGCGCGGTCCGGCGGCCCACTGCCGGTAGGCGTCCCGCGATTCAGCCAGGCCGGCCCGCCACTCTCTCAACACATCGTGTCGCCGTGATTGCAGTTCGACCTGTGCCTGACGTTTCTGCTCGGTGTTCGCCACCACCCCGGGCATCCAGGACTCTGCCATCGACCTCACCAGGCCGACGCCGCCTACCACCGCCGCGCCGACGACCGTTCCGGCCAAGCCCATCATCCCAGAGTCCACGTGGTTGATTTTCGCATCCGGCGCATCTTTCGGCGCCGAGATCAACATCAGGGCTGTCAGGTGTGGGAAAAAGCAGCCATCACGTCGATCTCGGTGCGCTCATCAGCCGCTCAGCAGCACGGTGTGCAGCGCCGCCCGCAGATCGTCGGGAATGGGCACCGGGCCGTCATCGCCGAGGGCCACCAGCACGGTGTCGCATATGCCGATACAGGTGCCGTCGATGAACAGCCCGGTCGAGGCCACGTACGAGGTGCGCCCAATCCGGCCGACGCCCGCGCCGGTCTGGATCGTCGCCGGCCAGTGTGCCTCGACGAGGAAATGCACCGCGTTCTGCGAGGTGACCAATCGAATCCGGCGCACCCCGACGTCGTAGGCCTCGGGCAGCAGTGCGCGATTCATCGTGGCGCGGGCATTCTCGTGCAGCGACTCCAGTGCGAGGTTGTTGAGGTGGCCGTTGGCGTCCATATCGCCGTAGCGGGCTGCAATCTCATCGACAACCGGGTAGGACTCCAGGTGAAGCCGCATCGGGTGCGGACGCGGGGCGGTGGTCGTCAGATCGGTCACAAGATCGCCCAGCCTAGCAACTCGTTACAATCGGCCGTGGGTTCCGACGGGCAGTCAGGCATTGATCCGCAGCGATTGCAGGTGACACTCGCCGTTCTGGCTGAGCTGCACACCATTGACGAATCCCATCCCGATTTCATCGCGGTGCGCCGGGCGACGGCCCACATGTTCAAGGCGGTGAAGAAATCGCGCCGGGACTCCAAGCGCGCGGAGATCGCCGAGGCCGACCGCGCCGTGGTCGCCGCGACCGCTACCGGAGCGCCCGATCGCATCGACGACGAAACCCGCGGTATCCCGCTATCCACCTCGGCAACCGCGTCCAGCGCGGGCACCCTGCTGAAGTCGCGGGCCTGCTATATCTGCAAGCAGCACTACACCCACGTCGATGCCTTCTATCACCAGCTATGCCCGGAGTGCGCGGCGTTCAACCATGCCAAACGCGAGGCCCGTACCGACCTGACCGGTAAGCGCGCCCTGCTCACCGGCGGTCGCGCGAAGATCGGTATGTACATCGCCCTGCGCCTGCTTCGCGACGGCGCGCACACCACGATCACCACCAGATTCCCGCGGGATGCGGTGCGACGCTTCGCAAGCCTGGAGGATTCACCGGAGTGGCTGCACCGCCTGCGCATCGTCGGTATCGACCTCCGCGACCCGGCTCAGGTGGTCCGCCTTGCGGACGCCGTCGCCGCTGCCGGGCCACTCGACATCCTGATCAACAACGCCGCCCAGACCGTGCGCCGATCGCCCGGTGCCTACGCACCGCTGGCCGACGCCGAACTCGCGCCGCTGCCGGACGGCCCGCTTCCCGAGCTGTTGACGTTCGGACATACCAACGACGCGCACCCGCAGGCTCTGGCGGCTTCGGTGGGAGCGCAGGCCGATGGGCTCACGGCAGCAGCGTTGACCGCCGGATCCAGCTCACTGGAGCGGCTGGCCGTCGGAACCGCCATCGACGCCGGCGGACTCGTCCCCGACGAGCATCACGTGAACAGCTGGACCCAGCACGTGCACGAGGTCGAACCGCTGGAGATGCTTGAGGTACAGCTGGCAAACGCGACCGCGCCGTTCCTGCTTATCAGCCGGCTGCGTCCGTCGATGGCGGCGTCGCAGGCCCGGCGGACCTACGTGGTCAATGTGTCGGCGATGGAGGGGGTGTTCTCCCGCCGCTACAAGGGGCCGGGGCACCCGCACACCAACATGGCCAAGGCGGCTCTCAACATGCTCACCCGGACCAGTGCGGGGGAGATGTTCGAGACCGACGGAATTCTGATGACGGCTGTCGACACCGGATGGATCACCGACGAGCGTCCGCACTACACCAAGGTTCGACTGGCTGAAGAGGGTTTTCACGCCCCACTCGATCTCATCGACGGTGCGGCCCGGGTCTACGACCCGATCGTGCAGGGGGAAACCGGAGTGGATCTCTACGGGGTGTTCCTCAAGGACTACTACCCCGCCAACTGGTGACGGGGGCTTAGACCGGCGGGTAGGCGGGTGTGCCGGTCCAGTCGGTGCCGCGCAGCGCCCAGGGGAACCAGCTCATGAAGTACTCGATCTCGTCGGTCGCGTCGTAATCGGGACTCGGATCCATTTCACAAACCTCCATCATGACGTCCGACTGGGGCTGAGTGTATCGCGCCGGACCGGACCGCAGGGATGATCCGGGCAGATGCCTAAACTAGCCAACCATGCCGCCGGAGAACGTGCCTACCCGTCGCGAAGAGTTGCTGGCCGTGGCCACCAAGCTGTTCGCCGCGCGGGGCTACCACGGCACCCGGATGGACGACGTGGCCGACGTGGTCGGTCTGAACAAGGCGACCGTCTACCACTACTACGCGAGCAAGTCGCTGATCCTGTTCGACATCTACCGCCGGGCCGCCGAAAACACCCTGGCCGCGGTACATGACGACCCCTCGTGGACCGCCCGCGAGGCGCTCTACCAGTACACGGTGCGCCTGCTGACCAACATCGCGGAGAACCCGGAGGGCGCGGCGGTGTACTTCCAGGAGCAGCCCTACATCACCGAGTGGTTCACCGAGGAGCAGGTGGCGGAGGTGCTCGAGAAGGAGACTCAGGTCCACGAACACGTCGCCGGTCTGATCGACCGGGGTATCGCCAGCGGCGAGTTCTTCGAGTGTGACTCCCACGTTGTGGCGCTGGGTTATATCGGGATGACCATGGGCGCCTACCGCTGGCTTCGGCCGGACGGCAGGCGCTCGGCATCCGAGATTGCCGCCGAGTTCAGTACCGCACTGCTGCGCGGTCTGATCCGCGACGAGAAGATTCGTGCTCACAGCCCGCTGGGCGTGACGCCGATATGATTCGCCGGTGCCCCTCGTCAGCAAGACCCTGGAGGTAGATGCAGGCGCGGCGGCGATCCTCGGTATCGTCGCCGACTTCGAGTCCTACCCGCAGTGGAACGACGAGGTCAAGGCCGTCTACATCCTGGCCCGCTATGACGACGGCCGGCCCAGCCAGTTGCGTATCGACACCGAAATTCAAGGTACTGCGGGCACCTTCATCCAGGCCGTGTACTACCCGAGTCCGGCCCAGATTCAGACTGTGATGCAGCAGGGCGATCTGTTCACCAGGCAGGAGCAGCTGTTCTCCGTCGTGGAGCTGGGGTCGGCCAGCCTGCTGACCGTAGACCTTGACGTGGAGATCGCACTGCCGGTGCCCGCCGTGATGGTGAAGAAGCTCATCAACGACGCCCTCGATCACCTCGCGAACAACCTGAAAGTTCGCGCCGAGCATCTGGCGGCCGGGGCGTAGAGCCCAACGGCGACAACGAGTTCGGCCAATTCGCGCCACCGCGGCGCGTCGCTGACGCAAGCTGAATCGCAATGGAGCACTCAACGGGCCTCGAGCAGCCCTACCTGTCCCGTCGGCAGAACTGGATCACCCAGCTCGATCGCCACGCACTGATGCAGCCGAACGCCACCGCGCTGCGATTCATGGGCCGGACGATCACCTGGTCCCAACTCGATCGCAGGGTGTCCGCTCTGGCCGGCGCCCTGCACCGGCGCGGCATCGGCTTCGGGGACCGAGTGATGATCCTGATGCTCAACCGGCCCGAGTTCATCGAGGCCACCCTGGCCGCCAATCGGTTGGGTGCGATCGCTGTTCCGGTCAACTTCCGGCTCACCCCGCCGGAACTGGCCTACCTGGTCGACAACTGCGGCGCCACCGTGCTGATCACCGAGCCGATGCTGGCGCCGATCGTCGCCGCGGTGCGCGGTATCACGACCGCGCTGTCCACGGTGATCGTCGCCGAGACCCCGACTGATGACCAGGTGCTGGGTTACGAGGATCTCCTCGCCGAGGAGGGCAGTCCGGTGCTGCCGGTCGACATACCCAATGACAGCCCCGCGTTGATCATGTACACCTCGGGCACCACCGGTCACCCGAAGGGCGCTGTGCTCACCCATGCCAATATCGCCGGGCAGGCGACGTGTGCGATCTATTCATCGGCTCCGGAACTCAACAACGACGTCGGATTCATCGGGGTGCCGTTGTTCCACATCGCCGGCATCGGCGGGATGTTCCCGGCCATGACGCTGGGCACCCCCGTCGTCATTCATCCACTGGGTGGGTTCGACCCCGGCGATCTTCTCAATGTGCTTGCTGCCGAACGGGTTACCGGTATATTCCTGGTGCCCGCGCAGTGGCAGGTGGTGTGCGCCGAACAACAGGCCAGGCCCCGTGATCTGTGCCTGCGCACCATGTCCTGGGGTGCCGCACCGGCCTCGGACACCCTGCTGCGCCAGATGTCGCAGACCTTTCCGGATGCGAAAATTTTGGCTGCCTTCGGCCAGACCGAGATGTCTCCGGTGACCTGCATGCTGCTGGGTGAAGACGCCATCCGGAAACTCGGCTCGGTGGGCAGGGTGGTCCCCACCGTGGCGGCCCGGATCGTCGACGAGAATATGAACGACGTGCCGGTCGGGCAGGTGGGCGAGATCGTCTACCGGGCCCCCACGCTGATGGCCGGCTACTGGAACAACCCCCGGGCCACCGCCGAGGCCTTCGCCGGCGGCTGGTTCCATTCCGGCGATCTGGTCCGCAGCGACGACGAGGGCTACATCTGGGTGGTGGACCGCAAGAAGGACATGATCATCTCCGGCGGGGAGAACATCTACTGCGCCGAGGTGGAGAACGTCCTGGCTGCTCACCCGGCCATCGTGGAGGTGGCCATTATCGGCCGTGCCCACGATAAATGGGGCGAGGTGCCGGTAGCTGTGGCCGCTATCAGCGGCGAAGACCTGCAGTTGGAGGAGCTCATTGACTTCCTGGGCGACCGGCTGGCCCGCTACAAGCACCCGAAAGTGCTGGAAATCGTCGATTCGCTGCCCCGAAATCCAGCAGGCAAAGTACTGAAGAACGAATTGCGATTGCGCTACGGCGCGCCAACAAATTCACCGGGAGACCAATAGTGCGGTTGCGGTGTATGACCCATGCGGGATCGGGTATGTTCCTGTGGACTTGCTCACTACCCGTTGGTAGGGAGATCGGGATCACCTGCTACGAGGTCGAGGGAGGTTGCCTGTGACTGCAGCGACCGGCGTGGGCGGCTACCTCCGGAAGCGCGCACGCGGCCCATTGCAGGCCATGGGCGGGTTCTTCAAGATGTGCATGCTCACCGGCAAGGCGCTGGGGCGGCCATTCGAGTGGAAAGAGTTCACCCAGTACAGCTGGTTCTTGATGACAGTGGCGCTGCTACCGACTTTCGCCATGTCGATCCCGCTGACCGTGCTGATCATCTTCATCTTCAACCTGCTGCTGCAGGAGTTCGGCGCCGCGGACGTTTCCGGCGCGGGCGCGGCACTGGCTTCGGTGACCCAGCTTGGCCCGCTGGTTACCGTGCTCGTGGTCGCCGGAGCCGGCTCCACCGCGATCTGCGCCGATCTGGGCGCTCGCACCATCCGTGAGGAGATCGATGCCCTCGAGGTGCTCGGCATCGACCCGATCCACCGACTGGTGCTGCCGCGTGTGGTGGCGGCCATGTTCGTCGCCGTCCTACTCAATGGCGCGGTCATCACCATCGGCCTGGTGGGAAGTTTCATTTTCGGCGTCGGCCTGCAGAACCTCTCCGCCGGCGCGTACCTACAGACGCTCACCCTGCTGACTGGGCTGCCCGAGGTGATCATCTCGATCGTTAAAGCCCTGGCCTTCGGCCTGATTGCGGGACTGGTCGGGTGTTACCGCGGCCTGACGGTGGGCGGCGGCGCCAAGGGCGTGGGCATCGCGGTGAACGAGACTCTGGTGCTGTGCGTGGTGGCATTGTTCGCGGTGAACGTGATCTTCACGACCATCGGTGTGCGGTTCGGGACGGGGCGGTAGATGGCGACGGCGACAGCGAACGCGACGGTTGTCCGCACCCGGTTCCCCCGCGCCGCGCGCGATGCCGGAAAGCTGGCCAGCCTGCCCAGCCGATTCCTGGACAGCTGCGGCCGGGTTGCGTGGTTCGCCGTGCAGGCTATTGGCGAGATCGGTCACGCGCTGCGGTTCTACCGCAAGGAGATCGTGCGGCTGATTGCCGAGATCGGCATGGGTGCCGGTGCCATGGCGGTGGTCGGTGGCACCGTCGCCATCGTCGGATTCGTCACGCTGTCAGCAGGATCGCTGATCGCCATCCAGGGCTTCGCGTCCCTGGGCAATGTCGGGGTGGAGGCGTTCACCGGCTTCCTGGCCGCCATGGTCAACGTCCGACTGACAGCACCGGTCGTGACCGGCGAGGCGCTGGCGGCCACAGTCGGTGCCGGTGCCACGGCTGAGATTGGGGCCATGCGGATCTCAGAGGAGATCGACGCACTGGAGGTGATGGGCATCAAGAGCATTTCCTACCTGGTGTCCACCCGTATCATCGCCGGCAGCGTGGTGATCATCCCGCTCTACGCGATGGCGCTCATCATGGCTTTCCTGTCCGCGCAGTTGACCACCACCCTGCTCTACGGGCAGTCCGGCGGAACCTACTCCCACTATTTCCACACCTTCCTGCGGCCTAACGACGTGTTCTGGTCGTTCATCGAGGTCATCATCATTTCGGTGATCGTGATGGTCAACCACTGCTACTTCGGCTACACCTGTAGCGGCGGCCCGGTGGGCGTGGGTGAGGCGGTGGGCCGCTCGATGCGAGCCTCGTTAGTGGTCGTTCAGTTCGTGGTTCTGTTCGCTTCGTTGGCGCTCTACGGCACCAACCCGAACTTCAACCTGACGGTGTAGCGGCGCATGACAGCACCCCTGAACAGTGAACGTCGCGCTCCGCTGAAGTTGGCCGGAATCATCCTGCTGATCATCCTGGCGCTCATCTTCACGTATGTGAGTCTGCAGTTCCGCGGCAAGCTGACGCCGACCACTCAACTGACGTTGATATCGAGTCGGTCCGGCCTGGTGATGGATCCCAACTCCAAGGTCACCTACAACGGCGTCGAGATCGGCCGGGTCAAAAACATCTCGGCACAGGTCGAGAACGGCAAGGAAGCCGCGAAGCTACTCCTTGAGGTCAACCCTCGGTTCATTCCGCTCATCCCGTCGAATGTGAATGCCGATATCCAGGCCACCACAATCTTCGGTAATAAGTACGTCGCGCTCAGCAGCCCGGCCAACCCAAGTCCCGCGCGGATCACCAGCTCCGATGTCATCGATGCCCGCAGCGTGACCGTCGAGTTCAACACACTGTTCGAGACCGTCACCAACATCGCGGAGAAGATCGACCCGGTCAAGCTCAATCTCACACTGTCGGCGGCTGCGGAGTCCTTGACCGGCCTGGGCGGCAGGTTGGGCAAGTCGCTGGTGAACGCCAACGCGGCGCTCAAAGAACTCAACCCCCGCCTTCCGCGACTGCAGTTAGCCAACCAGAAACTGGCTGACGTGGCTGATATCTTCACCGCGTACAGCCCGGATTTCTTCGATGCCCTCGACAACTCGCTGACCACCGCGCGCACGATCAACGCGCAACGGGGCGATCTCGATGCCGCGCTGTTGGCGGCCGCCGGATTCTCAAACACCGGTGCCGACGTATTCGAGCGCGGCATGCCGTACTTCGTTCGGGCCATGTCTGATCTGGTTCCGACCACGCAGTTGCTCAATACCTACAGTCCCGAACTGTTCTGCACGCTCCGCAACTACGCGGATCTCGTGCCGTTGGCGAACGCCTCCTTCGGCGGCAACGGCTACTCGCTGGACAGCGTCGCCGAGTTGCTGGGCGCACCCAACCCCTACGTGTATCCGGAAAACCTGCCCCGCGTCAACGCTCGCGGCGGGCCGGGCGGCGCGCCGGGTTGTTGGCAGCCGATAACCCGGGACTTCTGGCCGGCGCCGACCCTGGTCGCCGACACCGGTGCCTCGATCGCACCGTACAACCACTTTGAACTCGGTCAGCCGTTCCTCCAGGAGTACATCTGGGGACGCCAAATCGGGGAGCAGACCATCAACCCATGAGAAACTCACCGACCACCGTTAAACTCGGCATCTTCTCGCTGGTGCTGCTGCTCTGCACTGCGCTGCTCATCGTTGTCTTCGGGCAGCTGCGTTTCGAGCGGTACAACACCTACTCGGCTGAGTTCAGCAATGGCAGTGGGCTGCGTCCGGGCCAGTTCGTGCGGGCCGGTGGTGTTGAGGTCGGCAAGGTGGCCAACGTTGCGCTGACGGACAACGGACAGCGCGCCCTGGTCACCCTCTCCGTTGATAAGTCGCTACCGCTGTATCAGTCGACGAACGCCCAGATTCGCTATGCGGATCTGATCGGCAATCGATTCGTGAACCTCGACCGCGGCACCGGAGAGGGCTCAGACCGGGTGCTGTCACCGGGTGGGTTCATCCCGCTGGCCCATACTTCGCCGGCGCTGGACCTCGACGCTCTGATTGGTGGTTTCAAGCCGCTGTTCAAGGCTCTGGATCCTGAGAAGGTCAACAACATCGCCACCTCGCTGGTCACCGTGTTTCAGGGTCAGGGTGGCACCATTAACGACATCCTTACGCAGACAGCGCAATTGACGTCGACGCTGGCCGATCATGACCAGGCCATCGGTGAGGTGATCACCAACCTCAACACCGTGCTGGGAACGGTTGCCAAGCACCAGCAGGAATTCGATTCGACGGTCAATAACTTCGAGATCCTCATCACCGGCCTGAAGAACCGGGCCGACCCACTGTCCGGCGCGGTCGCCGATATCAGCAACGCCTCAGGCACATTAGCCAGCCTGCTGCGCGATGACCGCCCGCTGCTGCAATCGACCACCAGCGCTATCGAGACCATCCAGCAGCCGTTCGCCGACGCGCCGGAGAAGCTGGACGCACTGCTCGCGGCCTACCCGGCTGCGGCCACGCTTATTGGTCGCACGGGTGGCATTTACGGCGACTTCCAAAACTTCTACCTCTGCGATATCAAGCTGAAGCTCAACGGTCTTCAGCCGGGTGGTCCGGTTCGGACGGTCACCATCACCAAGCAGCCGTCTGGCAGGTGCACGCCGAAATGAGAACCCTCGAAGGCTCTGACCGGATTCGCAACGGCCTGATCGGTCTGCTGGTGCTGCTCATGGTTGTCGGCGTGGGCCAGAGTTTCGCCAGCGTCCCGATGCTCTTCGCCAAGCCGATGTACTACGCCCACTTCGCCGATTCGGCCGGGTCCGGTCCGGGTGACAAGGTCCGGGTCAGCGGTGTCGACGTCGGCCAGATCAAGTCACTCAAGATCGACGGTGACCGGGTCAAGGTTGGGTTCACCCTTGGTGACCAACGCATCGGGTCGGACAGCCTGGTGTCGATCCGTACCGACACCATTCTCGGCAAACGGGTGATGGAGATCGAGCCGCGCGGCAATAAGCCACTGCCGGTCGGCGCCCTGCTTCCCCTGGAGCAGAGCACCACGCCCTATCAGCTGTACGACGCGTTCTCCGATCTCACCAAGACCACGGCCGGGTGGGATCTTGACTCCGTGAAGAAGTCGTTGAACGTGTTGAGCGAGACCCTCGACCAGACGTCTCCTCAGCTGAGCAAGGCACTCGACGGCGTCGCCCGATTCTCCGACACCATCGGCAAGCGTGACCAGGAGTTCAAACAGCTTCTCGCCCAGGCGAACAAGGTTGCCAGCGTGCTGGGTAATCGCAGCGAGCAGATCAACCGACTGGTGGTCAACGCCCAGGCGCTGCTTGCCTCACTGAACAGCCGCGGCCAGGCAATCGATTATCTGTTGCAGAACGTCTCCGACGTTTCGAGGCAGTTCGCCGGATTCATCGACGACAACCCGAACATCAATCACGCGCTGACGCAATTGAATACGATCAGCGAGGTGCTGCTCAAGCGCAAGCAGGACTTCGCCGACGCGATCACCATCGCCTCCAAGATCATGAGTGGCCTTTCTGAATCGGTCGCCTCGGGCCCGTACTTCAAGACCCTCGTGGTGAACCTGCTGCCCGGCCAACTCATGCAGCCGTTCATCGATGCGGCGTTCAAACAGCGCGGCATCGATCCCCAGGAGTTCTGGCGCAATGCCGGTCTGCCCGCGTTCCGATTCCCGGATCCCACCGGTGCTACCCAGGCCAACGGCGCTCCGCCGATGCCGCCGCAGGTCCTGGAAGGCACGCCGGAGTTCCCGGGTCCGGCCGTGGGCCCCGGCTCACCCTGCTCCTACACGCCGACCGGCGGCAGCATGACGCCGGGCAACCCGCTGCCGTGTGCCGCTGCGACCGAGGGCCCCTACGGTCCCGTGCCCGGCGGGTTCGGCCCGCCCAATATCGCGGTATCCGCACCGGTTGCGGACTCCCCGACGCTCAATCACGGTGTGCCGTCGGGACTCGTGCCCGGTGAGGAAGGTCCGACGGTGATCGGCCTACCCGGTCCGGCACTGGCGCCCGGCCCGCCGGGAGCGCGCACCGTGCCGGTGCCGGCTGACCCTGCTGCGGTTGCGCCCGTCGACATGGGAGGGCAATAAGCCATGTCCGTTTTCAACTTCCGTAACAGGGACCTGTCCAAGATTTCGCGCGGCTCGGTGATCGTGGGCACGCTCGCGGTCATCCTCGGTTTGATCGCCGCGTTCGTGGGCTGGAATCTGTACAAGAAGGCGGCCACCACCACGGTTGTCGCCTACTTCGCCGATGCCCTGGCGGTGTACCCCGGCGACCGGGTGCAGATCATGGGCGTCAAGGTCGGCAACGTGGACAGTGTCGAGCCGGCCGGCGACAAGATGAAGGTCACGCTTAGCTACGACAGCCAGTTCAAGGTACCGGCGGATGCGATTGCCTCGGTCCTCAACCCGACCGTGGTTGCCTCCCGCGTGATTCAGCTGTCCCCGCCCTACACCGGTGGTCCGGCGTTGGCGGATAACGCGGTGATTCCGCTCGAGCGCACCCAGGTGCCGGTGGAGTGGGACGACATCCGCAGCCAGCTCAATACATTGGTCACCGAACTCGGCCCAACGCCCGGCCAGCCGAGGGGCCCGCTGGGCGATTTCGTCGAATCGCTGGCCAACGGACTTAATGGCAAGGGCAAGCAGCTCAACACGACCTTCCGGGCACTCAGCGACGCGATGGGGGCGCTGGGCCAGGGCAGGGGCGACCTGTTCGGGGTCACCAAGAGCCTGGCGCTGTTCGTCAACGCACTGCACCAGAGCGATCAGCAGATAGTCGCCCTGAACAGTGGCCTGGCCACCTTCACGGGTTCGCTCACCAACTCCGACCAGGAGTTGGCCAATGCGGTCAGGGATATCGACACGCTGCTCAAGACCGCACGAAAGTTCGTCGACGATAACGGATCAGTGCTCGCCAAAGACATCAACAATCTGGCCGGTGTCACCAACGCGCTGCTGCAGCCGGCGCCGCGAAACGGCATCGAGACGGTGCTGCACGTCTACCCGAACCTGGCCGGCAACATCAACGAGATCTACCACCCGACACACGGCACCATCCAGGGCGTTCCGGCAATCGCCAGCTGGGCCAACCCGATCCAGTTCGTCTGCAGCGCAATCCAATCGGCCAGTCGGCTCGGTTACCAGGATTCCGCGGAATTGTGCGCCCAGTATCTGGGCCCGATCTTCGACGCGACCAAGTTCAACTTCGCACCGCTCAGCCTGAACCAGTTCTCCGGCGCTGAGACGCTGCCGAAATACGTCGCCTACTCCGAGGAGCGGCTGCGTCCGCCGTCGGGCTACAAGGACACGACGGTGCCGGGCATCTGGTCGCGGGACACCCTGTTCTCGCACGGCAACTCCTCCACCGTCCCGTGGCAGGGTCCGCTGGGTGAGCCGGACTGGATCGTGGCCCCCGGCATGCAGGGTCTCGAGGTCGGACCCTTCACCGGTCCCATGCTGACACCGGATTCCCTGGCAGCACTCATGGGCGGACCCGACCCCGTCTCGGTTCCGCCGGCCGGCCCTCGGGGCGGCGCGCCGCCGAACTCCTACGACGGCTTCGGCAACCAGAACAACCCGCTGCCGCCGCCGTGGTACCCGGGCCCGATTCCGCCGCCGGCGCCCGGGGTGGATGTCGTGCCCGGACCGCTACCGGCTTCCCAGCAGATCGGCCCGCCCGCACCTGCCGCGGCCGCGCCCGGACCGATGCTGCCTGCTGAGATGGGGGCCGGATAGTGACGTCATCGATGAACACCGCGTTCATGAAATCCGCTCGCCGGACGGGCTGGCGTGCTGCGGTCCTGCTCGTCGTGGCAATGGTGCTGACTTCATGCGGGTGGCGCGGTATCGCCAACCTCGCGGTTCCGGTCGGACCCGGCACCGGCAAGGGCGGGATGACGGTGTACGTCCAGGTTGCCGACACGCTGGCGCTCAACACGAACAGTCGGGTCCGGGTGGCCGATGTCTTCGTGGGCACGGTCCGCGAGATCCGACTCAATGACTGGGTTCCGACCCTGACCCTGTCGCTGGAGCCGGGAATCAAACTGCCCGCCAATGCCACGGCCAAGATCGGGCAGAGCAGCATCCTGGGCACCCAGCATGTGGAACTGGCCGCACCGGCGGACCCGTCGCCCCAACCGCTGCGCGACGGGTCGACGATCCCGCTCAAGAACTCCTCGGCGTTCCCGACTATCGAGCGCACCCTGGCCAGTCTCGCCACGGTGCTGCGCGGCGGCGGCATCCCGAACCTGGAGATCATCCAGACCGAGGTCAGCAATCTGCTCACCGGCAATGCCGATCAGATCCGGGATTTTCTGAACAACCTGAACACCTTCACCGATCGGCTCAACCAACAGCGCGGTGACATCGCCCGGGCGATCGAATCGACCAACACTTTGTTCAAGTACGTCGCCAGCCGCAACAGCACCCTTGACCAACTGCTGGTTGATCTACCTCCGCTGGTGGACTATCTGGCCGGTGCCAAGGACCGGATCACCGATACGGTGCTCGCCCTCGGGCGCTTCAACAAGGTGACCGGCGAGGCGTTGGCGGCCGCCCAAACCGACCTGAATACCAACCTCACGATGTTGCAGCGGCCGCTCAAGCAACTTGGCCGTGGTGCGCCGTACTTCCTGGAGGCGATGAAGTTGATCGTCACCAACCCCTACCCCCTGGACGGCATTCCGAAGGCGATGCGAGGCGATTACATCAACCTCTCACTGACGGCGGATCTGACGCTCAGCTCCCTGGATAACGGGTTGCTGACCGGCACCGGCTTCTCGGGGATGTTGCGGGCACTGGAGCAGTCATGGGGCCGGGATCCGCAGACGATGATCCCGGATGTCCGTTTCACCCCGCACCCGAACATGACCGACGGCGGCGGACCGTTCGTCGAGCGTGGCGAGTGAGTGAGGGGATGAACCGATGCTGACTCGCTTTATCAAGTTCCAGTTGGTGACCTTCATCGTCCTGACGGTGCTGGCTCTGGTAGGTCTGAGCATCTACTACCTGCGCCTGCCCAGCCTTGCCGGAATCGGTGAGTACAACCTCACCGTTGATCTGCCGTCCGCGGGCGGGCTGTACAAGACGTCGAACGTGACCTACCGAGGTGCCACGATCGGCTCGGTGACCGACCTCGTTCCCACCGAGAAGGGCGCTCGGGCCACCCTGCGCATCGGTGACAAGTACAAGATTCCGGTGGATGCCAGCGCCAATGTGCGATCGGTGACGGCGATCGGCGAGCAGTATCTGGACCTGGTGTCGGATGGGAAGTCGGGCCAGTACTTCAAGCCCGGCCAGACCATCACCAAGAGCACGGTTCCGCAACCGGTGGGTCCGGCCTTGGACGCGGCCTACAGGAACCTCGCCGCACTGCCGGCGGACAAGATCCCCACCCTGTTGGACGAGACGGCACAGGCCTTCGGTGGCCTGGGTCCGACACTGCAGAAGCTGACCGAAAACACGTCGCTGTTCGTTGATGAACTCAATAACAACATCACGGATATCAACGACCTCGTGGACAATTCGCCGCCACTGTTGGACACCCAGATCCAGTCTGCGGACGCGATCTACCGGTGGGCAGCCAACCTCAACTCGCTGACGGCGCAGGGCAAGGCGCAGGACCCGGCGTTGCGCAGCACTCTGCAACAGGCCGCGCCGACCGCCCAGGCGCTCAACACCCTGTTCATCGACGTCAAAGACAGCCTGCCGCAGACGCTGGCCAATCTCGAGATCATCATCGAGATGCTCAAGCGCTACAACAAGGGTGTGGAGCAGACGCTGGTGATGCTGCCGCAGGGTGCGGCTGCCGGCCAAACGGTGGCTGGTTCGTACAAGAACCAGGCCTCGCTGGACCTCGGCTTGGCGCTCAACCAGCCGCCGCCGTGCCTGACCGGGTTCCTGCCCGCCAGTCAATGGCGAGCACCAGCCGACACCAGTGTGAAACCGGTGGAGGACGGGCTCTACTGCAAGATCCCGAAAGACACGCCGGCCAACTCCGTTCGCGGCGCACGTAACTTCCCGTGCATGGACGTGCCAGGAAAGCGCGCTGCCACGCCCCTTGATTGCCGCAGCAACGAACCGTACACACCGCTGGGCACCAACCCGTGGTACGGGGATCCGAATCAGATCGTCAACTGCCCGGCACCGGGAGCACGCTGCGATCAGCCGGTCAATCCGGGCACGGTGATTCCCGCGCCGAGTGTCAACAATGGAATGAACCCATTAGCGTCGGAATTGCTGCCGCCGTCGGCGCCGCCGGCGCAGGACCCGCTGTCCACACCGGGTTCGGGTACCGTGCAGTGCAACGGGCAACAGCCCAACCCGTGCAACTACACCCCGACGCCTACTTCGGCGACGAACACGTCGGCGGTCTATGACGCCCAGACCGGGGATATCGTCGGGCCGGATGGTACGAAGTACACCGTCAAGAACTCGACCAGTACAGGAGACGACGGATGGAAGGAGATGCTGGCTCCGGTCAGCTGACCCCAACCCCGCCATTGACGGTGCCTGATCAGCCCGAGTCGGCGCTGAGTTCCGGACGCTTTCTGGTTCGTATGGCCACAGCGCTGTTGGCGGCGAGTGTTGCGTTGATCGCCGCTGGCGTGCTTGCCTGGGTCTCGAATCGACACGGTGCAGTGGCCGCCCGCGACGAAGTCGTGGCCGTCGACATGGCCAAGGACTGTATCGCGGCCACCCAGGCCCCCGATACCAAAGCGATGACCGAGAGCCAGCGCAAGATCATCTCCTGCACCACCGACAATTACGCACCGCAGGCGAATCTCTACAGCAGCCTGCTGACCGAGGCGTATCAGACGGTGAACGCGAAGGTGAAGATCGCCGATATCCGGGCAGCCGCGGAGAGGCACAACCCGGACGGTTCGATCGACGTCCTGGTCGCCACCCGCGTCAGTATGTCCAACGTGCAGGAGAAGGACCAGGAGTTGAGCTATCGACTGCGGGTGCGGATGGCACCTGTCGATGGCACCTACAAGATCGACAGTATCGAGCCGGTGGGCAAGTGACGGTGACGCTCGACGTGGAGGAGTTCGTCACCGAGGCGCCCGGCGCGGCCGGGCCGGCGGCGTCGTGGGCGGCTCGGGCCGGGGCCTTCACCATCGACGTGATCTTCGGCATGGGCGTGGTCGCGACTGCTCTTCTGGTCTGGCTGTCGGCTCCGCCACAGGGTTGGCTGTGGTGGCTGACCCTGGTGATCGGCGGTGCGGCGTTGATGGCCGTGCTGGTCAACCGATTGCTGTTGCCTGCCGCGACCGGGTGGAGCTTTGGCCGTTCGGTCTTCGGTATCGCGGTCGTCTCTCGGGCCGGCGATGCGGTCAGCCCCTGGCGACTGCTGCTCCGCGACCTGGCGCACCTGCTTGATACCGCGCCGCTATTCCTCGGCTGGCTTTGGCCACTGGTGGACTCGCGTGGCCGTACCTTTGCGGACATTCTCGTTCGCACCGAAGTTCACCGGATCGAAGGCGACCGCCCCGACTGGCGCAAGCGGGTGTTCATAGCGATCGCGGCGGCGGGAGGACTTGCCACCGTGACAGCCGGGGTGGGGTACCTGGGCGTCTATCGTCAGGAATTGGCCGTCGCCCAAGCCCGCGAGCAGATCGCCGTGCAGGGCCCGAAGATTGTCGCGGACATGCTCACCTACCGGGCCGCGAATCTCCAGGACGACTTTGCCCGCGCGCAGTCACTGGTGACTGACGGCTACCGGCCGACCTGGACCGCCCAACAGGACGCCATCCGCAAGGCCGGCGCGGTGGACAACGACTACTGGGTCACCAATAGTGCCGTGCTGGATTCGACGAAGAACCGCGCGACGATGCTGCTGTTGCTACAGGGACAGCGCGGCGCTAAAGGAAATCAGCGGTTTATCAGCGCGTCGGTTCGAGTCGGTTTCGAGAAAGCGTCGTCCGGTGACTGGCGGGTATCTGATCTCACCGTACTGACCGCGCCTAAATCCGGCGGGGGTGGCGGATGAGTCCACTGCGTCGGCTCACCCCGGCTGATCGGGAAACCACGTTCCGCGTGCCCGACCCTGAGCCCCGCCGTCGCAGGCTGGCAGTGGTCGCAGCGGCTGCGGGGGTCGCGCTGGTCTTGAGCGTCACGGTCGCAGCGGGGGTCTTCACCAAACACGAGAGCGTGCACCGTGCGCAGATCCGCGATGCGGATGTACTCGCCTTCGTGAAATCGTTCGTCACCAACTACACCTCGCCGGATCCGTTCCACGCCAACGACTATGCCAATTCGGTGTTGGCCCAGGGCACCGGTAAGTTCGCCAAGGCTTTCGATGAGAGTATCGACGGGATCGTCATTCAGGTAGCCCAAGCCGAACGAGGGTTCGGTGCCGTTCAGGAAATCGGGATCGAACGCTGGAATGACGACGCCAGTGTCGACGTCATCGCCGTGGCAATGATGACGACCAAGATGCCGGACGGCAAGCCCATCGAGAGTCCAAGCCGATGGGTTGTCACCGCGACCAAGGAGGGGGAGCAGTGGAAGGTCAGCGACCTGAAGCAGGTGATCTGAGTGACGCCGAAGCCACGGAGTCACCGACCCCTGCTGAAACACCCAAGGAACCTTCAGCCCTCCGGAAATGGTTGGTGCGCAACAAAACCCGGGTTGCAATCGCATCGACGGCTGGATTGTTCGTCATCGCGGGTGGCTTCGCCGGTGCGGCGGTTCAGCCCTACCTCGCAGATCGTGCCACCGTAGCCACCAAAGAGAAGATCGCGCGGACAGCCGCCGATGCGATCACCACACTGTGGAGTTACACCCCGGACAATATGGATAAGTTGTCCGATCGCTCGGCCAAATACCTCGGCGGTACTTTCGGGCAGGAGTATCGCCGCTATGTCGATGCGATCGCGCCCACCAACAAGCAGGCCAAAATAACCAGCAATACCCAGGTTGTGGCCGCCGCGGTCGAGTCGCTGCGTGGCTCGGAGGCCACCGCGTTGGTGTACACCAACACCACCTCGACAACGCCGCAGACCAACAACATCCCGTCGATTAAGTACCTGTCCTACCGGCTCGAACTACAGCGTGAGGGTCGGGACTGGCGGGTCATCAAGATGACCACCGTGACGTCACTGGACCTGACTCCCAAGCTCTAGTCCCACGCTCTAGTTGAACGCCAACCAGCTCGGGAGCGCACGTTCGCGGGCGTCGCACAGGACCGCCACGGTGTCGCAGGATCCCCTGGGCGAGCCGGCGCCGGCCCACATCCCGCCGGTATCGCGGCGCAGCACGATTGATGAGGAGCCGCCGCCATCGAGCAGGACCGCGGTGTCACTGCTCAAGCCGCGGAAGAGGTCCTGAATCTGATCGGGTGTGTAGCTGCCACCCTGAAAGACGTACATCTCGTCTTTGTCCCGGGCGTAGGCCACCGCCGTCCTGGCCGCGCTCGGACCGGAATCGTTGAGCTGGCCGGTGTCTCCGGGAGCCAACAACTTCAGACCACTGACGGCGACGAACCGGGTGCCGTTCGCGACCAGCTTGTTGATCACCGGGGAGGCGGCGTCGTAGTCGTTCGGTGCCTTCGGCGTCACCACGAACGGCGCGCCACGCACCGGAAGGATCAGTGTGCTCAGTGCCGTCCAGACCTCGTCACCGCCGGAGAGCGCCTGTTTACCGGCATAGGCCAGGGTCCCGGTCACCGCCATGTTCGCCCGGCCCAGCCCCGCGGTGTTGTCGATATAGGCCCCGAGTGGCGAGCTACACCCGGTGCTCTTCCAGGATCCGGCCTGCTGTGAGCGGACGTCGAAGAAGTTCGCGTTGATGGCGATGGTGGGTTGTCCGAGTGCCTGCCAGGCTTGTAGCGGGGCGTAGGTTTCCGAAGCCTGCAGCAGACCTTCGGAGGTGCGGGCCCCGGGTGTCCGCTCACATCGCGCCTGGGCACCCTGGTGAGTGTCGACCAGGAGCCGCGGGGCGATTCGTTGGGAGGCCGACTTCACGACCATCAGATGCCCGCCATTGGTCATCTCGTACCAGTCGCCGGCGGCATTGAGCATCGGGGCCGGGAAGCCGTTGCCGAAGTTGTAGACCAGGTAGCTGCCCCGGGTGGTCGCAATGGCCTGCGCCAGCTGCTCGCGACCGGCGGCGGCGGCGGCCGACGGGCAGTGGGTCGCGCTCAGCATCACGCAGGCAACCACCGCCATACACCCGGTGCGGATGCGACGAAGGGTGGTGGCAGGGCTTGGCACGGGAATAACGATAACCCCGTACGTAACACTGTCAACATCCGTAACGGCCAGGTCACTGTTCGACCGCAGGCGTATTACGAAGTGCCCCAGCAGAATCCGCCTGCCGGTCTCAGGCCCCCGGGCGCTTCCTCCAGCGCTCCTCATAAGCCGCGATCTCGTGCGGTTCGTCCATGCTCTCGCGGATCATCGCCCTCTCGCGGCGGATGACCGATCGCATGGTGAGCCAGATCAGCACGATCAGTGCGACGGCCGCGATAATGATGTAGATGGCTGTGAAGTCCGCACTGCCCATCGTGGTCCCCGATCTCTATGTAGCCGTGCCCGGTGTCCGGTGCCAAGTTCATGGTCGACCGGTTTCGGGTTTGTGCGGTGCAGAATCATGAAATTTTTATAATCTCCCTTCGGAAGAGTGGCGCGGTGCCGACGCAGTCCCCCGAAGGCCCCGGTTACCCTCGGCTGATGGTCACAGGGCGCACTGAGCGGACGTTCACAGGAACAGGCGGGGTCCGCGTGGTCTACGACGTGTGGACCCCGGATCGCGAACCGCGCGGTGTGGTCATCCTGGCGCACGGATACGGCGAGCACGCCCGCCGCTACGACCACGTCGCACAGCGGTTCGCCGACGCCGGTCTGGTGACCTACGCCCTCGACCACCGCGGCCATGGCCGCAGCGGTGGAAAACGCGTCCGCGTACGCCACATGTCGGAGTTCGTCTCCGACTTCCGATCCCTGGTCGTGACCGCGACCGCGGAGAACCCGCGGCTGCCGCGAGTCGTGCTGGGCCACAGCATGGGCGGCGGAATCGTGCTCGCCTACGGCGCGCAGTACCCGGACTCCTACGACCTGATGGTGCTGTCCGGTCCGGCGATCGCCGCCCACACCGGGGTGTCCAAAGCCAAGGCGCTGCTGGGCAAGGCGGTCGGTTCACTGCTTCCCGATCTGCCGATTGAGCAGATCGATCCGGATGCGGTGTCCCGTGATCCTCAGGTGGTGGCGGACTACCGGGCCGACCCACTGGTGTACCGCGGGAAGATTCCCGCCGGTATCGGCAAGGCGCTGCTGGTAGTGGGGGAGACCATGCCGCAACTGGCCGGCGGTATCACCGCACCGCTGCTGGTGGTGCATGGCGGTCAGGACCGGCTGGTGGCTGCCGCGGGCAGCGAGCGGCTCGTGCGGTGCGTGGGTTCTCGCGACGTCGAACTCAAGGTGTATCCGGAGCTGTTCCACGAGGTGTTCAACGAGCCCGAGCGCGACGTCGTGCTCGATGATGTGACCGGCTGGATCGCGGCCCGGCTGTGATCCAGCGACTGCTGGTCGCGGTGCTTGCCGTGATCCTGGTGGCCGGGTGTGGGCGCAACAGCCGCGCCGAGTGGGTCGAGGACGAGGCGAGCTTCGACGCCGCCGGGTTGACCCTGCACGGCACCTACCGCCACCTTTCCGGCAGTGGTGTGGGCCCGGCCGCCCTACTCATCTCCGAGAGCGGCCGCACCGACCGCAATGGCGATAACAATGTCGCCGGTCCGGTCGGCAATATGCGACAGCTCGCGGAGTTCCTCTCCGAGCGCGGCGTGGCGACGCTGCGCTACGACAAGGTCGGTACCGGCATCACCGGACTGGGCCCATTCGCCGCCCACCCCGCCGATGTGGGAAGTGCGGTCTATACCGATGGCGCCCGGGCGGCGGTGCGATTCCTGGCCGGGCAGCCCGGAACCGATGCCGGCCGAATCTCGGTGTACGCCGTGGGGGAGGGCACGATCCATGCGATGTCGCTGGCCGATGACACCTCGCCCGGCGCGCCGAGGATCCACTCGCTGGGGCTGCTCCAGCCGTTGCCCGCGCGCTACCTCGACCTGATCACCGGCCGGGTGCGGGCCGATGTGGCGGCCGCTGTGCGCGCCGGCGCCAAGACCCAGCAGCAGGCGGATGCCGTCCTGGCCGCCTGGTCGGCCGCGGTGGTGCAGGCCCGCACCACCGGGACTGCGCCGACCACGCTGCCCGAGGGACTCGGTGCGATCCTGGGTCCCGGCAACGTCAAGGCGGTTGTCGAGTCCGACGCGATCGACCCCGTCGAATTGGCTTCCCGTATCCCGGCAGGCACGCCGGTTCTCCTCACCTGCTCGGATTCTGATGCTCAGGCCGGTTGCGCCGATATCGCACCGTTGGCTGAAGCGTTGGCGCAGACCGCGCTGCAACTGGTTAAGCTCTCCGGAGTCAACCACGTCTTGCGTGATGACCCCAGCGACAGCGTCGCCAACTACGCCAGCAAGGATCCGCTGTCACCCCAACTCACCGCCGCGCTGGATCAGTTCGCCACCAAGTAGTCAATCCGAGGAGGACACCATGGGCATATCAGCCCGCTCGCCTGTGATCACAGCCGCCGTCGCGGTCATCGGGGCCAGCGCCCTGGTCGGACCCCCGATACAACCGGTGCCCGCGGTAGCGCTGCCGTCAGCGGCGGCGGTAACCCTGGTCGGGTTCGCCAGTCCGCTGAGTCAGCTGTTCGGCACGCTGAACATGGCGAGCAACTATCTGTTCAGCTCCGCCGACCCCACCGCGGCGAATGCGTGGCCGTACGCACAGTTCGGCACGTACTGGGGCGTCCCGCCGGCGGCATACCCGGTACTGCCTGCAATCCTCAGCGAGGACGGTCTGGGAGGCTACTCGGCCGTCGGTGTGATTCCGCAGATCATCAATGACGCCCTCCCGGCGCTGAGCCAACTCGGCAGGAACGGATCCGATTACCTCGAGACCACCGGCAACGCGGTGGCCACCGCGGGTATCGCGATCAGCCAGGGGGTGTGGGACTTTCCCTCAGCGGTGCTCACCGCCACCCAGGAGGCTCTTGCCGGTGATGTGACCGCGGCACTGGCGACATTGAGTGCGGCGATACTGGGCCCGATCACCACCGCCGGCACAGCACTGCTCGCCGCGGGAACTTACGTTCTGACGGGTGTGACGACCCGGGCGGCGGCCTTTCTGGCGGGTCTCACGGCACCGCGAGCATATGGATTCGCCGTGGGTGGTGTCCCACTGCTGATCCGCAAGGCGATCGCGATAACACGAACCGTGCTGGCCGACCTCGCCACCCTGAATGTCGAAGGCGCCTGGAACGCGGGCGTCGAGGGACTTCTGGGCCCGTCTGGTGTGATCGGCATGGCACTGAACATCACCATTGGCGCCGGTGTGCAGACCGGCCCGATCACCAGCAGTCCGGCGACGCGGGACGAACTTTCCGCCAACTACATACCGGGTGTCCGCACCGCGGTTCAGGCGGATTTGAAGAACGTAGCCTCCAGCCTGGCGGTGCCCAACCCGGCGCCACCGGTTCCGTCGCCGGTCGTGTCGTCGGGGGCCGGAACCTCGGGGGCCGGAACCTCGGGGGCCGCCGCCCGATCGACTGCGCTGGGTTCCACGACTGCGGTGGGTAAGCGGCCGATCCAACACCGGGTGTCGAGGAAAACTGACCCGGTCGCCGATGCCAGAGGCGTGAATCCGTAAGTTTCACCGCGGAGATTGTTGATGAATTCCGGTGTGGGGAAATCTCACCGGTTAGCGGATCGGGATCGGTGAGGATGTCGCTGCTGTCGCCTAGCGTGGCGCCATGACCGAGGACAGGATGCTCGCCCGCATCGCCGCCCTGCTTCGCCAGGCCGAAGGTACCGATAACACCCATGAGGCCGAGGCCTTCATGGCTGCCGCACAACGTCTGGCGACAATGACGTCGATCGATCTTGCGGTGGCGCGCGCCCACGCGGCCTCCCGCACTGCCGCCCAGGTTCCGACCCAGCGGACGATCACCATCGGCGAACCGGGTAGCCGCGGGTTGCGCACCTACGTCCAACTGTTCGCGGCGATCGCCTTGGC
>Ga0194039_1000384_pt1 | contig 27535 bp, 33 predicted proteins | sample JunL228m_MetaG_FD_148679 | JGI IMG/M metagenome (GOLD analysis project Ga0194039, IMG submission 148679) | Anoxic zone freshwater microbial communities from boreal shield lake in IISD Experimental Lakes Area, Ontario, Canada - Jun2016-L227-8m | ecosystem: Environmental > Aquatic > Freshwater >... | reverse complement strand
ATTATAATCTCTTCCTGGGGCATGATCGTTCTCCTCTGTAATCATGTTGTTTGGTCACTCATTATTATATATCGAGTAACCTTTATGCCCCACTTGTTGATGAAGAGCCAAAATATCCAAGACTGATTTAGATGCCTTTTTCTACTTGAAAAGCAATAAAAAAGCATGCAATGCGTTAATTCTAAATAAGTCTAGGGATATTAACCGACATTGCATTGTCAATTCTTTCCTCCTTTAGCTTTTAGCTTGGATGGCTCGCTTTGCCTTAATACTTGCAGAGTTTGAAAGTTCCGGCACGCTCTTTTCAGCACAGAACACTGGGGGCTTAGATACTTATACATATTATATGCACGCTGAGTGGGGGGGTATGGCAGAGCTAAATATTTTTAACCTTAAAATGAAGCATTAGCTATTCATATCATTGCGAAGATAAACAAATAACAGTACAATTTTAACTTATATCGGTCATTTCTAGCATAAATAATTATTCATAATATGAACACTAAAGGCCAGAAAACTATACTTATAGTCGAAGACGAGCCGATTCTTTCAATTATCACATCGAAGATGGTGAGTTCATTCGGTTATGCCGTAGTAAATGCGTCAACAGGGGAACTCGCTGTAGAGACAGCCACATCAAATGAGAAGATTGATCTTGTATTGATGGACATTGACCTTGGTAAAGGCATTGATGGAACTCAGGCTGCCAGGCAGATACTTGAAAAAAAGCATATTCCTATTGTCTTTCTGACCTCTCATTCAGAAAAAGAGTATGTTGATAAAGTAAAAGAGATTACCCGTTACGGCTATGTAATAAAGAACTCAGGGAGTTTTGTGCTTCAGTCCTCCATTGAGATGGCATTTGAGCTGTTCAATAGTTATGAGAAGATACTTACTAGCGAGACTCGTCTTAATGACATCATATTAACTGCCGTCGATTGGGTTTGGGAAGTAGATGAAAATGGCGTCTATACTTACCTTTCGCAAAAGGGACTTGAACTCTTAGGATTTTCTTCTGAAGAAATTATAGGGAAAACGCCTTTTGATTTTATGCCTCCTGAAGAAGCAAAGAGAGTTGCAAAGATATTCTCTGAAATCGTAATAAGCAAAAAGCAAATTAAGGATTTGGAGAATTGGAATATAAAGAAAAACGGGGAGAAAATATGTCTTCTCTCAAATGGTGTACCGATAATTGATAGAGCCGGAAATCTCAAAGGATATCGTGGTGTCGATAAAGACATCACCGAGCGCAGAAAAGCAGAAGAAGAGATTAGATCAAACGAACTAAAGTTCCACAATATAATAAACGCTTCACCTATACCTTATGCTCTAAACGATGAGAAACTGAATATAACATACCTGAATCCTGCCTTTATCAGGACTTTTGGCTATGACCTGTCTGATATACCAACTGTAACTGACTGGTGGCCTAAAGCATACCCTGATGCAGAATATAGAGAATTGGTGAATAATTCATGGCTGGAGAGACTTGATAAGGCCAGAAAAGAAAATACTCCTTTCGAGCCAATTGAACTGAGCATCCGATGCAAAAATGGAGAGACGAAATTTGTTTTAGCAAGTGCTGCTACAATTGAAGGGACTTTTCAGAACGAACATCTTGTAATCCTTTCTGACATCACCGAGCGCAAGAAGGCCGAGAAGGCATTGCTGGAATCTGAACAACAATATAAAACCTTAATTGAGAATATTCCCGAAAAAATATTCTTGAAAGACATAAATTCAGTTTACATATCATGCAATAAACATTATGCAGATGATTTAGGAATTAAACCAGAAGAGATTTCAGGCAAGACTGACTATGATTTCTATCCAAAGGAGCTTGCTGAGAAATACATAGCTGATGACAAAACGATTATTAACTCAGGCAAAACAATTGCTTTCGAAGAGGAATACTCTCAAAACGGAGTAAGATGCTTTATCCATACAATTAAGAAGCGAATTGCAGATAGCCAAAATAATGTTATTGGGGTATTGGGTGTTTTCCATGACATAACCGAGCGTAAAAAAATTGAAGAAAAGCTGCAAAGAAAAGAGGAATTGCTTAATGCGACAGGCAGAATGGCAAAAGTCGGCGGTTGGAAGTTTGATGCAGAAACAATGAAACTGGAATGGACAGAAGAGGTTTACAGAATACATGAGGTTGATTTTTCCTATGAACCTATTGTAGAAAAAGGTATCGCATTCTATGCTCAAGATTCAATTCCACTTATAACAGAAGCCGTAAAGAGAGCTATTAACAACGGCGAGTCTTTTGACCTGGAACTAGAAATCATTACCGCAAAAGGCAACAGAAAATCTGTCCATTCAATCGGGCAGGCTAATTTTGAAAACGGAAAAGTTAAATCTGTCTCGGGAACATTTCAGGATATTACCGAACGGAAGAAAATAGAAGACAAAATCCAGTCTATGCTCAAGGAAAAAGAAATACTTCTTAGGGAAGTACATCACCGCATCAAAAACAATATAGCCACTGTTTCTGGTTTGCTTATGCTTCAGTCGGCTTCTATATGAAAGACCAGTCGGCGATAAATGCTTTGAATGATGCCCAAACCAGATTACAAAGTATGAGCGTGCTTTATAACAAGCTCTATCGTGCCGAGAACTTCAATGAAATCTCACTCAAAGAATATCTAGATAAGTTAGTGGATGAAGTCTTTTTTACTCTTTCTGAATCAACTCATATTTCCATAGAAAAGCATATCGAAGATATTATTATCCCGACAAAAACTTCCTTCTCTGTAGGAATAATCATTAATGAGCTTCTGACAAACATTATGAAATATGCCTTCATAGGCAGAGATAAAGGAACAGTAACTGTTTCTGGTTCAAAGAAGGACGACAGAGTGATTATTGTTGTTCAGGATGACGGAGTCGGCATGCCCGAATCAGTAAAGATTAACGAATCCAAAGGGTTTGGTCTTAACCTTGTGGATATGATGGCAAAACAGATAAATGGAACCATTTGTATCGAAAACCACAACGGCACAAAGTTCATCCTCGAATTCCCGATGTGAATTAGAGTACAGGAATAGCGTAGAGCTGTGGAGGGTCATGCTTCGTCGTGACCGAAAATACAGCGGACGAGATGAAACTCGTCCCTCCAAAAGCTAAAATCTCCATGAAGTTTCTGACAGATATAGAGCTTCTGGCAAAGCCTACAGCAATATCGCCCATCTTTCCAACGAATCTTTTTAATACGCCTGCGACAGCTTGGACGCTGTAAATAAAATCTATATCCGCCAAGATGAACTCTTTGAGTCTCAATAAAGAACCTGGTATTATACCTGGTAACAGGGGTTCGAATCCACTTGGGAATACCATTCTATTTTTTATAGAGTTACACCTTGCTTGAAGATAGCTATTTCCCTGAAGTTATTCTTCTCATTGTTTACATATTTTCCGCTGGCTACTTCCGAGATAAAATTTATAAAATCTTCGGTAAGTGTCTTAAAATCTTTATTTGTTAGCAGGCACCCGGCATCAAAATCTATCCAATTTGGCTTTCTCTCTGCCAGTTCCGAATTGGTTGATATTTTCACAGTTGGAATGAATGAACCGTAAGGTGTTCCTCTGCCTGTTGTAAAAAGCACCATATGGCAGCCAGATGCGCCAAGGGCAGTAGATGCCACAAGGTCATTTCCGGGGGCGTAAAGCAAATTGAGCCCTTGAGTTTTTATTCTCTCTCCGTAATTAAGCACATCCACAACGATTGATGATCCTGCCTTTTGGGTACAGCCTAAAGATTTATCCTCAAGAGTTGAGATACCGCCTTCTTTATTGCCTGGTGATGGGTTTTCGTAGATAGTCTGGTTATGGCGCTTGAAATAGGATTTAAAGTTATTTATCAAACTCACAATCTTATTATATGTAGGCTCGTCTTTTGCCCTGTTCATCAGGATAGTTTCAGCACCAAACATCTCCGGCACTTCCGTCAGTACGCTTGTTCCTCCTGCTGATATAAGATAATCAGAAAATCTTCCTAAGAGCGGGTTAGCTGTGATTCCAGAAAAACCGTCCGATCCACCGCATTTCAGACCGACTCGCAGAGAAGAGATGGGCATTTCCTGTCTTTTGTCTAACACCATATTGATAAATAGATCGTTAAGAAGGTGAACTCCCTCTTCTATCTCATCTTTTACATCCTGGATAATGAGAGATTTGACTCTGGATTCATCATATTCTCCAAGGGTTTTTAGAAAATCAGAAACCTGGTTGTTCTCACAGCCTAACCCCAATATTAGAACGCCTCCGGCATTTGGATGCTTAACAATATTCTGAAGTATAATTTTTGTGTTTTCGTGATCTTCTCCCAACTGCGAACAGCCAAAACTGTGTTTAAAAATGTGTACTCCGTCAATTCCTGACAAATCAACATGCTTCTTAAATTCGTTGATTATGAGTTCGCCAGTGCCATTAGTACAGCCGACTGTAGGAACTATCCATAGCTCATTTCTTATACCAATTTCGCCGTTGCTTCTTTTATAGACTTTGATTTTTCTATCCTTGGACGGAGATGAGGTTTTAGCGAATGATGGCTGATAATTATAAGTTTCAATGTTATCTAGTTTTGTTTTGATATTGTGAGTGTGGATATGTTCACCTTGCGAAATGTTTCTTGTAGCGTAGCCTATCGGCATGGAATACTTGATTATATCTTCACCCTTCCCAATTGAGGATATGGCGAATTTGTGTCCTCTTTTGATATCATCCTTCAAGACTATTGAAACTTCGTCCAACTGAACAATTTGCCCTCTTGCTAAAATCTGAAGAGCTACTGCTGTATTGTCCTTACTGTTTATTCTTATGGCCGTTTTCATTTTTCATCACTTTTTTAATAGCTTCTTTTATCCCATTTGTCACAATATCGTAAAGGTATTCAGAAACGAGCTCCGGCAAACCTGCAATAGAATTTAAATCAGTTTCCCAGTGTTCTTTCATGGCGAGTATGCTTTTTACGATAAATCCGATGCTTTTCCTGTCCCCTGAATAGGAGCCCCACAGTTTTGCGTACATTTCAATAAATTCAGGGTTATCCTTAGGATGATAGGTTTCGCCGCTGTCTCTCTTTCCCCTGTAGAAAGCCATCATAGCTGCTAGGGAAAAGAGCAGTTTCTTTGGGAGCCTGCCATTATTAAGCTCAATGTATTTTAAAACAGCTGGAAGGTTTCGGGTTTTATACTTGGTTGTTGAATTAAGCGATATATCAAATAGTAAGTGTCTTATGAAAGGATTTTTAAATCTATTTAGAGTGTTTTCTGCAAAATCGATGAGTTCACTCTTAGGCAGGCTTATTGTCGGTATAATCTCATCGTAGATAATGTCTTTTACAAATTTGCCGAATACAGGATGCTCGACAGTCTCTCTGACAGTGTCTATCCCTGAAAGGAAACTTACAGCAGTCATTGCGGTATGGGCGCCATTGAGAATAGCGACTTTTCTTTTCTTGTACGGAGTTATATCTGAGGCAAAAAGGATATTGAGTTTTGCTTTCTCTGCTGGGATTTCTTTCTGAATTAACTTGTTTTTATCTTCGATGACCCAGAGATGGAATATTTCACCATGCACCATGCAATTATCTATATAGCCCAGTTCATTGAAACACTCCTGCGCCGTATCTTTCGGAAAACCCGGCACGATTCTGTCCACTAGAGTATTTGAAAAAATATTAGCTTCTTCAAGCCATGACAAAAAACCAATCTCAAGATTCCATAGCATAGCATATTTAAGAATGGCTTCTTTAAGTTGAGTTCCATTATTATCTATAAGTTCACAAGGCATTATTATGAGGCCTTTGCTCTTGTCCCCGTGGAATTTTTTATATCGCCTGAAAAGCAATGTAGTTAATTTCGCCGGGTATGTTTTGGGAGGGGAATCGTTAAAGTTATCTCTTTCACTAAATTCTATGCCGGCTTCAGTGGTGTTTGATACAATAAATCTTAGTGCCTCAATTCCAGCTAGCTTAAGATATTCTTCATAGTCAGAATACGGATTGATGCAGTTCCTGATGACATCTACAATCTCTTTTTGAACAATCGCTTCACCATTTTGTATTCCCTTAAGATAAACAGTGTATAACCCATCTTGTTTGTTCAGAGATTCAATATTTCCTCTGTCTAACGGTTGAACCACTACAACAGATGATTTAAAATTGCACTCCTTATTCATTCGTCCTACCATCCAATCGACGAAGCATCTTAAAAAATTGCCTTCTCCAAACTGTATAATTCTGACTGGGTGATCCTGAGCGCTAGTATAAATTTTCTTGTCTAATATGGGAAGATTCATGTGTTTCTCCTGTTTTATTTATAGAGGAATTCCGTTTTGAATTTTACAGGCTTTGACTGTGTTTTGAAGAAGCATGGCAATTGTCATCGGGCCTACACCACCTGGCACAGGTGTAATTAGCGAAGCCTTTTTGCTCACTTCTTCGAAAGCCACATCGCCAACGAGTCGATACCCGCTTTTAGTAGTTTTGTCCTCAATTCTGTTAATTCCCACATCTATTACCACTGCACCGTCTTTGACCATATCTGCCTTGAGGAATTCAGGTTTGCCTATTGCCGCAATGATGATATCGGCCTGGAGCGTATAATACTTCATATTCTGGGTTCGCGAATGGCAAACCGTCACTGTTGCATCAGCCCCCTTGGCTTTTTGAACTAAAAGAGCCATCATAGGTTTGCCTACTATGTTAGATCTACCGATGATGACTGCGTGCTTTCCTGAAGGATTTACATTGCTGTATTCAAGAAGCTTCATAACACCATAAGGTGTACATGGATAAAATCCATCAGTTTTACCAATAAGCATTTTCCCAACATTTATGGCATGGAAACAGTCCACATCTTTTCTAGGGTCAATTGCTTCGTTAACCTTTTCTTCATCAATTTGAGGCGGGGGCGGGGATTGGACAAGAATGCCGTGTACTTTGGGATCCTTGTTAAGCTTTGCGATGAGGCTGAGAACTCCATCCATTGTAGTGTTCTTATCAAGAACAATCTTTTCAGAGAAGAATCCTAATTCTTTTGATTTCTTCTCTTTCATATTTACATAAACCTGAGAAGCGGGATCTTCACCGATAAGAACCACTACAAGGCCGGGCTGGAGATTAAACTTCTCTTTCAGAATAGCAGTTTCTTTAGCAGTTTCTTCATTTATTTTCTGTGCAATAATTTTTCCATCAATAATCTGAGCCATTTGAATCCCCCCTCTAGTTTTATTATTTTTATATATTTAAGAATCTTAATATATTCGCCCTAAAAATCAAAGTCTGCGAAAATTGATAGAGAAGTAATTTTCAAATTCTAAGTCTTTTTAAATAGCTTGAATTTGCAATTAAAAATAGGGACACTAGATTTATAACTCTTCAAATTTAGTGGCGGCTTAGCTCAGTTGGTTAGAGCGTCGGAATCATAATCCGTAGGTCGTAGGTTCGAATCCCACAGCCGCTACCACTTTTTTAGCCTCATTATCTCTCAATAAACCACATCAGCGCACAACCTGCAATAAGGTGCAATAACCTGCTTTATGAGATATAAATTACGGCATATTTACGGCAGGCTTTTTAAGAATTCCGATTATATGCCCAACCAAAGATAAATCTTTAAAGGCATAGATCAAATATTGATTTCGTATTTGCTAAAAAACAGACCTCACAGCGTCAACGCTATTGAATTTTATTGCCACTGCCCATGCTCACCCATGGGTGAAATAAAACAATGCTTTATTCTGCACGCAATTCATTTTCCCAAAAAGGCGCTATCTTTTTACTGCTTAGAATTTCTATAAACAGGGGGGGGGCAAGGGTAATCATATTAGCGTAGCAAAATCAGGGATATTTTAACCTTTCACCGCCGTCCCCGACCGGGCATTTTAAGCTCAATTTCATGTAGTTGAGTATTAGCTGAAGAAATTGATCTTTGCAATTAACAATAGCAATAAGGGCTTAATCTCTTTATAATTATCGACAAATCTAAAGCAAGTTGCAGCAATATTTATATTTACCCTATATTTAAATAATTTGTAAGGTTGCAAACCTAACGCCTTTGGTTATAATAAAATCGGAAACATACTAATGCCAATCGTTTTTAAATATAAGAATTACTCAATAAGATTTTTCTCAAACGAAGAGAAGCGAGCGCATGTTCATGCTGTATCGAAAGATGGAGGAGAAGTAAAAATATGGTTAATTCCTCATATTGAAGTAGCCAAAATTAATGGAGTTACTGAGGATATGGTAAACGAAATACTTTCAGAAGTGAAAAAAAAGAAGAGTCAATGTATGGAGGTTTGGAATGATTTCTTTAGAGAATAAAGTCTTTGTTAGTTCTATAAACTCCGAAGGCATCAATGTCAGCATAAATGATAAAAACTATTTCCTGCCTTTTTCAAGATATCCGTGGTTTAGATACTGTTCAGTTGATGAACTTATGGAAGTAAGCACAGACGGAATTGGCATCTATTGGGACAAAGCTGATATTGAGTTAGAGCTTGAAATGATTAATGATCCTCATAAAGAGGTGAATATATTAAGCCTCGACAAATGGCTTGAATATCGCTTGAAAAACTCATCCAGAAAGTATGGAAGAATAGGCGGAAGTGCAAGGACTAGCGCAAAACTAAAAGCATCAAGAGACAATGGCAGGAAAGGTGGAAGACCCAAGAAGGCCATTCCTCACACAGGATGCCTAAACAAAAAAAAGCTAGTTCATGCCTAATTAATTTACCATTATAGAAGCTATTTTTCCCATATCCTTAATGATTTTAGCCTAATTTCATGAAGTTGAGTATTTATCTAAAAAAATGATTTAAGCATATTAAAGGAATAAACCCTCTGCCGCCTTTATAGGGGACAGAGGATTTACAGTTTTGAATTTCAATAATGATAATCGAGCGTGTTGCCGATATAAAACCTGCCTTTCTTATAATCTGTAACCAAAGACTGGAAGGTATTGAGTATACCGTTTTCATAAAACCGGAATGAATATTCCGCCGATATTGCCATTTGCATCCGATGCAAAAGCATACCTGGAGAATTGCTTTCAACATTGAGGTAATCGGTATAAAGGACATTTAATTCAGCCCATATTTCTTTAATCAGCTCATCTTTGGCTCCTTCAAGTAATTCAATGAAATAACCTTTATCGTCTTTGCCTGTTTCTATGTAAGGCTTATCTTTAAGCGAATCAAAAAGCCATTGAATATCTTTCTTTCTGTTTGTTTCATCTGTTACATAATCAATTCCATACTTTCCCATCTCATCGAATAAGGATGAAGGCGTAAGCTGAAATCCTTCTACATCAAAACATTCAGCAGTAGTTAGCTCAAAAATTCTTGAATGCATATAGTTCTCCTGTAAAAAAAAGGCTGTAACGGAAATTGATCCGCTACAGCCTTATTGATCGTTATTAGAGATATTTATCTGGCCTTTTTAGCCTCTTCTTCTTCTTTCATCTCTTTCTGGCACTCTTCCCACATTGACGCTAAATGTGGACTTGCTTTTTTATAGATTTTCTCACCTAGCTTCAAGCCAGCATAGAAAACTATGCCACCGATTAATGTAGCGAATAATTTATCCAACATAATTTTACCTTCGTTTTAGATTGTTGTTTTAGTTTCTAGAGATGGATTAGGTTCAAATTTAATCTCTCTTGTTGAACTGATTTGTTCCGTTTCATCGTTGTATAAAATCGCAGCAGCAGCACCTACTAATGCTCCAATAACAAAAATTAATATTTCTTTCATGTGTATGTTCCTTATTTTCTGAATATTGCATTGCAGTTATTGCATCTGTATTTTGATACTATGCTTTTGTCGATATGATTACCAACACTACTACCGACAGCTGCTCCTGTGAAGAATCCCGTTAATGCTCCTGCTAGTCCGCCAGCAATTGTTCCTACTCCAGGTACCACTGAGCCTGCTAAAGCTCCGACCGTTGCTCCTGTTGTTGTAAGAGCGTATTTACTGAAGTATCCGAGAATACCGCCTAATCCACCGCCTATAGCTGTGGCCGCTCTTTGATTTCTTGACAGCAGATAGACATATTCAGATGAATTGCATCTTGGGCATATGATGTTTTTATAATCCATATTTGAACCTATTGTGTTTGATGTTAGTGTTTAGTTGTTAAGCCCGAAAAGAGTTCCTAACTTGCGATAGCATAAGTCTGCTCTGGGCGGTGAATATTTTTTGGCTATTTCGGTAAAGCTGTTATATAAGCTCCATCTATTTTGCTCTTTGAAGTCTTCATGCTGAGGTTCTCTGAATTCATCAAGTACAGGAAGGATGTCGCAAGATGGAATCGCCCTAATTTCAGCGGATTTTACTACGAGTAATTTAGCTTCATTTAGACTTATCATTTCCACTTTAAGCCTATCGACGTTGCGTTCTAGTTTTATGTATTGGTGAGTTAACCCATCGAAGGCTTGAGGAATGAGATTTTCTATCTCTATGCCACTGGTGTGTTTTCGATGGATTGTAGTCTCGCCACCGAAGGCGTAATTATCGCAAACTAAAACACTTAGCCCAGCAGTTAATCCAACTGCAAGACTCTTATCATGGCTATTTCTAAAGCCTAATGCTCTGGAGTATTCAGGGTGTCCTTCTGGATGAAAACGGAACACTCCAAACATCTTTTCTCCGCTAGTACTCAATCCGTATTCTTCTGAAGTTATAGAGTAACCTCTGTTGTTGGCTTCGTGAGCTATCATCTCAGCGATATGAATATGAGGCACAGGTCTGTGCGTTTTTGTAGGCATTGGAGTTGGTACAGCCATAAGCTCATTTCGACTGACCCGTTTAGCTCCGCAGTGAAGCATTAAATTATTTTGCATTTATAAATTTCCTTATTAAACTGCTATAGGCAGTGATATGGTTTTGGATTGTTGACGATGCCATGATTTACAGGCAGAAATGTAAGCACAACTAGAGCAGTAAAAGCTTGTTTCATTGGGCATAAAAACTTCTGCTTTTATAGCTCTTTCTGCTATTCTTATTAGTTGAGATAGCCTTTTAAAATCATCCTGAGTTCTATATGTCGGGTGCTGGGTATAGCTTGGCTCCTTAGCCTTGGTTACGACATCATAACGAAACAAGCAATCTGTATCTGTTAATTTCTTGTTGGCATAACAAAAACAGGTAGCTTGTAAATCCTTGTCAGCTTTGCCTTCCGGCCATTTATTCTGGCTGGTCTTCCAGTCAACAAGAATAGTGCTATTGGCTTCACTTTTGACAGCAAGGTCTATTTCTCCGATAAGAGGTTTTGAAGAGCCTTCTATCGGAACAGTAAAAGCTTTCCCTACTGCTACGATATTGTCTTCCATCCACTTCCTGCTCAGGCAGTCGATCATCTTTCTGCCAGTAGCATTGAGTCGGTTGTATCCATCGGTGCTAATTTTAACTTTGGATAAAGTTTTGCATTCAATTTTCCATGCTTCTGAAAACACTTCCTGTGCCTCTTCCGTTGTCTCGTAGGTGCTCTGTTGCCTTAGTGTTGCTATCCATGAAGCGGACTTATGAAAAGCACTTCCGAATAGAAGACTTACAGGAGTCGATTCAGGCTCTAAGGCGTAGATGTATTTAAACGCCCATTGAAGACTACAGATATTCAAGAATCCGTTGAGACTGGAAAAACTCCAATGAGGTTTACTTCGTAGTTCTGATAATGTTTCATTCATAATTCTTCCTCTTTAATTGATTTCAATGATTTTGTTTGCATAAGCTCTTTTCTCTGTAATGAAGTAGCCAATCCTATTTACAAAGTGAAGTCCCGCTATTAAAAGCTCCTTATCATCATCTCCTTGAACTAAAGTCCATAGTTGCTTTTTATTTGTCAGCATATCTTTAACAAACTTTAGTTCTTCTCCAAAGGTCTCGAACATATATCCGTCAAATGGCGAGTATGAGACAATCGGATTTTTCAGAGGATGATATTTTGATACCCATTGTTTGAATGTCATTCCTAAGCAGCAGCGTAGTTTTGAATATTCTTTATGAGGGTACTGCAATTCTGTCTGCTTAGTTGTGATACTTCGTTACAACCGAAATTCTGAAGATAGCCAACAAGAGAGACATTGAGCTTACGGGCTATGTCAGTTAAATATTTTACCTGCTTAGAGCTGGCTGGTTCATTGCTTGGTTGTTTAGTATTCTGTTCAAATCTCTGTGGCTTCTGGGTGTTGGCTTGAGTAAATACTTTTACAGGCTCTGCTTGAATAGGTGCGTTATTGGCTGTTCCATCAATTTCCGACTCGACTGATTGTCTAACCATTTCGAAGGTACTGTGTATCTTTTCCTTGAGCTGTTCCTGTGAAAGCCCGTCTGGCAACTCAACCTCGATACTTGCACTGTATCCTTTTGAGCTATAGTCAGTTTCAGCAGGTACTTTCTTGTTGAATGATGCGTTTAATTTTAACATGGTATTTCTCCTGTTTTTGAGTTTAAAACAAAAAAGGCCATGTCCGATTATGGACACAGCCTATGAGTTGATTTTATTGGTGATTAGAACCCTGATACTTTTTTGAGCTTTTCCAATAGCTCATTGGCACTGCGGAATTCTCTTTCTTTGGTCTTATTTGCTTTCTGCATATTGCGGAGCTGATTGCTTACATCAATTGTGATGTCGATAATTTCTCTGGCTTTGGTTCTTACAGTTGAGATTTTGTTGATGAGTTCTTCCATAGGATCAGTTTTAACATCTGTTCCTTGGAATGTGGGTGTGTAGTTAGTGGTGGTGTTTGTTTTTTCTTCCATCTTGGTTTCCTCTTTTGGTTTTGTTGTTGGGATATTTAGTTTATGGGATGAATTTTTGCTCATTGCTTCTTCTATGAGTTTTAGAGTTTCAGGATTTTCTTTTAATGGCATAAAAGCCATAAACGATTCGTTCTTGTTGGAGGCTATAATAGGCGAATTGCCTTCGTTGAAACTGAACTTGTTAAAGCCCAAGCTGAAAGCTCTTAGCAGCAGGTCTTTGTTCATGGATTTGAGCATGCTATTTGCTCCGTTGAATCCATTGCTCATTATTGGTATTTGGATAGACTTTCCTTTAATGTTTTCTGGGAGTACTTTTAGATTATTATTATCCATAGAAAGATGGATAGTTTTGTGTTCTGTTATTGTTTCAAGCAATGGAATTTCTGATTGAAGCCTAGCTATATCTCCATTCAATATCTCAAAGCTATGCGAAGTTTCCTTTGGCAAGACTTGCTTATAGTCAGGGTAAGTTTCATTGGATAGCTTGATACTATATTCCCAATTCTCGTTTGATATGGAGAGGTATTTCTGGTCGTTGAATTTGAGAATTCCTATGGAGCTATCCTTGTCGCAGAAGCTTGAAGATGTCATAAATCTTGAAGCTGGAACAAGCGCTTGCTCATTAAGTCCTGTATCGCAGTCTAGTTTGACAAGTTGCACGCCATTTGAGGCTATTACTGCTTTTTCTTCAAGTAGTACGCACTTTAAAGCTTCTCTTACTCCCTCTTTCAATGCTGATGGAATTACACTCTGGATATTTTTGAGCGCTTCTTTAGTGATAGGATTGGTTTTGGCTTTAGCAATATCGGGAATATCTGGCCATTCGCCTTCTGGGAAGCACCTTAAAACCTTTTCCTTACGTTCTTCTATGTCTGAGGATATTCTGACATCTGCTTTGTAGGTCTTGGTAAGAGTGTAAGTAGTGGCTGATTTTGAATACTCCAAGTATTCTTTCAGTTCCGGCAAGCTCACTATTAACGCTGTGGGATAGTCAGATCTACCTTTGATGTTGCAACTTAGATATCCATTTAGATTGGTGGCTGTAATCTTTAGTCCTGTGGTAGAACTGCTGATATTTACAGCAGACAACACTGTTATGGATGGATTTTTACTGATGACTTTTGAAAGCGAGGTAATCGCCTCTTTGAGATCGGTTCTGGGAATTGTGATGCTCATTGTTGCTCCTGTTTGTTGTTGTTAATTTTGGGTAAAAATAAAAAATCCTTACTTACTCCAAAAAGAGTAAGTAAGGATTAAGATTTTGGTGTTGATTTATTTAAGCTGTTTAAATAGCGTTTTTTAGGCAATTAAAGATTTTGTAGAAAAAGATATGAAAGCAAAATTGGCGAAAAATGCCCAGAGAAACAAAGGATACTTTTTCTCTAGAAGCTCGATTTTTGGGGTACCAGTACACTCATACTGCTATGGTGTTTTTCTTGGTTTTAGATCGTTGTTTTAGCTGCTCAATAGAATGATATATATCTGAAATTTTTTCATGTACGGCGCGTAGTTGTTTGAAAAGATTGTCAAGCGGTATATACGGGTGAATTTGCCTTTGCAAATTACAAACCTTCCTATATACATGTAATGACCTGTTGTTCCGTCAACAGTAGCCTACTCGAACATGCATTGGAAGTAATTCCTTTGTGTGAAGTTTTGGGAACAATGTAACCTGGTTCTAAGGATAAGCCGTGAGGCAAGTCCGTTGCGTTCAACACTAGGACGCTAGGGTGCTAGGCTCGGACGGTATGGTCAACATAAGTAAATTGCCGATAAACATCGTAAATTTCAACAAGCCAAAGGGTGTTGACAGGCTTGAACCAAAAGGTGCGAGTGCAAAGATATGCGGTATCAAATACGCATACACGGATAACGTCACTCCGGTGAAGAGGCAAGACCTACCCTGTCCATAATGATCTTTCAAGCAGAACACGTTAAACCCGAATTTCTCCTGAATAAGGAAAGCATCTCGTAAGGGAAGCCGATAGAAATGCGGGCAGGAGATATCCGAAAAAGCGAATGCCTGATCGTAATAATCGGGATAACGGCTTATGCCGTAACGCGAAAGCGGGCAGACTTCGGATTGGTCTTAAATCACAATAACGACTGAGGAGAGAAAACAGGAAATGGCGAAAAGCGAAGCAAGGAACGTTGACAAAAACAACGTGCGCATCGACACTACAACCAATTGGCGACAGATAAACTGGCGCAAAATGGAGAAAACTGTTCAACGGTTACAGGCTCGAATTGTGAAGGCACAGCAGGAATGCAAATATGGAAGAGTAAAATCTCTCACTCGAATCCTCACCCGCTCTTTCGCTGCCAAAGTAATAGCAGTAGAAAGAGTAACAAGCAATCAAGGGAGTCGCACTCCCGGCATTGATGGAATCAAATGGAATACAGCAAAATGCAAAACCCAAGCCATCCTTGAGTTACAACAGGAAAGCTACCGGGCAAAGCCTCTGCGTAGAAAATACATTCAAAAGCAGAATAGCACAAAAATGCGTCCTCTTGGAATACCTACAATGAAAGACAGAGCCATGCAAGCGCTTCATAATACGGCGCTCTTACCTATCTCTGAGACAACCGCGGATCTAAATTCATACGGATTCAGACCATTTCGCTGTTGTCAGGATGCAATAATGCAAATTGCTAAAATGATGTCAAGAAACACGCGCCCACAATGGATACTGGAAGGCGATATTAAAGGATGTTTCGATAACATCAGCCATGAATGGGTGATGGAAAACATCCCAGTAGAAAAACGCATTCTCTTTCAATGGCTTAAATGTGGATATCTAGAACAGAACCAACTGTATCCAACAAAATCTGGAACACCACAGGGTGGGACCATCTCTCCCACAATAGCCAACATGACACTGGACGGTATCGAATCTATGCTTAATGTCAAATACAAAATCCGCTCCAAGTTTAAAGGACGAAGATGCTGGATTTGTCCACCAAGCAAAGAAAACCGCCATGTCAATTTCATTAGATATGCAGATGACTTTATCGTAACAGGTAACTCAAAAGAGGTACTGGAAAACGAAGTAAAGCCAATGATCAAAGCATTTCTAATGGAGCGAGGGTTGGAGCTATCTGAAGAGAAAACATTGACGACACATATCGAAAATGGGTTTGATTTTCTGGGATTTAACGTTCGGACGTATAATGGGAAATTATTAATACATCCAGCGGCAGATAGAGTCAAACGTCTCATGCAGAAAATTGATGACTTGCTTAAGCGATACCGTAGCATATCACCCCAGATATTGATAGATAAGCTCAACCCAATATTAAGAGGGTGGGCTAACTACTATCGATATGTATCAAGCAGTGCAACATTTGCCAAAATTGCGCACTGGTTATGGGGGAAGCTATGGCATTGGGCATGTCGCAGGCATCAAAAGAAAAACAAAGCATGGATAAAGCAGAAATATTTCTTCCGTATTCTTGGAAAAGATTGGGTCTTTGCGGCAAAGGATAAAAACGGACACATTATCTCCCTTTTTGACATAACACATGTCAAGATTAGGAGACACATTAAAATTAAAGCGTCCTATAATCCATTCGCACAAGAGGATGCAGACTATTTACATTAGAAACATTGATATTAAGCTTTAACAGTTTAGTTTAAAGTAGTTTAATATAGCAAATTATTTTCTTAACAAGAAGTAGAGGGTTTGAGTTCTATCATCCACCCCATTCTTTCAGTCTATCAAAAAAGAGAAATTGAGGAGTAGAAGATAGTGAGAGTTTTTAAAAATTTTCTCATTTTCATCAGAGATATCATTAACAGCCGTCAGATGATCTGGCAGATGACTGTCAGCGATTTCAAGGCAACCTATCTGGGTTCTTATCTCGGGATCGTCTGGGCTTTTATTCAACCTATTGTAACAATATTCGTTTTCTGGTTTATTTTTTCGGTTGGGTTCAAAACAGGTCCCACAGCTACGGGCTGCCCTTTCATTCTCTGGCTTATTGCCGGAATGATTCCCTGGTTTTTTCTGGCAGATGCTTTAAATCAGGCTACTAACTCTGTAGTAGGTTACAGTTATCTCGTCAAGAAAGTGGTTTTCAGGGTAAGCACTCTTCCGATAATCAAAATTCTCGCCTCTTCATTTGTTCACATAATACTTCTTCTGGTAATGTTGATAATTTTTTTGTGCTATCATCAGTTACCGACATTTTGTTACTTCCAGATTGTTTACTTCTATATTTGCACATTTATGCTGGTTCTCGGAATTTCATGGCTAACTTCGGCAATAAATGTCTTCGCTAAGGATATAACCCAAATTATAGCTGTTATCTTGCAGTTGGGTTTCTGGGCTACACCGATATTCTGGGATTTCTCAATGATAGGGCATCGGCCTCTTCTGGAATTTTTATTCAAACTCAATCCGGCATTTTATATTATACAAGGTTACAGGGATTCGCTGATCTATAACATTACATTTTGGGATCATCATTTCTGGTGGACTGTTTACTTCTGGTGTTTTACTATTGGGGTTCTTGTCTTCGGGGCATTCGTCTTCAGGAAACTCAGGCCGCACTTCGCAGATGTTCTTTAAACTCCTAACCACTTATCTGCACTTATGAACACTGATAATTCAAATTTATTCAGTAAAGAAGGTTATGAGCTTATCGGAATGGCTATGAATGTTTATAACGAAATGGGTGGAGGATTGTTGGAAGAAATATATCAACAATGTATGGAAATAGAATTTTCAATAAATTCTATCCCTTTTGAGTCAAAGAAACAGCTTTCCATATTCTATAAAAATAGGAAACTAGATAAATTTTACATTCCAGATATATTTGCCTATAATGGTATTATTGTTGAAATTAAAGCCGTAGCAAACATTCTACCTGAACATGAAGCTCAATTGCTGAATTATATGAGAATTTCTAAAACTCATGTGGGATACATTATTATACCCCGAGCGAATTAAAAATAGAAAAAGTATTGCAAACTTAAGCTGACAGTTTAGAATGTCACTCATTATGCCAAAGTATAAAGGATTTTTAAGCACAAATCAACGCGCAGCAATAATTGCTGTACATCGTTACGAAAGAAATGCCTCCCAAGCAGACAGGCTAAAGTCAATGCTTCTGCTTGATGATGGATATACATTTGAGCAGATTGCTAAAATTCTGCTCCTGGACGACCAGACTATAAGAAATTATCTAAACAAGTACGAAAGAGGCGGAACAGAAGGACTTTTATCTGACAAATATATAGGGTACAGCGGATGCCTTACTCAAGATGAAGAGAGTAAACTTGCTACGCATCTTGAAGAGTTTACATATCCTGAAGTCAATCCCATCATAGCCTATGTAGAATTTACTTTTGGTAAAGAATATTCCCGAAGCGGAATGCGCGATTTACTGCACAGACTTGATTTTTCATACAAAAAAACATCGCATGTTCCAGGCAAAGCCGACTCTTACAAACAACAGAAATTTATCGATGGGTTCAAAGAGTTTATGAAGAACAAGTCGTCTGATATTCCAGTTCTCTTTATGGATGCAACCCATCCTCAGTATAATTCTATGCCTGCCTATGGATGGATAAAAAAGGGAGAAAGAAAAGAGATACAATCCAATACCGGTAGAGAGAGGCTCAATATCAATGGAGTTCTTAATGCTGAAACAAGAGAAGCCTATAGTGGACCCCGAAAACAGGACAAAAATATATATTGAATAAGGTGTGATCTGAAATAATTTAAAAAGCAAAAATGAGGATTACACAATGGGAAAAACACGAAGAAGATTTAGTAAGGATTTCAAGGCGCAGGTGGCGATAGAGGCTCTTAAAGAACAAAAGACCTTGGGGCAAATATCGACTGAATATGGAGTTCATCCTAACCAGATATCTCTCTGGAAGAAAGAACTCACTGGAAAAGCTTCAGAGATATTTGATGCAGAACATAAAGAAATTGATCCGGTTCTGGTTGATGAGATCAAGGCGCCATTGTATGAAGAAATTGGCAGGCTGAAAATAGAAAACGATTTTCTTAAAAAAAAGTCAATCTATCTTCAGATAAGGAGAAACTTGCCATGATAGAAAGAGAGTCCGAGATAAAAATCAATCGGCAATGTGAGATATTGGGACTACCTCGTTCGAGGCAATATTCCAGTTCTATGGATATCACCAAGACTGACATTGGAGATGAAGATCTTATGAAGAAGATAGACAAAATTTACACTGAGTGTCCTTTTTACGGAAGCCGCCGCATAAAGGTGGCATTATTAAGAAATCATTCTTTAATAGTGAACAGGAAAAAGATTCAGAGGCTAATGAGGATCATGGGTATTTATGGTCAGTCTCCAGGTATTATGACTAGCAGACGATGCCAGAAACATAAGAAGTATCCTTATCTTCTTCGAGACATTGATATAAACAGACCCTGCATGGCGTGGTGTTCTGATATAACATATTTGCCTATAGCTCAAGGGCATGTTTATCTTGTAGCGATAATGGACTGGCATAGCAGGTATATAATTGCATGGGAGCTGTCAAATACCCTGGACAGTGAATTCTGCCTTCAGGCTCTCAGAAAGTCCTTTGCCGTTGGCAAGCCTGATATTTTCAACACTGACCAGGGATGCCAGTTTACCAGTGAAGCATTTATAGGGGAACTTGAAAAGGCTAATGTAAGAATAAGCATGGACGGGAAAGGAAGATGCCTGGATAATATATTCATAGAGCGCTTTTGGAGGAGCTTGAAATACGAAGACATTTATATGAAGGATTATTCTAATGTTAAGTCACTGAGAGAAGGAGTGGAAGCATATATTAAATTTTACAACAATGTCAGACCCCATCAGTCTCTCGGATACAGGACGCCTTCAGAAATCCACTATAAGAGAGAGGCAGCATGAAAACCCAAAGAATAGATCAGTGGACGGTAGGCGCTTGCCTGCCCGCTTTTTCCGCCATTCCGACGAGCAAAAAAACCCATTCTCACGGCGGGCGTGCAGGCTGCGCTCTTGAAGAACCAAGAAATATTACACCTTATTTTTTTTATGCTCTGTCCTTGACAAAGGGTCCACTTCGTTATTGCGACATTATTTTCTATAGTCAACTTAGCATCATTATAGCGATGGTGAGCTACTAAGAATGAATTATAGCCAATATACGATTTTTTACCTATTGTAAGAAAAAGTCTGTAAAAAAGAGATTTAATATCTCTTAATCCTGGAGTATCGAAAATAAATAGTGAAAAACAATGCTGTATTAAACGAAATACATATTCTTTAAACATTCTGCAGTTACCTCAATTAGTTCAAAATTATTTAATTAATCTCTCGTTATCCTGCATATCCATCCACATTGCAAATAGAAGGAATTGCATGCCAGAAACAAATAGAAAGAAAAATGCTAACACAGGCAGAACTCCTGATTGAGTTCCTGTGACAAAGCAGGAAAGGATTTTTAGAAAATATGGAATTGCAGCCAATAGCATAATAAATGAAAAGTTATACAGAAGGAAAAGGGGGTGAAAGTCCTGAATCAAATACTTAATCCATATCCTTTTGAAGAAGGAACGCATCAGCAGCAATGACACTTTCCTTATAACTTTACTAATATTCATTTTTGACTGTTCGCCGACATTATAGACAGGTTTAATTTCTACTTCTCTCAATGTACAATATGCAATATTCAACTTTACCAACATGTCATTCGGATAGCCATAGTACTTATAGATATCATAAATTCTTATTGAATTTAAGGCTTTAAGAGAGATAGCTGTATAGCCCGTTTGAGTATCAGAAACATGCCAATAACCTGAGGCGATTTTTGTGAGTATGGAGAGGATAGAATTCCCAAAGAATCTTACTTTAGGAATAACAATCCACGAACTTTTATGTATCAGACGATTTCCTTTGACATAATCAATGCTTTCTTCAACAATAGGCTTGCAAAGCGATTCTAATTCAGCCGGATCCATCTGCCCGTCGCCGTCCATAGAAGCTATACAATCTATATTATTATCCCGGCACCATTTGTAACCAGTTATAATCCCTGCGCCTTTACCGGAATTTTCTATATGATTTAGTAACACGATTCTACTGTCTGAATTCTGGCTTATAACTTCGATCTTAGGATAGAACTTTTCTTCGTTTTTTGAGATTTGGCTTGCAATTCTATCGGCATAATTATATCGACCATGAAAAGACTTTTTTTCTTTTGGGCTGATAGGTATTGATTTGTTATAAAGCGAGGCAAAATAGCCCTTAACAACTTGAGCGGTATTGTCTTTGGAACAATCATTTATTATTATTATTCTATCAACAAAATCAGGCATAGTTTCAATAACCATCCCTATCTGCGACTCTTCGTTATATGCCGGCACTACTACAGCGACTGTCTTATCATTTAACATCGTATAAATTTCTCCAATAAAAGTTTATTAAAAAAATCGGCGCAAATCGACAAACTTTTGAAGCAATCATATCCTTTGAATATCCGAATTCATCTAAGATTATGTTTTAATTCTGATCTTAGCATATCAAAGAATCCGAAATCTAGTTTACTTTAAAAAGAAGAGTTTCTCTTATATCAGGCAATTTTACTTCTTTGATATTAGGCTGATTCCTGAGATAAGCAACATCTTGAGGTTCCTCTTCAGGATTGAAGACTAAAATAGCACCAGGCTTTAATATTTCAGGCGAAGGAGTTTTTACAGCTACTGACAAACAATTCCTTGATTCAATTCCCTTAAGCGCCTCTCCTGGTGAAAAGAACTTGCCTATCCAAAATTTGCTTCTGCCAGGATTCATAACATTGAAATCAGTAAAAAGATTTGTTCCACAGTCGGTCCCAAGTATAAAGACTGTAGGATAACCATTTGAGTCTTTTCTGAAGCCACTTCTGTACTCTTTAAGGTAGTATCCCGCCTCCATTGTGTAATATTTGGATTTATCCAAGGAGTTATCCATTCCATTTATTATTTGTGCAATTGAGACAATAAGTACAGCTAGAACGAGAATTTTTTGAACCCGAAACTTTCCGGCTTGTTCAAAAAGATAGAGATAAGCTGTCAGAATAAAAGGCATTATCAGCATTATATTTACAAGATAGTAACGGTATTGTATTGATCCTGTAAGAGCAAATAATATAGCGTTAATTACTCCGAACAGAATCAGGAGAGAATGTTCTAGCTTCCATTCTTTCCTGAGGGCAAGAATCACCATGCCTATAACGCATAGAATAGTATATAATTCATATGTTCCACGGAAAATATTTTTGAAAAATTTTCCATAGTAGGATGCTGTTCCAATTTTTACTTCCTGGCTTTCATTATCTGATATTTGATTTTCAGCCTTAAGTTTTGGAATTTCAACTTTTTTAGCTTTTGAATTTTCCATATTAGATCTATTGAAAATTTTATCATAATATTTTTGTATACACTCTGCTTGTCGATTATCAAGAGTAGGGTATCCGGTTTTGATATAGTTTTGGTATAGTCTTGGAGATAGAACAGCAAGCATGACTAGAAAGGCAAACAGGCAATAGGCAATAGGCAATAGCAATGATAGAAGTGTGGTTTTATATTTGTTCTTTTTTATGCAAAGCAGGAATAAGGCAAGGAGAATAAATGGCATCGATATAATGCCTTCGCCTCTCACCAAAGCAAGCAAAGCTAAAGATACACCAAGCAAGATAAGCTTATATATTTTCTTGTCTTTGGCAAAACTGAAGGTAAAGTAAACAGGCAGTATATAGAAGAACATTCGTGCCCCCTCGAGCATAGGACTCATTCCCAATCTCATCATCTTAGGCGCAAGCAGATAAAACAAGGCGCCCCATGCTGCATATTTCTTATCCATGAAGAAACATAAAAGCCCATAGAGCGGAAATATAGTTAGAACATAGAACGCACAGCCAACTATCATTCCTGAATCCCAAGGGGGCAATCCCAGCATTGTAATCAGCCCCGACATAACAGGCACCAACGGAGGAATATTGTCCAAGAAAGCCCTGCTCCAATCGCCAATAGCAAAAGAATGAGCCATGGCAATATAAAGTCCTGCATCATTATTGTAACCAGTAATACAAACTATACTGATTACAGAAAAGACGACTCCCAGTATAAAAGCAAGCCACATTACTTTTTTTGGGTTAGAGAAGAAGAAAGAGAGAGAGTCGAAGAGTTTGTTTAACATAGTATTGTGTGTGTGGTTTTAAGTTTTGGGTTTAATGAAAGTTTAACCGCTAATCTTCACTTATCCACACTTAAAAAAATAATTTAATAACTTCACAGGTAAGCTGCCCGTGCTACTCTTTTCGAGCAATTTGTTTATTTTAAGCACAAAAAAAATCTTTTGAGAGATATAATCAGCTGAAAACTCCGGCGATTTTGAGAATAACTCCAAGTACTCCCAAGACAGAAATACTGATTGAAATCATAAACATTTTCATGGTAAAAGCGCGCTGATCTCTGTCCCTGTGTTCAAGATTGTCTGAAAGCCTGTTGATGGAATGAATCATTTGCTCGAAGCGTTTATCCACCTGCTCGAAGCGTTTATCCACCTGCTCGAAGCGTTTATCCACCTGCTCAAATCTTCTATCTACACCAATTTTCATGTCATTTAACCTACTGTCAAGGTCCACTCTCATGCCATTGAATCTGGTGTCAATATCAAGGCGAAGAGTTTCATTCTGCTTTTCGATACGGTCGATCTTCTGATCCATTAGCCCGGATCTTACATCAGCATCTTTCTTTACTTCGCTGAACTTCTGATCGATATTTTTCTTTATGTCATTGAGCTTGTCGTCGATATCGGTCTTAAGTTCATTGTTCTGTTTTTCAATTCGCCCTATTCTCTGATCCGTTATATCGAATCTGAGTTCAAAGTATTTAGTAGTGGGAATAATATTTGTAACTAAAACATCTACTGTCTCTTTATTAAGCGTAATTTTTTCAACCTGTTCTTCCATATCTTTCCCTCTGTGAATTGTAAATTCTTTACTTTCGTGTTATTAAGCGCCATCCGCAAATAAAATCAAATCCCCTACATGCATATATATTATACTCATCATAAAGTATTACTAAAAGCTAATTACTTAAAAACAGAATTTTATCTGACAACTTTCATAATATTTCAGTTAGGCTTGATTGGGATTGGTCTTTAATACGGCACGGGCAAGATGCCCGTGCTACTATTCGAGCAATTCGTGGTTAAAGCTTTGTGCTTTCCTTAGTGCTCTTTGAGGTTAAAAGATTTAATTCTCGAAAATGTATGTAACTTTATCATTTTTAAATACGACATGGACTGTTTTCAGGTCCTGGCTTAAATAGTAAGTCCATGTAATCTCTGAAAGCGGATTTAATGACTTTGGAGCGGGACCAAAAACTGCAAGCACCTGCTCTCTGGTCATATTCACCTTAACTATACCGCTTTTCATATCGCTGACCGTGGCAGAATCCAGATCTTTAAACTTGCCGTCAGGATTTTCATTTGTAAAAACTTTCTGAAAAAATTCATTATCCTTCAATAAGGTTAATGGATAGTCATTCTTTAATGTAAACTGCCTTATACTGCCTTTGGTCTGGAAAATTATGTATCCATTATCCGCCTTTACCAAGTCCACAGGAGTGCCAAAAGGTATGATTGTTCCTTTATGGTAGTTCAGAGGATTTATGTTTGTTGGGTCAGTGTACCAGATATCATAAGCCAGATAGAGCTGCTTTCCCTTCGGCAAATCCATACCAAATGTGTCATAAGCATATTCTACAGGATCAGGTGTTCTGGCAATCTGACATGATGTCAGAGTTATAAAACAAGCCAATAAACTTAATTTACACAGATACCTCTTAAACAAACTAAACATATTACTCCTTAAAATGGTCAATCTTAAAACAAATACACTTGAGTCTTTTTCAAAATTCAACGCTAAGCGGTTTTGACAGCCACGACAGAGGCGGATAAAAGCAAAATTTAATCACCTTTGGCGATCCCTCCATTTTGTCAAGTTTTGAGTGTTGCGTTTTAAGTTTTGAATTAAAAGTCCTAATTCAATACTCAACATTCGCAACTGAAAATTTCTCACGGGCAAGTTGCCCGTGCTACTATTTAAATCAGCGCTAATCTGTGTAATCCGTGGTTAAATCTCTTTATTCTACACACTACTTCTCAGTGCCTTTGTGAGAGAAGAGTATTCACGCTATGAAAGGATTAATAATTCTTAGCGTCTTATCAATTAATTGATTGTGCTGGAAATCTTCGCTATACAAAATTCTACAATCATTCTCTATTGCAGAAGCTATTATATTTGAATCCCAAAAAGATACATTAAGATTTTTTCTTAGTTCATAAGCAATCTTGAAAGTTCCAAGAATTAGAGGAGAAACCAAAGAAATATCAATAAATACCATCCTCAATAATCCTTTTAATATCTTCTTCTTTTATTTTGTATCTTCTCAAGAGAGTCCAGTAAACTTCATTTATGACCTGCATAGATACTACTATTGTGTTTTTTCCTAACGATTTTTGAATAAGCGAAAGTAATAATTTATGTTTGTCGCTGTCATCTTTAATTGAAAGATAAATCCATAGATTTGAATCTAAAAAAATCAGATTGCTATCTTTCATATATGTCATTTCTTATGAAGTCAATATGCGTTTTTACTGTAAGCGGCATTAAAAAAACTTCAGGCAACTTATTTCTTGTATCTATATTCTTATGCTTATTGTCTTGTGACAAAAGAATAACCTTAACATGCTTAGATCCAAAACTTTTAAATCGTTGTGGAATTCTAATTATGCTATCCTTTATATCTGTTTCAAATTCTATAGCATTCATCAATAACCTCCTTTATTAAGCATAGGAATTTTAACTTTTTAATAGAGTATTGCCACTCTTTGGCTGGAAATAATGGACATGAGGGAAAGTTTTAAAGTTTCTGAACGGTTCACGAACCTCTTCAGATAGTTTCACACAGAGCCGCAAAGGACACGAATGAAAGAGCGTGGTTCGTAATTCGTTGACAAAATATTCTTGCGTTCAGTGGTTTGGAAGTTCTTGATCCGATAATCATGAGTAAAAATCAAGAACAGGCATTTCAAAATCAAATGTGGCTCTATAATTGTATAGTATATCTAATAAATCAAAAACTGGAAACAAATCTCATGACTCAAAATAATACTGAAAAATTTCACTTCTTTCATCTGCTTCCAAGTTTAGCTGGTGGTGGCGCGGAAACTGTTGCTTTAACTTATCATAGGGCTTTACTGAAAAAAAATTATAAATCCACTATCTTGCTTCTGAGAAATAAGATTGACTACGATATTGAAGATGTTAAAGACTCAGTAATTGTCTTATCTAAAAGAGTTCACATAACATATATAAAACAGCTTGATGAGTTCATTCTTGCTAAACGCATAGAAAAGATAGCCAGTCAATCGTCTGGGATTCCGGTAATAATTGCGTCATTAGAGGCATCCTATAATGTTAGTAAACATATTAGAAGATTCTTTGTTATAAATGTGATTCAGAATTCTCTCCAGGAGAAGATAACAAGATGGGAGACTTCAAATCCCGGTAAAGCAAAGCGACATCTGGAAAATTTCAGAATGACACTTAACAACAGCAATGTTATTGGAAGTTCTAAAGGCTTAATTTCAGACCTTATAGATGAGATGGGCATAAAGCCAGCGAATTGCGAACTGATATATAACCCGATAGATATTGACGATATTCTGATTAAGAGCAATGCATTCATACCTGAAATAAAAGGCAAATATATACTTCATGCGGCCAGGATTCATGAACAAAAAAGACATGATATAATGCTTAAAGCTTACGAACTAGTTAAGACACCAATTGATTTAGTATTTCTTACTAATGAACCAGATGAACTACAAAAACTTATAGGAACCCATCCTAAAAAAAATAACATACATGTTTTTGGTTTTCAGAAGAATTACTTCCCTTGGTTAAAAAATGCATCTCTGTTCGTCTTATCATCTCAAAGAGAAGGCTTACCAACAGTCCTACTTAATTCTTTAGCATGCAAAATTCCAACAGTCAGCACAGACTGCAAGTCAGGGCCAAATGAAATATTAACTGGCGAACTTAGCAATTATCTCGCTGAAGTAAATAATCCAAAGTCTTTAGCTGAAAAAATCGATTTGGCGCTAGAAAAATACCCCGAAATAAGATCAGAATATCTAACTAAATTCAGCTTAAATGAGTCTTTGACCAGCCTAATTGCATTTTGCGATAGATTAGTCGAAATAAGGAAAAGGCTAAAATGAATATTTTAGTTCTTGGTGGGGATGGGTTTTTAGGTTCACATCTGATAGATAAGATAGATCTCTCAGAGCACCGAGTTACGGTTTTCGACAGATTTAAATATGACAAATCTGTAAATCTTGAACATGTGAGAGATAAGATAATCTTCAAAGCAGGAGAGTTTGCAAATAAGCCCGCTTTATCAGATGCTCTAAAAGATCAAGATATTGTTTATCATTTTATTTCGTGTACATCGCCGCCAATAAGCTGGAATGATCCTCTTATTGAAATCGACCAAAATCTAGGAAGCTCTATACAACTATTTGACCTATCTTCTAATCTTGGGGTGAAAAAAATAGTTTTTGCTTCTTCTGGCGGTACGGTTTATGGTTTGCAAAACAAGACAACTATAGATGAAGCAACAACACCACATCCATATGTGCCTTATGGTATTACAAAGTTAACAATTGAATATTTTCTAAACTATTTTCATAAAAAAACAGGTCTCTCATACGA
>Ga0194039_1000383_pt1 | contig 27568 bp, 31 predicted proteins | sample JunL228m_MetaG_FD_148679 | JGI IMG/M metagenome (GOLD analysis project Ga0194039, IMG submission 148679) | Anoxic zone freshwater microbial communities from boreal shield lake in IISD Experimental Lakes Area, Ontario, Canada - Jun2016-L227-8m | ecosystem: Environmental > Aquatic > Freshwater >... | reverse complement strand
GTCGCACGGTTGCGGATGTCGGTTCGCGCCTTTGCACATTTTCACCAGAAGCAGCGATCTATATAGGGAAACAATTTGGCGAAAAGGGGTCTGAATACAGAGATTTTTTTCTAAAAACTGAATAATTAACCGGGTTGTATGCTGATTGAGCTGCCAGTTCTGTCCTCCGGTTGCAGTTTCGATTATTCGAATTACAACTACGATAACACGAATACGAATGTCAGTTCGCACCTATGTTTCCAATACCAGTATAGACCCTGCCTACATGGCAAAAAATCACGAGAGTGAAAAGAGCGCTGGTACCCTCCAGGGGAAAGTGATCTTCTAACAAGCAAAGGAATGAAAAGGATCAATAACCTATACGAGCAGATTTGCAGCATTAAAAACCTGATGTTGGCTGATGCTATCGCACGAAAAGGAAAATTAAAACAGCCTGGGGTGGTTCAGCATGATAAGAATCATGACCAGAATATTCAGCACCTCCATAGTGAGCTTTTGAATAAAACCTACATGACCTCGGAATATACCACTTTCACTATTTATGAACCGAAAGAACGTATTATATTCAGATTACCATACTATCCTGATCGGATCGTACATCATGCTGTGATGAATATCCTGGAACCCATATTCGTTTCAATATTCACCGTTGACACATATAGTTGCATTAAAGGCCGGGGTATTCATGCCGCGGCTTTCGCTGTGAAAAAGGCTTTGCGCGACGTTTCAGGGACGCATTATTGTTTGAAACTTGATATCCGGAAGTTTTATCCATCTGTGAACCATGAAGTGCTGAAGGCATTACTACGGCGTAAAGTCAAGGACAATGATTTGCTTTGGCTGCTTGATTCCATTATAGACAGCGCCGATGGCCTGCCAATTGGCAACTACCTGAGCCAGTATTTCGCCAACTTTTATCTTACTTATTTTGATCACTGGATGAAAGAGGAACGGCATGTAAAGTATTATTTCCGATACTCTGATGACTTGGTGATCCTGTCGGATAATAAGCCGTATCTGCATCAAATTCTATCTGAAATCCGTATGTATCTGGATGAAAAATTAAAACTCACAGTTAAAGATAACTACCAGGTGTTTCCGGTTGATCAGCGTGGCATCGATTTCGTAGGCTATGTTTTTTTCCACACACATACGATGCTCAGAAAGGGGATCAAGAAGAGTTTTGCCAGGATGCTTGCCAATAATAAGAACGCACAATCAACTGCGTCTTATAAGGGATGGGCCTTGCATTGCAACAGTAAACATTTATTAAAAAAATTATTGCATGAATAAGTTTCTACAGTTTGACATAAAACCAATAGCCAAAGGCTTCGAAGGTGATAAAATTAAGATATCAAAGATTGTTGATCGTGAAATAATTGTTCATGCTTTCAGGATTGAAGAATCGAAAGTAGAAGAATTTAAGAAGAAAGGAAATGAACACTGTTTATACCTACAAATTGAGTTTAATCATGAAAAGCGCATTGTGTTCACATCATCAAGTGGGTTACTGGATGCAATTCAACAAATCCCTATCGAGGGTTTTCCATTTACGACCACTATTGTTCGGGATAATGAAAGATACCTATTTACCTAAGTCACCATCTTCCCCAGGTTAAACGATCTCTGGCCAGTGAATGATCTATATTAACTTACAAAGAACCCAAGCCAGGCCTTTGCCTGGCTTTTTTAATGGGTGAGTAATGAGACGGCGTTAGCCGGATCAGTACGAACTCCTTATAAATTTTTTCCTTTCAAGGATTGTTTTCGCCCCGTCCCCCCTCTTTCTTTCTTGAAATATTATAGTGCAAAGGTGCTGGAAAAATAACAAGCTGAAAGCCATATACATATATATATTATTATTTTTTTTATCTTTTACATTGATATACTTATTAAAATATATAGAAAAACTCGTGCTTTAGTGCGCACTAATTTTTAAAAAATGCAACAATTTGAATACTTGATTTTTACAAAGGTTTTTTACTGCACGAAAATCGCACTAATCGGTACTAATCGCACTAGGTGCGCACTACTTTTTTTAAATATATTGACATTCAAATAGTTAAATTTTAATCGGTACGAATGCACGACTGCACGAATTTTTTCGGCTTTTTTAACAAGCCATCCTGTCACTTCGCAACTATTTTTTTTTCCTGTTGAATTTATCATTTTAGTGTTGGATTTTTGTCGGAAAATACTTATAAAAAGGTACCAGCAATTGTTGACCTTTCTATTATCCATTATCATTCTAATTTTACATTATGCCATCTGAAGTAATTATCAGACTCCATTGTGAGGTATACCTGGTCAGATTTCTGGAAAAATTATATGGAAAATCGCCTATTTCTTTTCCCAAGCAGTCCAACTTCAATACCATGCTCGATGTTTTTTTGGACAAACCTCCATTGGATTTCATGGAACCAGATTATGGTGAAAAAACCTTGTATATCAGGTTGCCTTATTTCGAAGATAAAAATGTTCTTTCCTATAATTATTTAACCGATTTGAAACGAGAAGTATTTATTCGAAATCTGAAGAAATTTTTTAAAATTACCTTCCGAGGTGAGATCGCAAAATATGTGGTGATGGGCCTCGATCGGCAAGATTCAATAGACCTTTTTATCGAAAAATACAGTTTATCACAGGATAATTGGGATATGTTGGAAAAAGACTTTCAGAGATACCTGAAAATCAGATCAAAGAAACGCTTGTTTAGAATGAAAATAAATCCGTCAGATGAAGGGCATGTTTGTCCGGTGAATTCCTGACGTAGAAATTGGAGAAATTGGAGATTCAGTGGATAAAACCTTAAAATATGTCAATTATTAAAAATTCAAATCTGCTAATAAGTGTATGCAGAATTTTCTTTGTTTCGTTGGACGATGTATCTAACGTTTTCATGGTACCAGACCGGTATCACCGTACTGTCATATTGAAATCTGGTAAACAGTGGAAGGAAATTTATTTCACGGCGGGAACTGCTGAGTTTACTGAAAAGTCAAAGGTTACAGATGCCGGAGAATTGATAGATCAGATCCTTAAATTCATCTTTCCTGGAGAGGATGAATCAAATCTTTCCGATTTGGATTCTATTCTTGGACCTCCGGGAATTGTTAAAATTGAATTGCCCGTTGGTTATAAAATCATTGGAGATATCAATTGCGGGGCAAAGCTTCAACAAAATTACCAGATATCAGCCAAGTCAACCGGTTCCCAGTTTGAATTCACCTGCACTGCGACATATCGCAGCTGCTGGCTTAATTCATAGCATTCTTTTCAGTCCTTTATACAGTTTCGTTCACCTTATAATATTGTAAACTCATTCTGGGGTTACAAATGTTAAACCGTATTTTTTCAATTCTAAGCTCCCAATGGCTGATCCATGAGGATACAGCCCTTTCTTATTTACCTATACTGATTTCATTCATTAAAGGCCAGGAGATCCTGTTAAAGGCTGATGAAAACAAAAAGCCTTATATCGTAGCCTGGTCCGTAGCTGATCAGTCGGTAAATACGGTGAGTAATAGTTGGGAAATTGCAGATACTGAAATACCGGAAAACAGTGTTGCTGTTATCCCGCTCAGCGGGGTAATCTGTTCCTGGGATTCTCTGTGGTTAATGACATTGCTTCAGAGAGTGAAGGCGAATGATCGTATCAATTCGGTTATTCTCGTTACCAACTCACCAGGCGGTATGGTACAGGGTACCGATATTCTTGCCAGCGCAATAAAGGATCTTGGTAAACCTGTCGTGGCCCTGATCATGGGGATGGCATGTTCTGCCGCCATGTGGGCAATATCGGGTGCTTCTTACCGGATTGCTTCTTCACCCATTGATTCGATCGGATCCATCGGTACAAAAACATCAATCCAGGATTACACCGTATTGTTGGAAAAGAACGGTATAAAGATCATGGATATTTATGCAACGCTTTCCACGCGTAAGGATGAAGAGGTAAGAGCCTTACTTGCAACTCCAAGTAATCCAAAACCAATGCAGGATTATATTGACTTTGTAAATGAGGTTTTTCATCAGGCCATACGTGATAACATGGGCATCGCTGCCAATTCAGAAGTTTTCACCGGCGCCGCCTTTTTTGCGCAAAAAGCGAAAGACCTTGGTTTGATCGATGAGATTAACACCATGGAATACGCTCTTAACTATGCCTATAAATTAGGACTTAAAAATAAAATCAATTCACAATTTAAACAATTAAAATTCAATTAGCGATGAAACAATTCATGGCGACCATTCTGGCTTTCCTCAGTCTCAAGGCATTTGCCCAGGATAAGGATGGTAAAAGCGTACTGACTGAGGAGCAACAGATCAAACTAAAGGCTGAATTCGGCGATGAATTCACTGTAAAGTTTGTCGAAGCCTTATCCAAGGACCCCGATGGGAAATCCACAGATAATGCTACCATGGTTGCTATGGTTAATGCATTAGCTGCAAAACTCCAGGCTTCTGCGATTGAAACTTCAAACCTTCAGGCCCAGAAACAGAAAGCCGAAAGCGACCTGGTCGCTGAAAAGGCTGAAAAAGACCGTTTGGCCGGAGTGGTATCACAGAAAGACGGCATTATTGCCACCCTGACCAAAAAACCGGAAGACGATCCGGCATCAAACACCACTGGAATGACAACAGATCCAAAAAAATCATGGGTGCCATCCGGGAAGGATACGCACCTGTTCGGCCAGAGCCAGTCATTATTTGCCCTGGATGATGCACATCCATATAACAAGCGTGCCTATGCCGCTATGGCAAGAAGGCATGGCCTTGATGTCATGGCGCCGCTGGCTGCTTCATCTCTTGATTATTCTTCGTTGAAAACGGACCTGGGTGAATATTACCGGATCCGGATGCAGGACCGCATTCAGAGTTTTCTGACAGAACTCCCGGACCTTGAGAAAATATTCCCTACCGAATCTGGGTACCAGGATCAGGCTGTTCTTGTCAATATGTTTTTGCTGGATGATTTCTCACAGGCAGATGGTACCATCGTCGGTGGTACTTTTTCCAACCTTGTTAAGGGGAGTTTCAAGTTTGAACCCGAAATTCTCACGATGTATGATGTGATGTTTGTACATCAATTCTCTCAGCTGAAGGAACTGGAAAAAAACTGGCTTGGATTCCTCAATCGTGAAGGATCGTCCACCATGAAATGGTCATTCATCCAGTATGTCCTGGTTGAAACAGCCAAGAAACTGAAGAATGAGAAAAGCATACGTACCATCCGTGGTGTGCGTAAGAATCCTACGATCAATGTTCCTGGAACCTCTCTGCAGGCAGCCAATGGTATTCTGAAATTCATCAAGAACCAGATTGCAGCATTCAAGGTGAAACCTTTTGCCCTTGGAGAATGGACACCTTCGACCATCGCCGCTTATATCAAGGACGCCACCAAACTCATCCCTGAAGTACTGCGTGATTCCGGAAGGATCGTACTTTACATGAGCACAGATGCGCTGAGTGATTATCACACTAACCTGGAAACTCTCTATGGTTTGAACCAGGATTACAAGCCCGATATCATGTGTGTAAAGGAATATCCTTCCGTGAGGATCATTCCTGTCATCGGTATGGCTCCCAGCAAACGTATGATCTGGACATTAGATGGAAACATCAAGCAGTTCGAAGATCAACCTGGTGAAATGCTCAACTTCAACATCGAACAGCAGGATTGGACACTGAAGGTATGGAGTAACTGGAAAGAGTCGGTATGGGCGTACCTGGTTGGCAAGAAGTTCGCTTCTGCCGCCGAAATGCCAACCGATTACAGCACCCAGCTTATCTTCTGCAATGATGTGGATGAACCTGCCGATTTCTACATTTCCATGGATGCGGATGATACCAGCCCTTCGGTCTTAAACCATACTTCCCTTGTAAGTGTGGCAAATTCCCAGGCTACCGCCATCACCACCATCGATGATTGTGCAGTTGGACAGGAGGTCAGGCTGAAATGCGGAAATGCAACACATGCTATTACCATTGCAGCTGCAGGGAACTTCTCGTTGCTGACCGCGGCATGGAATCCTTCGGTGGGAGATATCCTGTACCTAAAGAAACGTAGCGATGGTAAGTTCATTGAACTTAAACGCGAAACGGTTTCCAGCGATGCGATCGCAATTGCCGATGGCGATGCCACGCCTGATGTTACCGGAGGTGACAAGTTCATTACTGTCGCCAACACAGCTCCTACGGCAATCACCACCTTTGATAATGCCGTTGCTGATAAGGTATATACCATTTATGGTGGCAGCAGCACAAATGCTTCAACAATTGCAAATGCCGGCAATTTCTCTCTGACGGCTGCAATGACTCTTTCAGTAGGTACCTGGATCCAACTCCAGAAAGCAGCCAATGGCAAATTCTACGAAATAAACCGCAGTGCATAGTCCATTTGGGAGGGGGTGACCCCTCCCAATGGCCTTTGCCAGCTTAACTTCAAAACATAAAGCAATGACCTACGTGAAAATTGACGTCCTCAAACCAGGAGATAATAAAGGTACCGGTGGGGACAAGAAAGATAAAATCATCATCATTGATGTCGACGATATTGCAACAATGCCTGCAAGGGATGGAAGTGGAATAGTCATTTCCGGAAACATTGTTATGAATCCCGGTACTTATATGACCAAAATTTATGGGACACAAAGTTCGATAAAGGCCGGCGCTGACAGTACTGGTGATCCCGATGCCAAGGGCATTGAACAATCGGTGGATTTTGAACACCCGGGAGATTCATCCGAAATCAGGGAGTTTCGGACGAATTGGATGAACAAGAATGTCATGATCATTATTGAACGGTGCAGCACCAGTAAAAAAAATCTTTATGGCACGCCATGTTCACCCCTGCAAATGGTATTCAAGGCCGAAGATGACAAGGATAAGAACAAAACAACGTTTACATTCAAGTCAACTCAAAAAGGACCCGATGTTGCAGATTATGAAGGAACCTTAACACTTAGCGCAGTTGTAGCTACGATTGCTGCAGATGCAGCTACCATTAACCTGGCGCCAGGCCCTGGACGTTACCAGCTTACAGATGGCACTGTATCTGCCGTAACTATTACAACCTGTACCAATGCCGTAGAAGGTATGTCAGTAACCCTGATTGGATCAGGTGGTACCCATCCGTCAACCATTATCGGAACAGACTTCCTTCTTGAAAACGGAACAGCCTGGAACGCGATCTCTGGGGCTGAGATCACTTTCAAAGCCTTCAAGAGTGGTGTGGCCGCATGGAAATTCATCGAATTGAGCCGCAAATAGCGGATGCTTCCTCCAGGAATTATTCCTGACTTGATTGTGTATATGTGTGATTAACCCGGTGCCTTATAGTGCACCGGGTTTATTATGTCCTTTTCTGTTTAAGTGGTTGATTTTATGTTTGCGCTCTATTCAAACTCATGATCATGAAAACAGAAATTTCAAATTATTTCAAAAATGACCGTAGCCACGCCGCCGGTGTACAGCTGGTGATGAAACACAGCAACCGATTGGCATTGAAAAAACAGGTCAATATCCACCCCGAAAGCGATTATATGACCGGAGTGATCCACCAGGAACTGGGAGAACTTGCCGGGATGTCCACAAAAGAACTAAGGGATTTATTGAAAACGCCAATCGTTAAAATTCCGGTAAGTGAACAGTCCCCCGGTGACCCACCGGTTGCCTCAGTTATAATCCCGGCCGTGATCGGCCATTCCAGAAAAGTTCCTGCAGAGAAGAAACCTGATGCAGGAAAAAAAGCGAGCCTCAAAAAGTAGCCTTAAACTCAGTACCGGCCTTTAGAATCCGGGAAGAATTCCCCTTTTTGAGGCAAAGCGATTGCCCCGCTGAGTTGAAGATCCTCGTTGCAGACATGCTTACTGCCTATGATAATTATAAGCAGGGACACGCTGCTTTATTTTCTGCCAGAACACATCAGCAAATTCATCAGGCCGCGAGAGATACTGTTGAAAATTACCTGGATAACCGTCTGATCTGGAAAGAACTTAACCATTACAAGGAAAAGGGGATAATACTTGGAGAACATAAGATCTTCTCCTGGTTAAAAAGAATCGATCAAATTCGCGAAATGAAGACCGGGGATCTGGTTAATCTTAAGATCAGATTGGATAACAACATAAAAAAAGTCAAAGGAAAATTACGTAGGCAACCATCTCACGCTGAAACCTTAAACCGGAATGAAAATTTAAAAACAATGGATCAGGAAATATCTGAAGTCAATCGTTTACTTAACTTATAAGTGAAAAAATATTTCAATATCGGTGATATGGAGGATCCGGATGAGGATCAGCAAAAAGCTGAAAAATCCGGGATCCTGATTGAGCGTTTCCTCCAGCTGCACGAAGCGCGTATCGAAAGTATTAAGGATTTGGCCGGCAGGATCCCGCTTGATGGTGAGATATTCTTCCTGTGGACCGTCAATTCATTTAATGCATTCACCTTTATTCCATTCATCATCAAAGAATGTGGGACAATCCAGGAACTTTTATTGTCAACCTATTCCATTAATATCCGGATCATCGATGCGCTGGTGAGGCTGATCGATAAAGGCCTGATAAAATCCGTCGATATCTTTATCAGTGATTCCATCCGGAGCCGTTTGCCAAAAGTCTATGATCACCTTATGGCTTTTGTTGAAACAAAACCTGTTCGGGTCATATATTCCTGGAATCATTCCAAAATTGCCCTAATCAGGGCAGGAGATAATTATTTTGATGTTGAAGGATCCGGCAACTGGGGAGAGAATGCCCAGCATGAACAGTATGTATTTCTCAATAACAGGAATGTCTTTGAATTCCGTAAAAACGAAATCCTTAATGGAATTAACACCGGCACAGTTTAAAGAAATTGAACAGCTCGCAGCGGTAAATTATAGCGTTAAACAAATCGCTATGTACCTCGATGTTGATTTGAAAGCATTTCAAAAGGAATTCAGCAATCCTGATTCAAAGATCCGTTATCATTACGACCGTGGTCTGCTGGTCACCCAGGCAGAGATTGACAAGGCCAATCTAAAACGTGCCAGGGATGGCAACCTAACTTCCATTCAGCAATGGAAAAAGGATGCAAATCACCAGAAACTTGAAAACCTCAAGAAAAAAGTATTCCTGGAAGAAGAGCAAAGCGAGTACGACCAGCTGCAGGGACTGATAGAGCGGGGAGAGACAAAGAACTTACCTGCCAGGATAGTTCAGTTCTATGAACAGGTTGATTTTATCCGCTGCCTGCATAATAAGTATGAGAATAAGAATTATGTTGTTAACGCTGTCATCCTCCAGTGGCCTAAATTATCGAAACACCAGGCCATACAGCTATACTATGAAACGTTAAACTTTTTTAATCTGGATAATCCGGTTAAAGTCGAAGCCTGGGCTAATATATATGCAGACCGGATGGACCAGATGGCCATGATCTGCTATGAGATGGGCGATATGGAAACCTGGCGACGGATGACCATGGATGCCGCCAAACTGCGCGGGGTGGGAAAAGATAAACCTAATCAGATCCCGGATGAACTTCTGGACCGTAGACCTGTTTTCCAGACCATTCGCATTGAAGATTTGGGATTGCAAAAGGCAAACAGAAAGGAACTGGCAGCCTTTATTGATAATCTCGATATCACCGAAAAGCAAAAATCAAAGGTTAAACGTGAGGCCATGATCGAAGATGTACCATTTGAAATAATGGAAAATGACGAAGATTAAAATTACCTCTCAAGATGCTGATATCCGGTATTCAAATTGGATATCTACCCTCATTGATCTTATCAAGCCGGCAAATCTGTACCTGTATGGCGGCCGTGGTACCGCTAAAAGTACAGATATCCTTGCTAAAAGGACCATCGACATCATTTATGATATGCCCAGGGCAAGTTTCGCTTTTGTATCCGATACTTATGTGAACCTGATGACCAACATTATTCCGGCAATAATGCTAGGTTGGGAAGGAAGAATGAATTTTCTTGAAAATTATCATTTTGTTGCCGATATTCCACCTCCTGATCACTGGCCTAAGCCAATGATTAAGACATTTTCTTTTAAACATACTATTTCGACATTCAATGGATGTAAGTTTTTTCTTACATCTCTGGACAGGCCATCCTCGAATGCCGGGATTTCTGTCGTACATCATTTTGGTGACGAAGCAAAATATCTTCAGTGGGATAAACTGAGCAAGCTTTTTCCTACCCTGCGTGGAGATTATGCGCTCTATGGTCATTCCCATTATTTTATGGGACAAACCTTCTGTAGCGACATGGCCGATCCCAGTGTGGGAGAAAATGATTGGATGCTCCGGATGGAAAAAAATATGGACAAAGATCAGATCCTGCGGATCATCCAGTCGGCCATTATCCTTAATGAGATCAACCTGGAGCTTTACCAGGCTCAACAAAAAAATGAAGATGAAAAGCGCATTGAAAATATCATGAAAAATCAAGGCAGATGGATTGAACGTATACGTAAGATTCGCCAGGATAGTACCTTTTTTTTCATTGTAAGTTCATTCGCGAATGCGGATATCCTTACACTCAAATATTTTCAAAATCTTTTAGCATCATTGACATTTGAAGAATTTAAAACTTCAGTATTGTCCATTAGAAAAAGCCTAGAGAAAGGCGCCCGTTTTTATGGCGCCCTTGCAGATAAGCACTTTTATGGTGATGGATACAACTATGATTATTACGATAAGTTCGGCATACGTGACAATGTTTCCCAGACATCAGCAGGACTTAAGTATATCCAATCTGACAAGATCCTTGAAGCAGGTTATGATGCAGGCAATATGATGAGTCTTGTTATTGGCCAGGAACAGGGCAATACCTATCGCGTGTTAAAGAACATGTATACATTGACACCCGATTGGATTCGGGAATTGGGCGATAAGTTCATAACCTTTTTTGAACCACATAAACGAAAGATACTTCATCTGTACCATGACAGATCAACTAATCAATATCGCAAGGGTGGGCGAGACTTTGCAACACAACTCAAGCATGATATAGAATACAACAAATCAGGCATGCGTACTGGTTGGATTGTACAGTTGATGAGCATCGGGCAGGGGAACATCACCCATGCTGATGAGTTTAACCTGATGAACATTATGATGGGGGAGAAAGATAAACGACTTCCCAAACTAAAGATTGATAAGTTTGAATGTAAAGAACTCAAGAGCCAACTCGAGATAACGCCTGTTACCAAGAGTGCCAAGGGTGAGATTCAGAAGGTGAAGAAAGGGGATAAGTTACCATCCTCACGTTTGCCATTGGAATCCACTAATTTCTCTGATGCATTCAAGTACCTGTTGTGTCGTATCAAATGGTTAGCCATGGCAAGGCAGAAGCGTGGCATTACCTTTGGCTCCCTTAATTTCTGATCCAAGTCTTTCATTGTAGTTCCTGTATCCAGGTGTGATTTCGTTTTATTCGAGATCCATCTGGTGGGATTTCCGGAATGACCATTTGTCATATATCCGGTGGGAAACGGCTTGGCACGTGCCACTACCCCGCAGAGCGGGTCGTTCTGATTTTACATATTGTTTTTAAAATATTATTTTGAAACAGGTTAAAAATGTAAATATCAGGCAGAAATATAATTTTTTACATAATATTTTTATTTAGTATAGGCTTCAGGCATGAGGAAGTTGACAAAAACGGCTTCCTTTTTCTTTGAATTGCAGGCAAAGAAAAATGAAGCGAAAAAGAAACCTGTCCCGGGCATCTTTTGAAAAAAGTAAGCAAAACCTACCCCACTATTATACTTGAAATCCTTTTAAAGCTACCTGCATCGACGAGGCTTACAGCGCGTGTACGGCGCTGGAAGCTTGGAACTGTCAAGGGCTAAGTTTCATGAATTCAGATTCAAAAAGGAATCTGACCCTCACCCTTGACATTATCCAATCGATCCGGTTTAACGCTTCGCGGTCAGAAAATTTCAAGTATTCACCATCTAAAACCTTACTGCCATGACCGCACTTGCTAGAGAAACCCGCAAACAATCATTCGAAGAAATGTTTGTTCAACACCTTGAAAACATTTATTATCCAGGCTTTACAGAAGAGATGACCGAAGAACAATCAGCACTCTACGACTGGGAATATAAAGAGTTTCAGAAGAATTTCAGAATAGAAAACTAACCAGACAGGCAGTCACTGACTGCCTGTTTTTTTTATGATCGTACCCGCTTTTTCTTTGGTGCATTACCGGCAAATAAAAAGCGGGGCAAAAAGAAAACCGGATCCATGGGCGGCTTTTTGAAGAAAAAAGCCAGCAAAAAGCCAGCGCACTATTACTCGAAATCATTGCAAAGTTACCTGGATGAAAATAAAACTGTCAAGGGCGGCCTCCTTTGGGAACAGCCGCTTTCAGTGTTTTCAGATTGGAAAGGCAATCTGACCAACACCCGTTGACATTATTTATTTCTCCCCGGTAATGGCCATGCAGCAAGATTTCAGTACTAACCGCGGCCAGAAAAGCTGCATAAAACCATTCAAAGATGAAAAAATCATTTATGGATTCACAACCAGGCCAGCAAATTGGCTCAACCTACGAGAACAGGATCCCGATGCAATTCTGGGCAGAAGATGACATCCCAACCGAGAAGTTACTGCTCAAAGGATCAGCAAGCCTCTCTGATGCAGAACTGCTCAGTATCCTTATCGGAAGTGGCACTGTGCAAGAGAATTCCCTTGACATTGCTCAAAAGATCATGGCAACCTGTCAGAACAACCTTTGCGAATTTTGGAAACTCGGAATCTCTGACCTGCAAAAAGTAAAAGGCATAGGAAAACAACGTGCCTGCCAGATTGCTTCCATGTTTGCGCTCTCCCGCAGAAGAAATGCTTCTGAGGTAGTTATCAAACCTAAGATTTCCCGAAGCCAGGATGCCTATACAGTTTTCCATTCCCTGATCGGAGATCTTCCTTATGAAGAATTCTGGATGCTGCTTCTGAACCGGGCAAACAAGATCATGAAAACCGTGAAAGTTTCAGAAGGCGGAATCTCAGGCACCGTGGTTGATCCTAAAAAGATATTCTTCATAGCCCTGGAACAACATGCCTCATCCATGATTCTCGGACACAATCATCCGTCGGGACAGGCTACACCAAGTGAAGCAGATATTAAAATCACCAGGAAACTCAAAGATTCCGGAGCATTGCTTGAAATATCTGTTCTGGATCACATCATTGTTGCCCATGATGTTTACTATTCCTTCGCTGATGAAGGTACCATGTAATTTTTGGCCCCGGGAAACCGGGGCTTTTTTTTGCTCGTTTTAGTTACGGGTTTTACACGTGTGGGCACCCACCGTATTGTAACCCCACTGCATTTTTGCTATGTAAATTTGTTTATCGGGCTTCTTGGAAGCATTACCCTGTTCTGCCATGGACCGGGTTTTAACCTGGTTACATGCGTGTTCACCAGACAAACTGTTCTTTTTCGCGTTGCGTGATGCTTTTCGCCGGTTGGCCGGATGAGTTGCAATTCATTTTGAATGGAATTCTGCGATTAATTTACTCTCCGTACATTTCCACTGGTTTTTCTTTAGTGTTCATAACCGAATTCAGGTATCAATTCTCTGCTAAGTTAATAGCTCACTGCGGGATTCAGTTCCACTCATTCAAGGATTTTCCCGGCATATCCTCGGGTAACCTTCCGGTATTCCAGTTCCTCCTTGAGTGCCCCTCCATGATCTTAATTTCACACGCATATAATTTAACCCTAAAAAATTCAGTTATGAAAACTTTTAAAAAAAATTACATCGGAAAAGGCACTCAGGTAGCAAATTTATCAATCGTAAAATTCAGTTTCAAACTGTCAGAAATTGTAAAGCTCACCCATGTATTCAACGGCGAAGATTTCCTCACTTTTGAAATTGCGAAATTGAAAAGTCCGGACAGTTTCGGTCACGATTACACCGCTTATGTAAACAAGATGGTTGAAACGCAGGATCCACAAACAAGCCAGGTACAGGACGCCCCACAAAAGAAAATCCGTAAACCAAAGAAATTACAGCATGCTGCAGATGGTAAAATTATCCCGGACATGGTCCCCACCGATGAACTCCCGTTCTAAGAATTCGACCAAAGAAAAGGAGCCTTTTAACCGGGGCTCCTTTTTTTATGTACCCACCCACCGCACTACTACTCAAATTTATAGCAAAGTTAACCTCATAAAAATATCATGTCACTAAATGCGACCTCCTGATGGAACTGTCGCCCGTTGGGTTCATTCAGATTGGAAAGCCAATCTGACCTGAACTTTTGTTCCAGAATTTTTATTCCGGTTTTAAGTCTGCATAAATTTTCACTGGCGGGCCAGATGCCGAAATAAGTCTTCCGGGCGGGAAGCATCAAAAATGAATAATGCTGAAGTTTATGCTGCAATTACTGAAAAGATCATTGCCAACCTGGAGACTTCCGGAAGTTGGCAGAAATTCTGGGACTTACCATCACCGGTGAGTCTGAATGGACATTTTTACCGGGGAATCAATTACCTGATTCTATCAAATGACCAGTTCAAAAGCCGTGTTTACGGGACGTTCGGACAAATCCGTGCCAATGGCGGTCAGGTGCGTAAGGGCGAAAAGTCCACCCTTATCGTGTTCTGGAAGAAAACTGATCTGAAAAACGCCAGTACCGGGGAAACAGACAGCAAATTTATCCTCAGGTACTATCATATTTTCAACAGCGAACAGGCTCACTTCGATGAAAAAGGCAAAGAGAAAATTGCCGAGCTTGACAAAGCGACCATCGACCGGAAATCCACTCAGTTTGTATCGGCTGAGCAAATTATTTCTGGATACAAAGGCAAACCTGATATGTGTTTTTCCCCGAATGACATATCACCCAGCTACTCACCGGTGGCTGATGTGATCACCATGCCTTCAGAAAATCAATACGCAACATCAGAAGATTTTTACCGCATTTTATTTCATGAATATGGACATAGCGTTGGCCACCCGAAACGATTGAACAGGTTCGAAGCATTTTCAAATAAGTTTGGCGATGAATTATACTCCAGGGAAGAACTTGTTGCTGAACTATGCTCTTCATTTCTGGCCGATCGGGCCGGATTAAAAAACAGACAGCGTAATTCAAATGCCTACATCCGCGATTGGGCAGCATCTTTGCGGGATAACCAGAAATGGATTATGTGGGCTGCTTCCCGGGCAGAGAAAGCCGCTGAATATATCATGGGCACTGAGCAAGTCATCCTTGATGAAGAAGGAGTTCAGGTACCTGAATTAATGGAAGAGGTTTCACCCTTCTGAACTATATATTCCAAGCCGCGAACGAAAGTTCACGGCTTTTTTCATTCATAATTAAAAACCAAGTCAAATGAGTAACAGAGGAAGATCACAGGATCCCAGGCAAATGACATCACGCTTCGCCGGCACATGTTATACCTGCAAAAAACCGATTAAAAAAGGCGAAGAGATCATTTACTGGCCAAACGGCAACCATGCCGAACATTTTGCATGCGGAGAAGCTGATTACCGTCATTCGCTGGCATCATTCCAGGATGAAGAGAATTACAACAATCAATATCCATCCTGGTAACTGAAGGCAGTCCCGGTTCCGGCAATATGGAACCGGGACTGCCTTTTTTTATGTTCGTATCTTACTTGAAAAACGCTTTTTCTTTGTTACCGCACCGGCAAAGAAAAAGCCTGGCAAAAAGAAAACCGGATGAAAACGGGGTGCTTTTGAAGGAAAAGCAACCAAAAGCCCACGCACATTACTCAAAATTTCCTGCAAAGGTAACCTCATGAAAATATCATGTCACTAAAGGCGGCCTCCTGATGGATCAGCCGCCCTTCGGGTTCATTCAGATTGGAAAATCAATCTGACCTGAACCTTTGTTCCAGAATTTTCATTACGGTAGTTTTTAACAGCAGAAATTTTTCTTAACCGGCCGTGCCAGATGCCAAAAAAAGACCCCAGGGCAGGGGCAAAACACATGTCAAAATTATCAACAGTTCTCAAGCCAACAAATGGCGGATCAGAAAAAGGTCAGATCATGGTTGTCAGACCAAGTTTTACATCATTTCGTTCGGAAAAGGATGAAGAAATTGCTCCCGAACCTGAAGTAAAACCGGAACCAGCCCCCGCAGTGAAACCAGAGCCGGTTGCAGAAGTGAAACCGGTGTTGACCATGCAGGAGAAGATCCTAAAGGTTGAAAACCTCCAGTTGATCGTTGAAAAAAGAGCCAAGTTGGTGCAAACCCGCTCAGAGCTGGAGCGTTTCCAGATTTCCTCCAACGATTTCAACTGCTCAATGCGGCTGAATGATTCAGACGGGAATGTTTTCACCACCAGCTTCACCCCTGGCATCAAGAAGGTGATTGATTTTCTGAAAGCATCATTCGATGGCAGCATTGCAGAAGTTGAAGGCAAAATTATCTTCTAAACTTCGGGGAGCCCCTGATGGGGCTCCCTTTTTTTATGGTCGTATAGCCTTCCCTGTTATGTCCTTTAGTTTTTTTCATTCAAATTATAAGTTTGACCTTTTAAACCAAAAAATTAATACGATGAAAAAGCTTTTCACTTTGATGCTCTTTATGATGATCACATATATGGCATCAGCACAGCACACATTGCTAAAAGGCCCGGGAAATATCGGTCTATATGATCCGACCGATAAATTTGGAATAGGCACAAACCAAAATTTGAATGAAAAGGTAGTCATTCAGAGTCTCTCAGGAGAAACTCCCCTGGCATTAAGAGGATATTCTACTCAGAATAATCCTTTTATAACACTTTCAAATGGATCTGCAGTAAGCTTCTGGAGGCTTTTTGCTTCAGCTGATTGGTGGTTGATTGGAAGTTCATGGGATTCCACTTCTGCAATGATGTCCGTCAAACCATCCCGGGGATGGATAAAATTTAATGTTACAGGAAGTTTTACCAGGTTGATTGCTCCGGCAGCAACAATTACCACAATTACAACCACAGCTGCAGCCATAACGACGGGGATCACTCGGAATTCAACGTCTGATACGGTAACAATCAATAAATTTTTCAATATCAAAAAGAATTCATCTCAGCCAGCAGCAACACTGGGAAACTTCTACATAAGCGCCACGGATAGTTGCCTTTATTATTATAATGGAAAAGCCTGGAAGAAATTTACCGTACAATGACGGAAGAAACAATCGATCTGTATGAGGCAATCCGTCAAATGAGAAAACTCACCTCGGAGGGTAATTCATTCTCATTCGTTCACGCTACTTTAAATCGTGAAATGGATATTTGCGAGGGAATACGTCACGTGCAAAGAGCTCACTTGCGACCAGCTGCTAAAAATGATGATGTGATTTATGCTGATCTGAAAATTTTCTATTTCGATGAAGAAATCGAAAAACCCAGGGTTTGCTGGCAAATGCTGATCATGTTTTTCCAGGATAAAAGAGTAATTCTAAACTAGTACACATGACCCAGTTGAAAAAATCGGATGTGAAAATCATCCGGGAAGGAAACAAAGCTTTCGGGATTACTCCTGTGGGTGTTTATGCTTTCAGTGTTGCTGGTTCCTTTAAGATGGCAAGTCCCTCGGTTCTGCCATTCTACACCAATATTCGGCAATTAATACCGGTAAAGATCGGGGAATTTGAAATCGTGGCCAATGGCCAGGAGAATAATTATCCGGATGAGCTTCGCTTGATCCTGGACGATAACAATCTCACTCCTGAAATCCTGAATAAACAGGCTCAACTCCTCTATGGCCAGGGTCCTGCTCTATACAAACTTAACTTTGAGGACGGACGCCGGGTTAAGTACTGGGTCACCGACTCTGAAATACAGTCGTGGCTGGATAGCTGGGATTATGAAGATTACCTGCTCAGAGCCTGTGTCGAATTTCGCACGATCAATGGCCATTTTACAAAGTTTTACCTAAATAAGGGCGCACGCATCGGCCAAAAACCGATGATTGCGAAACTGGATCATGTTTCTTCGCTTTATTCACGACTGGAGTGGCCTGATGACAACAACCAGATCCATAATATAATCGTAGGTGATTTCCGTCAACCCTGGAAACTTGGACTGAGGCAATATCCAGTATTCGATCCGGATTCACCATTCGCATTCCGTGTGTCAATGCGCTATTCAAACCTATATTCATTTGCACTCGATAATGAGTATTCCCGTTCACCTATCCATGGATCACTTTCCTGGATAAAACTTTCCTCATCAATTCCCAAACTACTTTCGAATTTCAACGACAATTCGATGGCCATCAAATATCACATCGAGGTGCCGGCAGCTTACTGGGAAAAGATGCGAGCAGAATTGGAAATAAAATATCAGGAAAAAAATACTCCTTTTACGGAGCAAATGTTTAAAGAAGCCCAGGATGATATAATGGAGAATTTCTCCATAGCACTGGCAGGAAATGATAAGGTTGGTAAATTCGTTTCTACTGCAAGTATGTATGATGAACTTGGCAACCAGTATGTCGGATGGAAGATTACACCACTTGATCAGAAAATCAAAGATTTCATAGACGCACAGATCAATATCGCCAACGAAGCGCTTTTCCAGGTCACCTCAGGTATCGGACTGCACCCTGCGTTGAGTAATCTTTCCAAGGATGGAAATCTTCCCAGTGGATCCGAGCAGCTCTATGCCTTCAAACTGTACCTGCAAACCGGGGTAGATATCCCCGAAGGCATTGTTATGAAGGCCATCAATATGGCCATCAACGCTAATTTCCCTGGTAAAGGGCTTCGCATGGGGTTCTATCATGATGTTGTAATCACCGAGTCCCAGACAAGCCCGGCTGACCGTATTGCACCCCCGAGTTCATACAATCAGGCAAAAACAGCTACATCCATAAATAATAAAGGAAAATGATCTTCAACAAAGGAAATGCAGGTTCAGTCGAGTTGAAAGAATTGATTGGTTTTGTTTATAAATCAATCAACTTTAGTAATCTGACCACATATATCAGCTTTGCCGAACGGTATATCAAAAAGATTATCAGCCCTGAGGTGTTCAGTGTAGCTGAAGTGCATTACAATTCGGATCATTATCATTATACTCCTGATGACGAAACTCCACCTGATCCACCACATCCGGAGTATGCACTTCTTGATGAACTTGTGGCGAAAATTCAATTTCCGGTTGCCATTAATGCTTACCGCAAGTATGTTCCCAGTTCAGACCTTATCCATTCGGACAAAGGGCGGCAGATATTTGTTTCCGAGCAGGAGAAACCGGCCTTTGAATGGCAGATCGAAAAGGATAATGAGAATCTTATCACCCTGGAACATGAAGCAATAGATGTATTGCTTGAATTTCTGGATGCAAACCTTGATACAACCTATGCTGATGATGATGATGAAGGAACTCAGATTCAGCTTCTTCCTTGGGGAACTACCGACGCGTTCAAAGCAACCAGGGAGTTGTTTATACCCAATGTTGAAGAATTTGAGAAGGTGTTTTTAATCGGGGGCAGCCGAATGACATATTTATCACTGGTTCCTTTTATCCGCAGTATACAGGATAATGACATACGGCCATGCCTGGGTGAAGATCGGTACTGCGAAATCAAGGAACAGTTTATTGATGGAGATATTTCTGCAGATAATAAAATAATTTTGGACAAACTTTGTCCACCTTTGGGATTATTATCCCTGAGCCTGGCTGTGAAAAGATTGTCAGCCGAAGTTCTTCCATCCGGTATATTCACCAGGATCACAGCGAATGTGATCAAAGGCAAAACCCCTGCATCAAAACAGGATCGCAATGAAATTGCTTCATCATTCGAAAAGGATGGACAGCATGAGCTTTTAAAACTGCAGGAGTACCTGCGTAAGATTGATACAGCAGCATCAGGAGAAACCTTTACAGCCATGGAGCCGAAGGTGATAGATCCTTTAAAGAAATTTGTAAGACTATAATGAATAAAATTGAAATTCCTGCAAAGAACATGATCATCAATTTTCCAAGTGAAATTGATGAGATGACCAACGATCAGTTTGTTGGTTACCTGTTTTATGTTCTACAATATGTTCAGGGGAAAATAAGTGAGGATAGATTCAGATACAGTTTAACAATCCTTCTGCTGGATATTCACAAAGGTTTCATGCGTCTGTTCAGGAGTTCTTTAAAAAGGCAGCAGGCAGAATATAACCTGGTGAGGATTTCTCAATTGATGGACGGGTTTATTGAACATCACCAGGGGAATGGCAAACGTGAATTCAAATTGAAAAGTGTCAGGAATTTTGTTCCAAAAATTCTTGATTATTATGGACCCAAGAACTGTTTTGAAAATCTGACCTATTGCGAGTACCGTACCGCACGAGCGTTTTTTAAATCCTACGCTCAGGATATGGATAATAAGGAAGATGACCTTAATCGGATGATTGCGGTTCTTTACCGGCCATCAAAACTGTTTTGGTTTATCCGAAAATATCTCAAAAACTGTGATGGTGAGCGTCGGATTGCTTTCGGATCCAGAAGCAATCCAATCTATTTAAACACCAGGATAAAAAGAATTTCACGGGTACCTTTACATATCAGGTATGCCGTGTTTATTTATTTTTCTGCCTGCGAAGATTTTTTAAAAACAGGTAGACCAGTTGTTGATGGTAATGAACTCGATTTGTCGAAATTATATACCAGTGACGGGGATAGTAACAATAAAGCGGATGTCGGGTTAGTGGGGTTACTATACTCTCTGACTGAGACAGGAGTATTTGGTAACATTGAAGAAACGGACAATTCCAATCTGTGGGATATAATGATACGTCTTTACCAGGTGGTGATGCAAATGCAGGAAATTGAAGAAAAAAGCAAAAAGCTATGATCGCGGTACGTGATTACAAAATATTCTGGGACTATGTGGCCACGCAAATCACTGAGATTACAAAAGTATTCATAGTTGATGATGAGACTGAACTTCAGAAAAAGATCGCTGACATTGAAGATATGTGTGTTTTCCTGGTTGCAGTGATCCCTTTTTCTGATTTAAATGCCTCAGATGAAGATAATCTTGGGGATATCGATACCTGCGTTGTTTATTTGCTTCAGAAAATTGATTCTGGTAACCAAAATGATGAAGATATCATGAACGAACGGGCGCTCACCCAGGAAACCATGAACAAAATCCGGCGATTAATGCTTGATCTTGAAAATCAATGTGACGTATCGGTTCAGACCAGACTTATGAAACAAGTCATCAGGGGCAAACAACACATTGACAGGGAAAGAAATTACCTGGGTTGCAATGGGTATTCTCTGAGTTTTGGAATTAAAACCAATGGAATATAACTATTATGTCTGATACTGCTCAATATCCACAACCCATGCTTTCAGAAAATATCTGTATCTCTTTCAGTTCTGTATTGACCAAACTGGCCATTCTGTTCATTGCTTATTTTACACCCATTGCCGAAATGGTTCATGTGATGCTGATATTCCTGGCCGTTGATACGATCAGTGGTGTATGGGCTTCGATAAAAGAAGGTCATAGGGTAGAAAGTGCCAAGTTGCGAAAAACCGTGCTTAAGTTTCTGTGGTATACCGTGGCGGTTATAACCGCCTGGATGATGGAACATACTTTTAAGCTTGCATGGACATCACTGGCCGGTATTACTGCGGGCTTCATTTGTTTTGTTGAATTAAAATCAATATTTGAAAACATTACCAGGATCACAAATGAACCTGTCTTTGAACGTATTTTGAAGTTTTTGAAGAAAAAGAGTACAGATACCATCCAGGAGATTGCAGATGATCAGGAAGATGATTATACCAGCAAATATCAAAAAAGTAACGATTCTGATCCAAAAAGTATCAAATAATGGATAAAATAATACGCGTTTCGTCCGATTGTCTTAAAATTATCGAACAATTTGAATGTGGGGGTAACTTCCGCAATTTTATGTCTGCTTATAAATGTCCGGCAGGGATCTGGACTATCGGAATGGGCACCACCAGGTACTCCAGCGGGGAACCTGTAATGCCGGGAGACAGGATAACCGAGCAACAGGTATATGAATATGTCACCCATGATCTAACCGCGGCTGAAATCGCTGTTGCAAATTCGGTGACTGCCCAGATCAACCAGCATCAGTTCGATGCCTTGGTCGATTTTGTCTATAATGCCGGCATATCGGCATTTAAAAAATCAACACTGCTGAAGGTTATCAATAAAAACCCGGATGATAACGATATCATCGTGCAATTTATGAGGTGGAAACTGGTGGATGGAAAGCCATCGGCTGGCCTGATCAGGCGACGCTTTACAGAATCGTGGCTGTATGTCCACGGAGAAATTAAATTTCAATTGCAAAAGTCATGAAAGCAAAATATAATGATTTTCCCAGGGATTTGCAGATAGTTCTATTAGCTGCAGTGATGTTCTTCCTGTGTCTTGAAGCATGCACAACCACTAAGCATCTTCAACAGGATCAAACCAAGATTGAAACCCAGGTAAAGGCGACGGAAGAAATTAAAACCAACACCGGTGCCGATACAAAAACACAAACCAGGATTACCGCCGAAACCGATATCATTGAGAAATGTGATACGACACTTTCAGTATGGCCTGTAACAGATGGGAAAAAAGCAGATAAACCGGTTGATGTTAAGGTTCAATTTGAAAGAACTACACACCGCAATGAGTTTACGGACCAGTCGCAGGAGAAAAAGGAACAGGGAAATACAACCGTTGTCAAAAAGGAACAATTCAACCAGAAATCAGATGTGCAGCACATGGATAAGACCGTCGAGAGAACGGGACTTCCTTGGTGGGCCATTGCCATTCTCGTTATCGCAATACTAATTGGCGTGGCCGTGCTTTTATGGCGTTTGAAGGTGTTTTGAATTATGGCCGTGATGTCAATCGGTCATAATTCTAAATAAGGTAATAAGAATCCCCTGCAAATCGCCGGGGATTTTTTTGTCCTTTATCAGTATAACATGCCATTGTAACATTGTCCCATGGAAGGAAAATATGACGAGGTTCAACTTCTGTTCATCGAACGGGCACTGGAGTCTCATGGCGAATTGATCTGTGATCTTCTCCATAAACAGATATCCGACAAAAACCTTATAAAGACTGAGGATTTGCTGAATTCAATTGATTTCAGCGTAAGTAAATATGGCATTGATCCTGTTTTGCTGATCAGTTTTTTATCCTATGGCCGTGCCATCGAAATAAATTGGTTCAAAAAATCACAGAATACCCGGCAATTTTCCAAACCAAATACAAATGTCATGCTGTGGGGATTGCGTGAGAACCGTAAACGCACCCGTAAAAAGGATACCCGATGGTATGCAAAAACAGTTTACGGATCAGTCAATCACCTTTTGTCAGTTCTTTCCACCGACTTTTCGGAAGAAGAAAAGAACCGGATGAAACAAATACTTGAAATTCGCTATGAGTCTAAAAATTGACCGCCTTCAGCTTGAAATCATTATCAATAATGATCAGGCTCGCAAATCGCTTCGTTTGTTAGATGATGAGGCTCGCGCCATCCAGAAGTCCATGAAAGGGATGAAGGAGGGAACTGATGAGTGGATCCAGGCAACCAAACGATTGAGTTCTATCAAAAACCAGATGGATTCTATACAGGATTCAATAGGTATTGCCGGGTTATCGATGAAAGAACTCATCGCAAAACAGAAAGAACTTAACATGGTTCTTTCAAATATATCTCCTGGACTGCCCCAGTATAAAGAACTTCAGACTACCCTTGGGCAGGTCAATTCTAGAATCACAGAGCTTCGTGGGAATATTAAGGATGCCAGCGGGGTATTGAAGGAACAGGGCGGCGTTATGTCTCAGGTATTTGACAAAATGGGGAAGGCAGTACTTGAACTTGGGACTTTGGCAGCTGCAGCTTTTTCGCTAGAAAAGATCGGTGAATATTTCAAAGGTGGAATCGAATCTGCCCTTAAACTCCGTGATACAGAGGATTTGTTGCTGGAAGAGCTCAATGGGAATAAGGCTGTCCAGACTGATTTGATAAAACTGGCCAAAGAACGTGCCGGATCAACCATGTATTCCCGGCAGGAAATGGAAGAGGCTGAGAAGTTTCTGGCCATCCAGGAGCGAACGCCAGAGCAAATTAAGAAAACCATCCTGGCAGCAACCAACCTCGCAACGCTCACAGGTGGTACCCTGGAGGATGCAGTCAAGGAACTTGATGCTACCATGGAAGGGAAACTTGGGAAAAGCCTGGGAAAATTGGAAAAGGATTTTAAAGGCCTTACCAAAGAGCAGATGTACAATGGAGCGGCCATTGATATAGTAGCCTCCAAGTATGCCGGCCTGGCCGAACGGGAAATGAATACAACTGAAGGGCGCATCAATCTTTTGGGAAAAGCATGGAGGGGATTGCAGAGAACAATAGGTGATACCGTATTGGATTCCGGATCTATGTTCAATGGTATCATCCAGGGCGCCACTTCGCTTCTGAATACCTTTCGTAAAATCATCGAAGTACCATTGTCTGAAAAATTGAAGGATGAACAGGAAAGAGTTAATTTCCTTGCTGCATCCATTACCGATGCCAATTTATCCGCGGAAGATCGTAACAAACTTTATAAAGAATTGGAGACATTGGCACCTACTGTCACAAAGGGGCTGGATGAAGAAAATTTGTCATATCAAAAACTTACAGCCAACCTTTCACTGTATAATGATGAAATGGTAAATAAAATCATCATTCAGAAAGAGAGTGAAAAGGTTGACAATGCAAATGATGATCTCGCAAAAGCCAGGATGAAAAGGGTTGAAATTGAACAGTCTATTATTAAAAATTCAACGGATTATGTGACATCTCTCAAATTGAAAGCCAGAAAACAAAATAAGGATGATGCTGAAGAAACCTTTGCTATTGTTAAAAAATTCGAAGATGTTTTGATGTCATCGGTATTGAATAACAGGCAAAAAATTGAATCCCTGAATGCTATGTACAAAGGGCAAAATAACAATTCATACATGATTGCTCTTAATAATGAAAATTCTGCACAGGCGAAGGTGAATCTTCAGCTGAAAGCAAAAAGCAAACTCATGACCGATCTTGGGTTAAACTCTTCTCATGTGGCTACAACTATTGTTGATGATAATAAAAAAGCCAGTAAAGAGATATTGGATTTGACCAAGATGACCAAGACCGAGCTTCAGAAATATATTGATGTAGGGGCTGTCATGGGGGCCAGCCAGGCAGATAAACACCTGGCAAGTTTGGCAAAAAAGGAACTGAACCGGCGTGAAGGATTGTCAAAAGCCTATGAACAGTATATGGATCTCATGCGTGAGATTGCTGATCTGGAGAAAACAAATTTCGCCGAGAAATTATCACAAACGCAGTCGGAAATCAAGGCAGTCAATGATAAGTATAATAATGAAATCAAGAAAATTGATGAGTTTAAAGAACATAATAAGAAAACGCTTTCCTCGGCTGAAAATAAAGAATTAGATAGGAGCAAAGGTGATCTTGAAATTGCGCGTGATGCTCAAACCAAGCAGATCCTTGAGCAGGCTGAAAAGGATTTTGCTGATAAAATCACACTTATCCATGAAAATTTGCGTGTTGCGCGCATGACTATTACCGGTAGGGAAGTTTATGAAATAAACAAGAAGTATGACGAACTTCAAAAAGAGATTCTTGATGCTATTGAATACCGATATCAGCAGGAAATATCAGAAGCTCATGGAAATGCAGGTAAAATTCTTCTGGCAGAAAAAAATAAGGCGGATGAACTTACAAAAATGCAAGGGGATTTATCCAAGCTTGAACTTGCACGCCAGGAAGAAACCAATAAAGCTAAGAAATCAGGGGAAATTAGATTTGAAGAGGAACTGAAAGCTCTTAAAACAAAGGCTGATATTGATCTCGCTAAGGATAAAGAGAAAATCGCACTTGAGGTTGAAGCAAAGTATAAGAAAATATTGGAAGAGGCTGCCGGAAATGAAATAGAAATTGCAAGGATTACAAAACAGAAGAAGGAGGAACTCAATGCTAAATTAGCAGCTGCTGAAGAAGAAGCGTGGAAGAAGAAATTTGAATCAATTAAAAAATGGGCAGAATTTGCAATAAATCAATTATCGGGATTGTCGTCTGCCTGGATGGATTACCAAAATGGCATATTACAAAGGGATGAAGCGAATGCTGCAAAGCAAAAAGATACTTTAAAAAAACAATTAGATGGAAAACTTATTTCTCAAAAGCAATATGATAACAGTGTAGCCAAATTAGATGCCGAAGCCGATAAAAAGAAAAGAAAGATTACGCATGATCAGGCTGTAATTGCAAAAGCGACAAATGTTGCCAGTGCTATAATTAATACAGCTGTTGCCATTACATCCGTTTTGTCAATTCCAATTTTAGGAGAAGCCCTTGCTATAATTGTCGGATTGTTGGGGGCTGCCCAGATTGCATTGATTTTAGCTACACCTATTCCCCAGGCTGCCTCCGGTCGCTACAATGTGATCGGTAAACAGGATGGAAAAGCTTACAACGATGTGCCTTATCAGTCATCATTCACAGGGATCCCGGGGCGTCCTATGCTGGTCAATGAAACAGGCAATGAGATCGTGATAGACCCCTATACGACTCGCAATATACAGTTGAATTATCCATACATCATTGAAGGGATCAACCAGGCGAGGGTTCCGCAACGAGCCGGCGGGTATTATCCTGATGCCGGCGCCCAGAAAACTACCGCCAACGTCCCGGTGATGTTTGGGTTTGATCCTGCTACACTCAATGCACTTGACAAATTCCAGAAAACACTTGAAAAACCCATCGGGGCAAATATTATTTATGATAACATTATTGATTCAATTAACCGCGTCTCGGATATTCAAGGCAATGTTACCAGATAATATTTGTCCTTTAAATTCAATATTCTCATCAATATGTTTGCATCATGGAAATAACAAAGAAACCTTTTTTGATGTCATTCGCCGGTAATCCGATGCGATATCTTCTCTCACCATCCGGATCAGGAGGGGGAGGGTTGCCCATGGGCGGGGTGTTGTCGGTGATCCAGATGGAATTTACAGGTATTGATACCACGCCTGATCATTCCGTTGACGTTACATTTTTGGACGGTACGAGGACTTTTATTCTTAAATCCGAATGTACGGATAAGGATCATATCCCTGTTTCGGATGAAATCTGGGATGAAATTCTCTGGTGTAAAGCCATATTTGAATATTTTTTGAATGATGTTCAGCTTTTGCAGTATTATGATATTACGGTTGCAGCAGAAATACTCACCATGACTGCAAAGGTTGCATCTCCTGATTATGACTGGACAACCAATAACAACACGATAACCGGGATAACCATTACAAATATTGCCAATGGACAGGATCCCCCTGCCGGCACGGTCGAAGGTGTGATGATGACGGTGATGAAAAACGGGACTGAAATACTTGGTTCCGATTACAAACCGTTGGCTGCCGATGGGACTGTAAAATTCGAAATATCGGAGTACCTCTATGCAAGTCTGCTGCAAGCGGTACCGCCACGGTTTCACCTTTCAGTGGTGGGATTTTATACGCATGTTTTTACAGATTATATTCTGAAGTACA
>Ga0194039_1000381_pt1 | contig 27607 bp, 20 predicted proteins | sample JunL228m_MetaG_FD_148679 | JGI IMG/M metagenome (GOLD analysis project Ga0194039, IMG submission 148679) | Anoxic zone freshwater microbial communities from boreal shield lake in IISD Experimental Lakes Area, Ontario, Canada - Jun2016-L227-8m | ecosystem: Environmental > Aquatic > Freshwater >... | reverse complement strand
TTTTCCGGATTTGACGGAGACACCGACTGCGAACGAGAGCTTCTGATTCGCTCCGTGGCGGGTCTTGCGGCGTTTGAAGTAAAGCTTCCGCAGGCCGGCGGAGTGGTGATTGCCGATCTTGCGCCGCCTGCGGCATGTTTTCTCGCGGGCGACCATTTCGAGCTCGAGCTTTGCTCCGGTGAGAAAGTGCGCGGCGCATTCCTGGACGCGTGCCATTTGCTGATTCTCGGCCGGGTCTCGGTCGCCGGGCTTTCCGACGCGCTGCGCATGAAGCGCGGGCCGGGGCGCGTGCTTCTCGGCGAGAGTTCCCATTTCAACGAGGAGCTGCTCACGGCGGATTTCGAGGCGGCGTGGAGCGCCAGGAGAGGATGGCTCGCAGGGCTCACTCCGCCCGCAGGGCTTTCCGATGCCGAACGGAGCGCGTTCTACAAGGCGTGTTCCATGATGAAAGGCCAGCTTCGCTCCCCGGCGGGAAACATCACCTGCCGTTGGACAACTCCGGATCGTTGGCCCCACCGATGGCTCTGGCTGTGGGATTCGGTATTCCACGCGATCGGGCTGCGACATATCGCTCCCGGGGCCGCGAAGGAGGCCCTTTCAGCCCTCTTCGCCTCCCAGCACCAGGACGGCTTTGTCCCGCACATGGCGACCCCCGACAGATCAAGCGCGATCACGCAACCGCCGGTCATCGCGCTCGGCATGAAGATGGTTCTGGAGAAAACCGACGATGACGGATGGCTACGCGATCTCTACGGGAAAAATAAGCGCTTTCTGGAATGGGTGATGGCAAACCGCGACTCGGACGGTGCGGGATTGGTTGAGTATGAGATCGAGGCGGATGCGAATTGCCGCAGCGGCGAGAGCGGGATGGACAACTCTCCGCGCTTCGACTCCGCCACGCAACTCGATGCGCCCGACTTCAATGCATTTTTGAGTTTGGATTGCGAGATCATGGCGGACTTCGCGTTTCGCCTCAACTCGATGCCGACGCGGAATTCTGGCAAGCCCACCATGTCCGGCTCAATGCCCTGATGAACGGCCGCCTCTGGGACGAGGCAAGCGGGCTCTATGTTGATTACGATGTGAAAGAGGGCAAGAGGTCAGCCCGGCGCTCCATTGCTCGCTCGCCTCACCAAGGTGCCCTCACACCTCAACGCCCTTCTCGCAAAACTTAAACTCCTACCTCTCTTCGCCACCCCTCCCAAGTGGGCCGCCTTTCCCGTCGAAACACAGTTGTAGCCCGAAAAAAACAGGATCCGCGTTTATCGGCCTTTCAGGCCTTCCGCCCGGGAAGTTAGGCTAACGCCCAGCGCATGAACCGGCTGAGCTGGACTCTGATTTCAAAAAAACGCCCTACAACCGGTTACATGCCCTTTCTTGTTCAGCTTCTTCTGCTTTCTTAAATATTAGTTTGCAATGACCAGTGAATGGCGCTCACATAAACCAACGTAGGAGCAGCATTCCTTGTTTTGAGATTTGCATGTTCTATCTATTTCTCTATGCGAAAGCCATCGATGTATACCCTTGATTCCTTTGCCGCTGCGGCATCCATGTTCGGATGCTGACCGTGTTCACCCAGAACAGTGATGCTCAAGACATGCCTTCCGGGCTCAAGCGCCTTCTTGTAGACGCAGACTCCAAAAATGTCATCAGCGGAGTAAGTGTCGACGATTTCCTTATCTGCGCCATCAATGCCGACGGAAGCTTTTCCGCAATCGGCTCCATGCTTAGAGAACCACAACACGCTCTTTCCTTCGACGGAAAGCTCCACACTGTCGCCTTTCCTATTTGACCAGCTCAATGTGCCTTCATAAGCGGGGAATATCCCCTTTTCATGCTGCCATTCTCCGGAGTATCTCAAGTCCTTTGCGGTATCATCGATAATGCGCGAGGGCGTGGCCTCCGTTCCGCCAACTTTGGTCTTCGGGGATACATTCCCCGCTCCGTCAACCGTCCTGACTTCATAGTTCGATGCGAGATCCGCGCCTACCGAATGATCAAAGTAGTAGGCACCTTTGGCGACTTTATCGATGAGTTTGCCGTTGCGGTATATCTCGTAGGAGGAAACCCAGTTATTGTCGGTTCCGGGCTCCCACTTCATTTCGACTCCGGGATATCCCATATTCTCGGCAAGCTGTTTGACGGCGCTCGGAGGAGATGTCGGGGGTTCCTTGTCCAGCTTGCTTCCCGGATGCAGCGGGAGATTAAGATAGATCAATTCACCGGGGATCATTTGTTCAATAAAAATTCCCTTGGACATCAGATCGGCACCAGTTCGGGTTGTCAATTCTTCGGATTCGTGAAATGAAACAATATATTTTCCATCTGCTAATAGGCCTTTCGGCTGAATAGTCACGGGGCCGGGAGCCGGACGTTTGGGGATGATGATCCCGCGTAAAGCATCCTGGCTGAGACGTTGAAGATACATGATCGGATCATCGCCTGAAATATTCGGGCGGTAGACCTGCACCCAACGGCCGACCACGCCGTGTTTCAGCAGATAGTGATAAATATCGATGAGTTCGCGTACACCCTCGAGCTTTTCCGAATCCCAGGTGTCGCCGGTCATATCGAAGTTGAAGCAAAGCAACCCCCGCCAAGTGGACTTGTCGAACATATCGGGCTGATAACGGTCAGGGATGTCACTGGTCTTGTCAGGCGGGAACAAGAGTGATGCGTAATAATTCCTCAAGATGCCTACGGCCCCGTCGCTGAAGGAGAATGACGACGAATATCGAACATAGTCATAGCCGCCGTAATAGCCGCCGCCGTTGACTGCCTGAAACGCACAGTCGTGATGCTCGTCGAGAAACTCGCTCAACACCCGACGAAAGCCTTGATCCTGGGCAAGTTTGCTGGAGGCCGCATCATTCGAACTGATAATCTGATGCTTGTCATCGTTGCGCCACTCGAATGCTCCCCAGTTCTCGGCGAACTTGTCCAGCACGCCTTTCATGAACTCGACAACTTCAGGTTTCGCCATATCGAGCACACTGCCAACTAATCCACATTCGGGATGATCAATCAGCCAGTCCGGATGTTCCCTGGCAACTCGGGAATCTTTATGCGCCAGATAAATAAAAGCGTAAATCAGAAGACGCATTTCGTGTTTTTCCAGATAATTGTTCATTCCGCGGAAGTCGGGGCCATTCCACTCGCCGGCCATGTCCCACCAACCCCAATCACGGTGATAAACGTCGGCTCCGACCCGACGCATCGTGTCGGCATGGGTGAAGACCTTAAGAAAATTACTGCGGTAATCTGGGTTCTCTCCATACCACCCCGCAGTACGGCTAGATCCTCTAAGACTTGTCCCCTTGAACCACCAGCCGGACATGCGGATTGCAGGGAACCATCCGTCGCGGGTATAATCCCAGAGATAGCGATATTGCCAGTTAAGGCATTCGTTTCCGGCGTTATCTAAGTCATCACGATAGAGGCCAGTGAAGGCTTTGGGCGTTTCGATTGATTCACCGGGAGCAAGGACATGATTATACCCGCCAACTTTGAGCTGCACCGTGATATCCCCGGATGGGCTCGGCGTAAACGATGATTTCCAATGACCGAAATAATCCCACCCGACAATTATACCGTCTTTGGTATCTCGGTTATACAAGGCATACCACGGTGCGTAGTTCTCGGTCCCGGGCCGATCCTGATACTGTTTCCACCCTTTCCATGCATAATAATAGCCGTTGCCTTCATTCCACAATTCTCCGCTGACGCGGATTTCATTCTCTTTTGAAGCAATCCAGACCCGCGCGACAGCGTGATCCTGCCCAGGTGTAACCCAGCCGGAATCATCATGGTTTTGAAAGGGACCTCCGATGCAAGGGCCTTTATAATTGTATCTGGCCTGTTTATCGTCTTGAGCGAAGACGGCAGGATTCCGCCATTGCTCAATTTCCGGATTATAAGCAAGGTCTTTATAGACTCCCCCTTCCATATACTGATAACGCCACCCGCCATGCCCCTGCTCGCCGCTGAATTCTTTGGAAGCGACATGACTTTCACCGTTATCATAGGTAATGGTCGGATCAAAGCAGGTCGCATCCTTCAAACCGCCTGCGTTGACCTCCAGGCCACGGACCACAAATGCGAGGCGGTCTCCCGATTTTACTTCAAGTTTGAAATCAAATGGAATCTGAATGGTGGCGCCTTTGGCAAAAGCCCAGCTTTCCTCCGGCCAGACTTGCTTGTCGTTGAGTAAGATTCTGGCTTCCACGCCTTTTCCCGGAAACGCTTTTTTTTTGTCCTCTTCTGTTAATACCTGCAGTGGGAATACTTCGGCGGAATCAAAGGCGCGCACCTTGCCCGGTGTCAACGACTCGGTCACCAGCTTCCACGTGGCCGGGTGGTGGCCGCCGCCTGTTATCCAGTTGAAATCCAAAGACTGCGGTTTGCCGGCGTTCGCCGTGAAATTGAGAAAACCCGGATCGATGATTGCCACAGGGGTCGTTCGTCTGTTTTTGATCGTTACCCATTCACGAATTATGCTCGTGCCGGGATAGACAACATAACTCTTAGTCACCCGCAGCTCATCGCTCTCCAGAATGATTTCCAGTTGTAATTCGCCCTGTTTAAGCGTTGTGACTTTGGAATCAATTATTCGCCAACCGCCTATTGAGCCACTGATGCGCTCGGCATTATCGCCAACAGTCAGAAAAAATTCATCCGAGATTACATTGCTCTCGACCATTTCATTACCGGAAACTGTGTTCAGGAAACTCTTCATCAACAGTTTCCCGTTTTCGAATACGACTGTTTTCTCAACCGAGGCGGCCCTCAGCCGCCAACACGTCCCTTTCTGTGCGATGTAGCCTTCTTCCGTATTTCCAGACGTCCACAGCTTCTTGTTCTCGGGATTGGCGTTTTCCATCTCATTAAACTGTGCGCTACTGCATGCCGCAGCGGCTTTCGCCGAAAAATTCTTTTTCATTTTTGAAATTCTTTCTGATTCCGTAAAGGCCTTTCAAGCCTTCACTTTGGTGTTAACATTCATGCTCAATTGTTTTTCTGTATAATATCGTGAATCCGCATCATGTTCCTCCTAGTACTGTCAACACGGCACCCACTGCAAGCATGCCTACACCCGTCCACTGGATCCGTGTTAGCCTCGAGCGGAAGAAAAGCATGAAAACGAGCTGTGACAGGATAAACACTTATATCATAGTCCTTGCCATCAAGCGTCATGATGCCTTCGCCCTCGAGACAGTAATACCATTCCTCCTCCGGCTCATCATTCTTGTGCTGGTGATAGCCGATTGACGAGCCGGGAGGGATGATGTCATCATGGATGAACTTGATAAACAACTGCTCTTTCTTCTCGACGTGTTCAATGACGCTTTTCATCTTCCATGGCCCGATGCCGTTATGACAGGGCTCTTCCACCAAAGTATAGTTTTCTTGTCCGCGAATGAATCTTGTTGTTTTCATATTTTTCTTATTGGTTGTATTTTAATCTTTTCCGTTAATGGTTTGTTTTTCATAGCCGAAGATTATGCCCTGTCGGAGATTGTTGGAATAGCTGGCGAGCTCATCAGCTTGACGTTTTCGCTCAAAGTTCAAAGTTTCGATTTGGAGACCTATTTCCTGTTGAGAGCCAGCGGGGCTTCTGAGAGGCTCCGTCCGTTGGAGCCTGAAAGGAAGCAATGGAAGCCGGTGCGGTAAGTTTCCCCTGCGCGATATTTGGTTTTGCTCCAATCCGGGGCGCAGTTCGTGGTGACGAACCCGTTCGCCCATAGCGAGAGCCATGAGCCATAATCCATGGAGATGTCGGCAGTCAGTCCGCCCTTCTTCCGCACTGACGCCTGGGAGTATCTTTTCCCGTTCTCAGTCCACGGCATGTCATGATCCAGGGCGCTGGGCAGGTCGTTGAAATACCGCAGGGCGGTCCAATCATAAGCGCCGACATTTTTTACCCCATGGTCGATCAGCATGGAGAATGCTTCCACGCTCTTTTCTCCGAACGGCTTGTAAGAATAGGCGACCGCGAATCCGCGCGGATGGAAATCAATCCGCTCCTCGACTTCTCCGTCATTCCAGAAATAGCGGAAAACGAAAGAAATGATTCCACCGTCTGTGGGCCCGACGATATCCGCGCGCATCAGGCTGATCTGATCGGCGCGCTGGAATTTGACCCAGCGCTGAACGAACGAGACATTCAGCGCCGGACCGTTGACCGGCTCGAAGGAGAACGTCCCATTGGTGCAGACGGTCGCGCGATAATGCGCATTAACGACCGCCCCGAATTTCTGGTTGCCGCTCAGGTTTTCCGCACTCCGGAGCGGAACGATACTGAGCAGCAGCACCGGAAGCAGCCAAAGCCGCATGGTCATTTGGTCGCCTTCTCCACTTCGATCCCTGCGATCCCCACGCCTCCTATCATCTCGATATCAATGACGCCGTCGGCCACCGGAAGATCCTTGAACTCCAGGATGTAGGGCTTGCACCAGCCGCCCGACATGGCGAACGGGTCGATCTTCTCCGGGTGGAGGATATGCTTGACCTTGACGGTGAACAGCCTGACGCCGGCCTTTCGGATCGGCTCGTAGGTCTCGGCAAAGTGCAGCCGCACATTGTATTTGCCGTTGGGAACAGGGATGCGGTAGAAGACATGTCCTCCGTAAGACTCCGTCTGGTAAACGCGGGCGATGTCGGTATCCTGTATCGGGATGTTCCCGCGGTCGGCGAAGCTGGCGCCCTCGTTGCCGTAGGCACCGTGTCCGGTATAGGTTTGGTCGGGATGCCAGATGTTGCCGCGCGGATCGACATAGGCAGTCTCCGAGGCGCAGATGATCATGGCCCGACCGGATTTCTCGAGGTCGGCAAGGAATGCCTTCTGGTTCTCCATGGCCTTGAATTCGCGCTCTGCGTTCTTCACCTGTGAAGCCATTTCAAAGTCATTCAGGACATTATACGCGGCAAAGGCGTCGGCGCGGACAATTGCCTTGTTAAGGGCGGCGATCTTGTCACCGGGAGTATTTCTGAGGCAGGAATCGTTATCCATCACGAATTTCGCCTTCGCCAGCGTCTCTGCTCCGGCCTTTTCCGGGAACGCGAAATCGCAGGTGATATCGCCCTTAAGATTATCCAGGACCACGATCCGAATGTCGTTGGGTTTCAGGGACAGCTGTCGTTTGCCGGCGTACATGCTGGCAGGCAGGTCGGCGTCATAAACCAGATCCCGCACGCTGGCGGCGTCGGCGCGAAGGAAACCCGTCACCGGGTAGGGCGAATTATTAACCAGTCTCAGATAGCTGCGCGCTTTTTCCGAGGCGGACTGGGCGATGATGCCCTTGACATTTGCCGGGGGCAGCGCCTTGAAGTCCAGCCGGGGAGTTGCGTAGAACGAGGCGGCGAATCGCCGGATCTGCTCCCCGAAAGCGGTGTCCATGTTGCAGTCCAGCCATCCATAAAAGATGACCCGGGGAATGTTCTCGGCAATGATGTCAACGAACTCCTGCATGCAGTTGTCGCCGATCCCCCTCGGAATGAACGCGCCGCGGCTGGTATCCTGCCAGATCCACTTGTCTGCATTGTCCGCCGGGTTGTCGACCTCGTCGAGCCCGCCGTGGATCTCGAAGAAAAACTTATCGAAAGACTTCAGCGCCTCACGCGAACCGGCGTTGGTATTCCAGCCCTTGGCGTAAAGGTGACTGTCCGTCGGCGATAGATATTTTCCCCAGAGCATGAAGTCGGCCACGCGGGAAACTTTTCCGTTCTTCTCATACAGGTCGAGTGGGAAACCGCTGTCCCGATACTTGCCTGCCATGAAATTATCGCGATCTTTTCGGAACGAGTCAGCGGCGAACGGGCTGTTCTTTTCGATTTCCATGCTGGAATAGACCGAGAGATCCCATTTGTTTGTGCCGGTTCCGATGACCGCGGCGATCCGGTCAATGAATTCCCGGATTTTGACGGCGCGCCAGCGCAGCCACATCGGGCGGTAGTCGCTCATGAGCTTGTCATAACGTTTCTGAAAGCGGGTCGTATCTTTCGGGGCGATCTTCAAATCCAATCCTGACTCTTTCTCGAACAGGCCGACGGTATAATCGTCATAGCCGACATCGGTATCCGACAGGTCATTGCAGTAGCTGCCGACCAGGAAGCCCGGAGCCCACCAGGCTCCGGCGACCAGAAACATCCCCTCGACAGCATCGAGCTTATCATATCGGTCGTGGATTTCCTTTATGCAGTCCAGCATGATCTCAGCCGCCGCCGGCTGGAGAAAGTTCATGCCGCCCTTCGAACCCCCGACGAGCTGGCGTCCGTAGCGGTCCACTAAGTAGATGCCCTGTTTTCCCTGCCACATCTGCCGGTCGCTCGTCTGGTCAACGCCGGTCACGGCTACTGCCGGAGACGCGATGTATTCCATCCCGAGATAACATTTGATTCCATTGTGCTTATACATCGACAACGTCAGCAGGAACGGATCGAGCTCCTGGTTGGAGACACCCTGGCTATGACGTAGCGACGGATATAAGCCCCAACCATCAACTACGCCGTCAGACGTCATGTTCATGCCGTTGAATCGCAGCAGTTGGATCTTGCGCTCAATGGTCTTATACCAGTGGAACCAGCCCAGCCTGTGGCCGTTGAGGTTCACCCTCGTGTCATGCATCATCGGATGCTCAGTCATCCCGGTCGTGAGCCTGGTGACGGAGTTACGTTCGTTGTGCCAGCCAAACAGTCGGTCAGTCGCGGAGATCGCGAGCGCGGGCAGCCCGCCTTCGATCTCGTAGATGTTAATCTCGCAGGCTGCAGCAGGAAAGCCCCGGTAGCCGCTCATGACCATGACTGCGGATCTGTCGCTGGAGGGATAGCAAACATAGCGCAGGGTTTTTGCCTTGAGCGACAGCGGTTGGAGAGTGCCAGTGACAGCGGTTCCGGTGGCAACATGCCAGCCACGGCGACCGTCAGGAGGGTTGCTGGCATAGCCGACGGGGTAGCTTTCGACAATCGCCGAATAGACGTAGCGGGAAGCATTGTCCGGCACGATGACTTCCACCAGATAAGGCTTGCCGAGGTTTTTTAGGTGCAGTCGGTAGGCGAAATAGGACCAGACGCCGCGCCCGGTCTCGCGGTATTTCATGCCGTCGGCAGAGACGACTTTCCCCTGGTTGGCCGCTGGCGTGCTATACATCCCGGTATGGTCGATGAATTCGCCGTCGCCGGGAGGCTCTGCCGCACAGTCGATCTTTTTCACCAGTCGTAACCGCTTCTCTATTTCCGCTTCGAAGTCTTTCAGCGCCACCTGTTCCTGTTTCAACGGTCCGGCGATGATCAGCTCGTCCTCGCGATTCTCGACCGGCTGCCCTTTATCGTCGAGCAGGTTCCATTCGAGAATGTACGCGCCCGGGCCTCGGGTTTTGATCGGAAAGACGTAGCGGGCAAGACCACCTCCCGCCGCGGATGACTTGATATCGGAAACTGTCTCAACGAGCTTGCGCGTTTCCGTTTCATAAACCTTTAGAATCGGCTGAAGCCTTCCTGCGACACCTTCCGGGATCGACAGATTGAATGCGATGTCTTTGGCGTCAAAGTCAAAAACCGGGTATTCCCTTCCCGCCGGGATGGATTGGAGGCAGCCCATGTGAGCCGGATCAACCCCCGTGAGCCTCAGTTTGCCGTCCCCCCCCGTGTTGGTGGTTAACTGAAAGATGCCGTTGGCATGGAGGGCGGGGGGACTCCAGCTCCTGTCGTCGAAACTGTTCAGATACCAGTCGTTAGGCGCTTGGATAGCGCATTTCCAAGAGCCGTCGCCGAGGATCGGAGTCTTGTTGCCGTCGCGGTCGATGACGATCCCCTCGGTGAGCCATTCCGGGCTGCCGCCCGCCCAACTGAGGAACTCACGGCGGAAAGCAATGACGTTTTCCCCGACTTCGAGGTAGGGGAGCAGGTCAAGGGTTTTGACTGTTCCGGCGGGATAAATGTTCGTGCCGGAATCAACTTTCTTCCCATTGACGTAAAGGTCGTAGGTTTCCGGGGACTGGTAGGTGATCTGCGCGATCACCGGTTTTGCCGGGATATGGATGGCTTTCCGGAAATAAACGTCGGCGCTGAACGGCGCGACCTTCAGTCTTTTGATTTTTACGTTGGCACCCGGTGTCGTGCAGGTGAGCTTGAAGCCGCAAATAGCTATGCCGCTGCCAATCAGGTTCCGAACCAGCCCGACTTCGCACATGACGACCTGCGGCCCCTGGCCCTTGATCTTAAAACCGAGCGCGGCCTGGCCGGATGAAGTGGGCCCGGTCATCTCCCGGGCGAACGAGTCGAAATCGCTTGTGGTGAAGCTCCACTCAGTCTCCGGCACATCCTGCTCGATCTCTATTTCAACGGCATACTTGTCCTTGACATTCGCGCCCCAGGCACGGCCGAAACGCGGGCTCGGCTTCGAACGGTCGCCAGGATACGGGCCGAAACCAAAATGAAAACCTTTCGCCCCTGTGTTGAAAACAAGCTGGCCATTTTCGATTTGGTAGTCCCCGGATGCGTAGCCTTGTTCCTTGAGCCAGTCCTCGTCGAAAACGCAGGGCTTCCCAAACTCGTCCATGAAAAAATCCGGACCGCTCCACGTTTTGTTTTCTTCCCCGACCTTGCCGGGAAAGACCATCACCTTGCTTTTCCATTGGGTTGACTCGACCGGCAGGGTGTTGATCGGAGGCTTGTCGTCCTTCACTAGCTGGACGGCGGAACAGACAGACACGGCGCAGAGCAGGCCGCAGACGACGAGGGTTTTCATGTTTTTCATATTCAAGGTTTTTACAGGGTTATGGAGTTTCACAGATTCAGGTTTTGCTAGTGCATTCCTATCGCATGCCGGGGACGATGCTGGTTCCGGCCGGGCATGGAATGCGCTTCCCGTTCAGTTCCAGCTCAAACGGGGCATTGGTTTTCACATGGATATTGCCATCGTTTTCCAGGATGATGTCGCAGCGGATATCCCCGAAGCAAAGATCGGTGATCCCATGGCGTCCGATCGGGCGGCAATGATATTTGACGACCCTTTCCATGGCATCGACATCATGAAAACCGAGGATGTTTTCAATCAGCATGGAGATCGGGCCGAGCGCGGACCAACCGCAGAAGTCCGGGCGCACGAACCCGTCGCCGCGACCCTTAACCGCCGGCTCTGGTTTCGTCGGGCTGTAACATTCCCAGATCGTGGCGGGGCTGAAATTCCGATAGGTGGCCTCCATATGGGATACGGTTTGTTCGGCCAGCTCAGCCGCGAGATCGAGCTGTCCATATTTGACGAGCGCCCGCATGACCATATAGCTGGTTGGCAGCCAGATGCTGCCGCGCCAATAGCGGCCATCGGGATCGAAAAACGGGCTGTTCCTGGCGACGGTCGCGATCGGGATCTCCCCGCCCAGCAATTCCGGATCTCGCAACACGGCGATCTGGCGCTCCGCGCGCTCCTGTGATGCGGCTCCGGCCAGCAACGGCCAGAATGAGGCCGGAGTCAGAACCCGCGCCTGTTCATAATTGGCGATCCAGAGATCGTAGTAGCAGCCGTCGCACTCATCGAAGTAAGAGTCGTTCAGGAGTTTGACCTGGTCCTGATATTTTCCCGCATACTCCTCCTCGATGGCCGTTTCGCCGATGGCCGCCGCCATTTTTGCGATATACAATGCCGACAGCGCCATTTGCGCGAGGGCATCGACCCAGAGGATATTGCAGTGCATGTCCCCGCCTCGCGGGGTGTTATCCATCCCCGAAGCGATCCCGCTCCACATGTATCCCCGATCGGTTTTGTGGAAGTTGGCCTGCACATAGGAACAGGGGAATTTATCCCCGGTGCGCAGGCTTTCCATATAATCATAATGGCGCTGCAAGTATTTTTTCTCCACGAGGTTCCGGTGCAGGCGCGAGCCGTCGCCGGTGAACCGCCAGTATTCATATTCCGTCCATGCCATCAGCGGCGGATTATCCGGATGATGGATCAGGCACGAGGACTTCACCCCGTCCAGGAGCGGCAGATAAAAGTTGTCCAGGCTCTCGATTCCCGGAAAATCTTTAGGCGCATATTTGCAGAAATGGACCATTAAACAGGTGTCCCACAGCCATAAGCGCAAGGGATCGCAGGCTTCATCCATGTGGCGGACGACTGGAAGCCCAGGCAGATCCTGGATATGATCCGCCGCCAGCTTCCAGGCGGTCTGGTAGAATTCCACAAATTCCGGATTTCTATCCAGAATCACTCCTGGAACATTGAAGTTATTAATTCTCATAAAGTTGGCAGTTCGTTATTTGCTGCTGATCGTAAACTGTTTTGGATTGGGGTGCCCAGAGATTTACCATGTCAGAAATCTCACAGCGCACGACATCTGGGTGCCCAGACTGCAGCGCCCGAATGTTAATGACGGTATCGATCTCTGTGGCTCCATTGCCGATGGCATCCCGGGTTTCCGCGAATTTGATCTCGACGGTGTTCTGCCCAAGCGGAAATCCGATGGCAGCTCCAACGCGAACCGGGGAGCCAGCGAGCAGCCGGACACAATTTCGGACTTCGGCAGGGTTGATGGCCACCATGGCAAAACCATATTCCCGGGCTTCGCAGCACAGCTTTTCAATATCCGATACCATGCCAAACGGCTTCAAGAAGGTGTGATCAATCATGCCTGCCAACTCGGCCGGCGTCAGTGTCGATGTGTTCATTTTAAAATTATAGGGTCCGTTGCCATGCGTCATAGGTGATCCCATATTCCGGGTCAAAGATCGATGGCCAACATCTTTCCCGACTCGATCGTGAAGGTCCGAACGTTCTCCCCGTTTCTTACGGTTATAGCGGACTCGCCTCCGGAGTTCTTCCAATCGGCGTCCATGGCGTAGATTTTTTTCTTACCCAGATTCTCCCATACGCTGTAATGAACATAGGGAGATGAGGTCGCCACCTGAAACGGAGTGGCAGTCCTGACCGTTTCTCCAATGGTCCTGAGAAGTTCCGTGATCTCGTCAATCAAGGCGTAGTCGGATGGATAATCGTAGAAGTTCCCGAAATAGACTTTTCCTGCACCAATCTCGTTCAGCCAGAAGTTCTCATCCAATTGCCGAGCCGCTGAGGGTTTCAGTGCGCAGGCCCGGATCCCCGGGAACAGCTCGCTCCCAGGTCCTTCAATTTCCGCGCCGATCAGCTCTGAGACCTTCCCTCCAAAAACCGGAGCGGGTTCGGCGGCGAGGTCAACGCAGGTATCCAGGTGGCATCCGCAAAGGAAGAGGGTTCCCCCCTGTTTGACGAAAGAAAGTAGGTTTGCATAGATCTCTTCGGTCATGGTGTTCCAGCCCAGAAGAGCAACGGCCTGATAGCGGGCCAGACCAGCGGTGGGGGGAACAATGTCCACCGGTCCATATGGCGTTCCTGTGAACATGCGCGTCAGGGATTCCTTCCGGGGATCGTCCAGAGGTACACGTGGCAACCACGCTTCTGAGGCGTTCCAGACCCTGCGATGTTCGGTCGAGCCGGGCAGGCCCCAGTGAAGGCGATCCCAGTTTTTCATATCTACGGTTTCGGGAGCCCGATCATCGTCCATCCAGAACATGGATTCCAGATTTCCATAGACAATCGCCAAAGGAACAAGCGGAACTCCCAACCTCTCATCGAGACGGGTGAACTTATAAAAATCGCGGAGAATCTGGCGCAATCCGACGCAAAAAGCATCCTCCCAGTCGTTGCGATCATAAGCGTTGGTCTTAAATACCGCGCTTTCGATGTAGACACTATCCCCGCCGTACGCATAGGCCAGCCATATGGCCAGGTTCAGGCGTCGCAACGTGCTGGCGTCGTGCGGATAGGCGAAATACCACTCACCTGGAATATGGGCGCCAAATTTCTTCCCGGTCCCTCGTGCGGCACCATAGAGCAAACTGACATTGCTCACCGGTTCGCAGAGTAGCGCGTCGACATCCGTCTCTGCGCTATAAATACAGGTCAGTGAAGGCTCGCCGCTGTAAACGGCCACATTTCCCTTTCTTGCGCTCTGAACCCGTTCGCGAAGATAATCCACATAAGCCTCTTTTTTCTCCAACAGGTTTTTTGCGTTTTTGATCTTCTCCGTCATGAACAGTTTTTCAACGTTCGGCTGAAAGACCAGGTAGGGCTCGTGAAACTGATACCCTGCGAAGTGATCTCCAGCCTCCGCTACAATATCCAATCCGCCCAGGAACTCATCATTCCCCATGAAGTGCATGAAAACATTATTTTTACGGCAGAGCTGAATCCACTCGCTCAGGCGTTCCTTATCCGGTTGCAGTTCGGGACAGTAATTCCTACCTTTCCCGGGGGCAAATCCGAAGTAATTGCCGACGCCGGAATAGATGAAGTGCTCCAGCACGCGATACATTTCACCGACCGAGTTGTGACACAAGTCAGATCCGTCCATGCCCACGCACACCGGGAGCCGGTCGGATTGGCGAGCCTGGCCGATCGTGTCGATCACGGCCTCACAACGATGCGTGTCGGATTGAAATTGGATCGGGACATTTTCTCCGGCGCTGGTGGCAAGGAATTGAAACTGCTCCGCTTCTCTTCGAATAAACTCAATCTTCCCTTCTGGTGCATGGACCTGAATGTCGGGATGATCTCCCGATAAATGCAGTTGCACCAGAAACTTGTCGCCAACAGCGACAGCCTCCGGGGCGGCGTGGACGGTGAAATCGATCAGGTCTGGCTGCCGCAGAATCTCGGCTCCGGCCAGAAGGAGAATGTTTTGTTCTCCGCTTTCACTGATGATCTCGATTTCATTCCTTCCTTTTCGCAAGATGCGCTCCGGCAGGTTGATATACTGTGCGGGCCATCCCACCACGAGATTTTCCAAAAAGAACGGACCGTCATAAACCGCCACGCCATTGACAATGATCTTTACCGGGTGGGAGAGCTTGCGCCACTCCTTCCATGTGGCCACTATTTTCAGGAGATAACGGGACTGCCTGGTCGCTTCGTTGCTGACGTCGTCCAGAACAAAATGCGATCTTACAGGATTCACGCACCAGCATGCATGGCGCGCGAGTGGGCGACCATACGCCTGTGTGAAATTGAAAATTGCTTCACCATGCTTGAAGAGGCAGTAGTCCGCGCCGCCAGACCAGTGATTCGGTTCAAGGATAATGCGCTGAAGGATCAGTTCGTGAAATGATATGCCAGGATTCATGATTCTTTTCTTTTGTGGGATGTTTTGATTTCTGTCGTTATTGTCTGGAAGGCGTTGAATAATAAAACGCCTTCAAAATACCTTCGCCTCGATTTTTAAAAGTTTGGCGACATGCAGGAGTTCGTTCACCCAATCGCCGTAGCAGCCATGGATGTGGTTGCACGGAAACTCTCCAAGAAAAACCTCTGGTGAGCAACCGATGCGGGTGAAGGCGATCGGCCACTCGGGGGTGACGGTTGAGCCCATCTGCAAGGCTAATTCGCGGGGAAACCCGATAAACTCAGCGGGAACGATCGCCATCCAGTAACGGCCATCTTTGCGTGCCAATCGCGCCAGAGTCACCCGGCCCGGGGCTGCAAAGTGATGCACGCTCGCGCCACCCGACGGATAGTAGTTTTTCTCCGGATAGAAAGTGACACCTTTGAGGTTTACCGTAGGATCCAGCGATCTGCCCGCGAAGTAAGTAGCGTGGGTGCCGGAGTTGGAGAAGTACCAGACATCGGCGGCTTTGTCGTAGTGCCGGACGTCGGCGAAAAGAACAGGTTCTCCGGTGATGTGCTTGAAAAGTTGCATTGTCAGCGCGCCATCCATGTCGGCCTCGGTTGCGGCGACGATCGGTTCATGCGGTCCTTCCCAATCGTAGGGGTCATTGAGAAAGGCTTCAGCAATATCCACCGTCACAAATCGGTCGGTGAGGTCGCCATGAGCCTTTGTTCCGACGAAATCGAGCTTCCGTTCGGCGATGATATCGCGAAAGGCATGGTAGCTGGCGATCTGCAGCTTGAGCTTCTCTGGCGTGAGCCCGTCCCCGTCGTAGCGGATCTCGCCGACGTGTTCGGTCAGCCACTTGAAGCCGTTCTCAATGCGCGCGGGATCGACTTTCGCGGATGCCCGGACAACGTCTTCCTGCTCGATGTGCTCGACATCCACGCCGAAGATCTTCATCCACTCATCCTGGTTGGCGACCGCGCTCAGCATCCCCAGCGGGCGGCCGCCGAAGAGGCCGTATGTCTGGCCGCGCAGCTTCGCGAGCGAGCCGGCGGCCCGCACGAATGACATGACGCGTGCCAGAACTTCAGGATCCGCGATGTCTCCCCAGACCCGCGAGTAGCGCTCACCGAGCTGGTCCATGGCTCCAGCAGCCGCCAGCATCCCCACCATCCCGGGCTCGGAAGGGTGCAGGTTTCCAAAAAGCAAATACGGCCCCGGCGCGAAGCGGGTAGCCAGAGCGGACAGGTGAGGGAAGCACCAGATCGCATAGTTCAGGATCGTCAGGTCGCATCCCGAGGCCGCGAGCCTTGCACCCTGACGGTTGGCGGTTTCATTGTTCCAGACAATCTCATCCGCCTGAACCACCTCGACCTCGCCGGTTGCCTCGAGGGCTTCGGCCAGCTTTCGCTGATACCGCCAGTTGAGATCTTCGAGGCTCTTGTGGATGTAGTCCCGGCCGTCGGAGAATGTTAGGATGCCAACTTTTGTCTTTTTCATAATGTGGTTAGGAGTTGAGTTTTTGGCGGACAAATTCGAGTGCGCGTTTGGCTTCGTCGTCGAGATCGAGGCCATCCTGCAGATCGCGGTAAACGGAAATATCGCGGCCGACTTCGCCGCCCGGCATCAGGAACGGCTCCATGCTGATCGCGCCGGCGTAGCGGATTTCCCGGAGGGCACCGAAGATCTCATCCCACGGCATGCGTCCGCGTCCGGGTGCGCGGCGGTTGGTTTCGCCGATGTGGAAATGCCCGAGCTTGTCGCCCGCAGTAAGGATTGCCTGCCGGATGTCGTCCTCCTCGATGTTGAGATGGAAGCTGTCCAGCAGGACCCTGCAATTCGGGCTTCCGACGCGCCCGACATAATCCACGGCCTCGGCAGCGGTGTTCATGATGTATTGCTCGAACCGGTTGACAACCTCGACGTTGAAACAGGCGTCGCACGCTTCCGCGACTTTCATCACCTCGCGCATGCTGGAAATGCTCCTGTCCACCGCTGCGCGCTTGTCCTCCCCGACGGGAAGCTTTCCGGGCCAGGAACTGTAGATGATCCCGCCGAGCTGGCGATGGCCCAGATATTGTAGCATCCGGGCCATATCCTGAAGATACCCGACGCCGGCTTTTCGCACCGATGCGTCTGCGGATGCGATATCGAATTCATGCGGGAGACCGATGCAGTAGGACAGTTCAATGCCCGCTTCCAGCGCCGCATTCTTGAGTCGATCCCGCTCGCTGTTACTCATGCGAGTCACCGTGCCTGCATTGACTTCTAGGATATCGAATCCGAGGGACTTGGCCTTGTGCACATAGGGAACAAAGTCGGCGTCCCAGTTTTGTGTCCAGAAGGCGTAGTAAATTCCGATGGGATTGTTCATGGCGTGCGGGTGGGTGGTGGTTGAAATTTGAAGGCGCTGAGGGTGTCGGGAAGATGGCATGCGATGTCGTCCACTCCGGCGGCCTCAGCGGCTATGGCTTCGGGTTCGACCGTGTTGAATGCGAGCATCCCGAAGTGGTGCGGGATCATCTCCGGGATCCGCGCCTCGCGGCAGAGCGCGACCGCCTCGCCAAACGTCAGATTTCCCGCGACGCCTTTTCCTCGGCCGTTCACCGGCAGAAGCGCGAGGCCAATTCCCTCATGGGCCAAGTGTTTCGCAAGCCCCTCATACGGCACCGTGTCTCCTGAGTGATAGATCGTCACCTGCGGCAGCCGCAGGATATAGCCGAGGTAGCGATGTTCGCCGCGTTCGTTGGTTTCCAGCGACTCGTGTGCGGAGGGGACGGCTTTGATCTTAACGCCCGCCTCCAACTCCTCGCCTGCGTCGATCGTCACGAGCCGATCCGGCGGCAGGCCGAGAGACAGCGCGTGGTCGATTTCCGCGCGCGGGACGACGAACCGGCACGCCGGATTCAGGTCAGCGATCCGGCTCAGCGTCTGCTTGTCCATGTGGTCGGTATGCCGGTGCGTGCAGAGAACCAGATCTGCTCCCAGCAATTCCGGGACAGTGATGGGCGGGGGCATCATGCGCGGGTGAGGCTTGTCGGTGCCGCGGTATTTTTCTTCGAGCGAATCGGAAAGATACGGGTCGATGAGAATCCGGCTGCCGCCAGCCCGCACGATGAATCCGGCCTGGCCCAGCCACGCGATCATGGGGTGCGGTGGCACCGCCATTTTCCAAACATCGGCTGCGTTCGAGGGGATTCTTTTCCAGTTACTCATGCAGATTTCAAGGCTTCGAGAAGGTTGTCCACGGCTTGGTTCATCGCCCGATCAATGCTTTCCGGGGTGAAGCCGCCGATGTGCGGGGTGGCAATGACGAGCGGATGTTCGAGCAAGCGTCGGTCCGTGGGGGGTTCTTCCTCGAAGACATCCAACCCGACACCGGCAACAAGGCCTGAGGCCAAGGCGGCAAGCAGTGCGTCTGCATCCACCAATCCCGCCCTCGCCGTGTTGATGATGCGCACGCCCTTTTTCAAAATGCCGAGACCCTCGACATCCAGCAACGCCTTGCGCCCCGGCGGAGGTGGGCAGTGCAGGCTCAAAATGTCGGCTTCGCGATACACGCCGGGCAGATCGGTGTAACAAAAACCTGCCGGCGCCCCCTCCCAATTCGGTGCCGGATCATAAGCGAGCACACGCATTCCGAACGCGGCCGCAAAGCCGGTGACAAGCCGTCCGATTTTTCCGCACCCAACGAGGCCAAGCGTTTTGCCATCGAGTTCGATCCCCGGATGGCGCTCCCACTTCCCGGACTTGAGCGTGCGGTCGGTTGCCGGAATCGAGCGGGAGAGGCCGAGGACAAACGCCATGGTCAATTCGGCAACCCCTCGCGCGTTGGTCCCCTGAGCACGGAGCACGCGGATCCCGAGCCGTTCTGCTGCGGCAAGGTCGATGGCATCAGCGCCGGTTCCGTTCCGGCTGATGGCGCGGAGATCCTTCGCCCCCTCCAGGACGGCAGCCGAAACCGGCTCCACGCCAGCGATATATCCCACGCAGCCTTGCAAATGCTCGATCAGATCGTTCTCGGTGGGCACCAATCCGGGTTTCGACAGGATCACTTCATATCCCGCATCCTTCACTTTTTGGAGGGAAGGATGCCCGTTGCGGGTGACGGACCTCGGGGTGACAAGAATGCGTTTCATAAATGGTTCCACACGATACCCGCCAGTTTCACCATCTATTCCATGACAACGCTATCGGCACGTTGGAAGACGCGTTTCGGAAATCCCTCCGACTCTATGTCGCCGTAATTATGTCCCGCGTCCGCCGGCCAGACCGCGAGCATGGTGAGAGGCTCCCCGCCGGTGTTGACCGAGCGGTGGGCCCAGTAGGGCGGGACATAGACGAGGCTTCCGCGCTCCATGCGTTGAGCGTCGAACAGGCCTTCCTTGGTCTTCATCACCATGTAGCCCTGCCCCTGGAGGCAGAAATAGACCTCCCCGGTTTCGATGCGGGTGTGGTAGTGGCCCTTGGTCATAAAAAATTCCTCTCCGACCACGCCGGGCTGGATTTTGCTAATACAAAATAACAGGTGCCCGTATTCCTCCGGCACATGCTTCTCGTAGGTTTCGTAATGCAGCGGATCGTTGTTCTCCGCGATGAGACGCTCCAAGGCATTCGCGTCGCGGTAATATCCGCGCATCACCGAAGCGGGCCGCTTATTGTGGGCGTCCGGATCGGACATGACGAGTTCGGCGAAGTCGATGTGGACGGTGAACGGGTTGATCAGCGGAGAGTTTTGTGTTGATTGCATAGTTAGAGATTTGTTAGCGGACGTCCTGGGCGATTTGCGCGATGCGGTCGAAGGCGGGGCCGCGCGTGGGGATGTCGATATGGAAGACTTCCGCGATCACTCGGGTCCAGCCGTGGATGAAATAGATCCAGCCGTCCTCGACATGCAGGTTCTTCTCCTGGGCGCGCGCCTGGTCGAGGAAAACCAGGTCGCCCCGGTAGTTGAACTCCCAGGCGAATCCATCCTGCGGAAAAACCGCGCCGCCGGTGATCGGCGAGCCGGGAGCGTCCTTGCCGAGGCCGGTGGCGTTGACGACCAGCGAACGCGGCTTGAGCGTCGCCATCAGCGCTGCGGCGCTTTCCGGCTGCGGGGCGAGGTGGTATTCGATCGGGACCGGCTGGGCCAGGCGGCGGTGGATCTCCTCGATCTCGGTCAGGCGCGGCTGGCTGCGGTTCGTGACGACGATCCGCGACGGCCGGTTCGCGCCGTGGCGGGGTTCGAGCATGTAGCACGTCAGCGCCACGCTCGACCCGCCGGCGCCGAGCACCAGAACTTCCGCGCCGGATTTTTCCCAGTGGTCCAGAGGTAGGAAGGCCTCGAGGGAAAACCCGGCGGTGATCGGGTCCTTCGCGTGGCCCGCCAACTTGCCGTCCCGCTTCGAGATGCAGCTGATCTCGCCGGTGAGCTGCGCATACGGGTCGAGTTCCTCGAAGAGATCCCGGCTGGCTTTGAGCAGGTCGAGCTTGTGGGTCGTCACCAAGGCGCCGAGCGAGAGCGGGTCATTTTTTATGAACGAAACCGCTTCCCGGTAGCGTTCCGGCTCGTCGTGGATTTTCAGGTCGATCCCCTTGATTTCGACATCCCCGAGCCCGAGGTGTTTCGCCCACGCGGGAAAGACCCGCATGATGGACGATTTCCCGGTCGTGACGCCGATGAAATAGAAGGTAGGTTTTTGTGCCGGTTGGTAGTTCATGGATTTGCCCAGATGTTGAGGAGTGTGAGGAGTTCGCGATAGCGCTTGAGCCGCCGTTCATAGCACTCGGCCTCGCCGCGTTCCGGCTTCGTCACCGCGCCGCGCCCGACCCATTTCTGCGCCGCGCGGTCGATGTCTTTGAGAACTCCGACGCCGAATCCTGCCAGCAGGGCACAGCCCATCGGCGCACCTTCGGTGCGGGACATCTGGACGACCGGGCAACCGAGCGCCGAGGCCTTGATCCGGTTCCAGACCTTGCTCCGCTCGCCGCCGCCGGTGATGCGGATCTCGGCCATCTTGAAGCCGCGGTCGAGCGATTTGAGAACATCGCGATAGATCCCGTATTCCAATGCAACCCCCTCCAAAACCGCCCGGTAGAGCTCCGCAGCCCCATGCGACCAAGTCAGGCCGGCCCACGACCCGCGGAGCTGCGGCCAGGCGGGCGAAACTCGCCCGGCCAAGTGCGGGACGAAAAACGGGGCGTCGTCGGCCGGTGTGAGCTTTGAAGCCAGCGCGTCCAACTTTGCGAGAGAGGTGCCGGCAATGGAGTCCTTGAACCACTCGAGGTTCATGCCACCTCCGTTGATGTAGGCATAAGGATGCCACAGGCCGGGCACCGCGGATTGGCCGCAGGAAAGAATGCCGGATTTGACATCGGGGAGAAACCGGGGGGTCGTCGCCGCGAAGACCGATGCCGTGCCGGCCACATCGACACAGACGTTTTCGCGCGTGGCGCCGCAGGCGAGAAAGCTCGCGGCCGTGTCGCCGCATCCCGCCACCACCGGCGTTCCGCGTCGCAGGCCGGAAGCCGACGCCGCAGACACTTCGCCGATCACCTGGTGCGACGGCACAATGCGCGGCAGCTTTTCTGGATCGATGCCGAATGCGCTGCAGAGATCCTCGTCCCAGGCATTGCGCGTGCTGTGCGCGAATCCGCTGAAATGCAGATACGTCCGGTCGATGAAGGCGGAAGCGGCATCCTGCCCGCAGAGCCGCATGGCGGCATAGCCAGACGGCTGAATGAAGGCGGCCACCGAACGGAAAATCCCCGGATGGTTCTTCTTCCACCAAAGAATTTTCGGGCCGTGGTTGAAGCTCGCCGGCCCACCGGTTTTTTCGATGATCTCCGGGCCGGCATTTTTCCGCATCCGGTCGATCTGCGGCGCGCACCGGGTGTCCAGCCACGAATCGTAGGGAGTGACCGCCCGCCCGTCGCGGCCGATGCCGAGGACTCCCGCCATCTGGCCCGCGATCGCCACTCCGGCCACGGAATGATTGTCGATCCGCGACTTGGAAAGGCATGCCCGGATGGTTGCAAAGACGCTTTTCACCTGGTCTTCCGGGTCCTCCTCGACCCGGCCCGCTCCCGGGCGGCGCAGCTTCGACGCCCGGAACGCGGACGCGTGGCAGGTGCCGTCGGCGGAAAAGAGTGCCGCCTTCGTGCCCTGCGTGCCGATGTCAATGCCGATCAAGTAATCACTCATGAACTTCGCGGTTGAGCACAATCTTCATTCCCTTTCCCGCAAGCGCAATCTCGTAAGCCTGCTCCATGTTCCGCAAGCTGAAGCGGTGGGAGATGATCTGCCGGACATCCACCCGCCTGCTCTGGATGAGGCCGAGCGCCTTCCGGTAATCCTTGTTGCTTCCGCCGGTGGTCCCTGTGACGAGCAGGTTTTTGTAATGCACGGCGTTGGCGTTGATCGTCGCCTCGGGCTTGTCCTTCGGCAGTCCCGCGAAAAGGCACAGCCGCCCGAATGGCGCCAGCAGATCGAGCCCTTCCAAAATCACGGCAGTGACGGGAACGGCGGTGATCACCACATCCACGCCTCCGGCGGAGATCTCCCGGATACGTTCGGCCACATTCCCTCTGTCGCTGAGCACGGCATGCGTGGCACCGGCCTTGAGCGCGCTTTCCAACCGTTCCCCGTTGATATCCAGCGCGATGACTTTTCCTGCTCCCGAGGCGGCGGCGAGAATGATGTGCAGCAGCCCCATCGGCCCGCAGCCATAGACGGCAACAGCATCTCCTGGGCCAATGTGGACGGCGCTCTGCGCGTTGACCACGCAGGAGAGAGGTTCTGCCAGAGAAGCCTCCTCCCATGCCAGGCCGTCGGACAGCGGAACCACATTGCCCTGGGAAATCGCCTTGGCTGGCACTCGCACAAACTCCGCGTGGGCGCCGTCGCTCTCAATGCCGAACGCCGAGTAATCCGGACAGTAATTTGCCAGTCCGCGGATGCAGGCCTCGCAGCAGCCGCACCCCCAGTTCGGGGCTACTCCGACGCGCATGCCTTTCTTCAATCCCTCCGCATCTCCGCGCACCTCCTCGATGATTCCGGCGAACTCGTGGCCGAGGGTGATCCGCTGGCCGTCCTTTAGTTTCCGGTGCCCGCTCCGGATGATTTTGGTGTCGGTCCCGCAGATCGAGGCGGCCTCGACGCGCAGAAGCACATCGCCTTCGTGAAGTTCCGGGACCGGGGTTTCGACGATCTCCAAGCGACCGCCCTGGGTGTATGTTGCAGCAATCATGAAAGTTTGACCGGAGTGCCGGTTCGGATCGAAGCGTTGCCCGCATTCACCACTTCCACGGCCCGCCGGCCGTCCTCGCCGGTCACGCCTGGCGCACGGCGCTCGAGAATGCTCGCCACGAATTCCTCATCCTCGGCCAGGTAGGCATCCGAAAAAAGATCGCGCCAGCTTTTCACAACCGGGGTAAGCAGCCCGTCCGATGTGATCCGCGTCACCGGCAGAGCCTCGAGGCCGCCGGCGAAAAGAATCCCCTTCGTCCCCAGCACCTCGCAGCGGGCGTCGTAACCGTAGCCGACCCCCTGGGCACCGCTGATGATCCCCTGCATCCCGTTCGCAAACCGGGCCACCAGCGAGACGTTGTCGTAGAAATCCGGATATTGTTCCCTGGCTGCCGGGCTGCGGAAGTTTCCGCCCAGCGCAAACACCTCGACGATCTCGCTGCCGGTCATCCAGCGGACGGTGTCGATATCGTGGCTGTTGACCTCGGCCAGCGGGCCGTTGCTCACCGCGAGATCAAACATCCACGGCTGCGGCAGGCTCGGCCCGTGCGTCACCGAGCGGACCATCACCACGTCGCCGATCTCCCCTGAATCAATCCGCCGCTTGATGTCGTGAAACGCCGGAGCAAAACGGCGCATGAACCCGATCTGCAAGTTGACGCCTGCCGCCGCCGCCGCGGCGATCATCTCCCCGCACTCGGCGGAATTCATCGCCATCGGCTTCTCGCACAAAATATGCTTTCCCGCCCGAGCGGCCGCCACCGCGATCTCCCGGTGAAACTTCGTCGGCGTGACGATGACGACTGCATCGACTTCGGGATCCGCAATCAGCTCCTCATAACCGGCATGGGTCCGCCCGATGCCGAGTTCTTCGGCGGCGGTCGTCCGGGTCTTTTCATCCGGATCCGAAAGCGCCACAAGCTTCGCTTTGTTCACCCGGAACGCAAAGTTCCGGCCATGGATCAGCCCCGCGCGCCCGGCTCCGATTAGGCCGATCCGAATTATTTTGAGGTTTTGTTTCAACGGATTATGCTTTCGTTTTATGTTGAACCGAAAGTAATGCGCGTTATTTTAGATTGCAAGCAACAAAATAATCATTCAGAAACAAAATAACTCCATGAAAGCACAAGATGAAACGGTTTTTGGAGAGGAACGCCGGATGACGATCCTCAAGCTCATTCTCGAGCGGAAAAAAGTGCAGGTCGCCGAGCTGGTTGAGGCGTTGAATGTTTCGGCCACGACCATCCGCAATGACCTGCGCGACCTGGAAGCATCGAATCTGATCCTGCGGACGCACGGCGGGGCGATCGAACGACCGCAAGCCCGGCACGAGATTGAGCTGCGCGAGAGGCAGGCCCAGCAATCGGAGGAAAAGAAGGCTATCGCGAAGGCGGCGCTGGAACAGATCCGGGACGGCGACACCATTTTGCTCGATACCGGAACAACAACCCGCGAACTGGCTTATCTGCTTAATCAAAGAGAGCGGCTGACCGTCGTCACGAACGACATTGTCATTGCCGGGTCGCTCGAGACGGTGCCGGGAATCGAGGTTTTCCTCATCGGGGGGATGCTTCGCAAAGGGTTTCAGTGCACGCTCGGGCAGGTGGGCGGCGGATTTGCGGACCTCACCGTGGATAAAGGGTTCTTCGGGGCAAATGGCTTTTCCGTCGAAGCGGGTGCCACCACGCCGGACATCGGCCAGGCGGCCGCGAAGCGTGAAATGATCCGCATCGCACGGAAGGTTTTCCTGCTTTGCGATCGCGAAAAAATCGGGCGCGTCAGCTTTTCGCGGTTTGCCACCTTGGACACTATAGACACCTTCATCACCGATTCCACCGATGAGACACTCCGGCAGAAGCTCGAGGAGGCAGAGGTAGAGGTGATTTGCGCTCCTCCTGCGCTCTGATTTATGCCTCGATGCTCCGGAGATCGAATTCCCAAATCTCGTAGTATGATCACAGAAAACCAAACCATTCTCTTTCAGGGCGACTCCATCACCGATTGCGGCCGCAATCGAGATGCGGCGGAAACTCCCAACGACCTCTGTGGTCTCGGGCATGGATACGCCATGATGGTCGCCGCCGAGCTGCTGAGCGCAAGGCCGACCGATAACCTTCGTTTTTTCAACCGGGGCATCAGCGGCAACCGTATCGTAGACCTCGACGCCCGCATCAAATCCGACATCCTCAATCTGAAGCCCGACCTGCTCAGTATCCTCATTGGCGTCAACGATACCTGGCACGAAAAGACCAGCCGGAACGGGGTGGCCCCAGCCAAGTATGAACGGGTTTACCGTGCCTTGCTCAACGAGGTGAAGGAAGCCTTGCCCGGGGTGAAATTTGTCCTCTGCGAACCTTTTGTTCTCAAGTGCGGTGTGGTGACGGAAGAATGGGTCGTTGAGATCGACGAGCGGCGCACGATTGTCGCCCGGCTCGCCCAGGAATTCGGTGCGAGGTTTGTTCCTTTCCAATCCATGTTTGATGAGGCCGTCAAGCAGGCTCCTCCCGCATACTGGGCTTCCGACGGGGTGCATCCTACTACCGCAGGTCACCTGCTGATGGCCAAATGCTGGCTACAACAAACCGGGAGACCTTGAGAATGGATTCTATGGAAAGTTTGGCGATATCGGTCATTCCATTTTCCAGATCGAATCACAAATCATGAAAACAGTGAGCAGGAATGTCCGATATTCCAACAAACCGATATGAAAAAAAACGAACGATTTCACGCGACCATCGAACGCAAGCCGGTGGACCGTCCCGCTGCCTGGCTGGGCATCCCAGCGCCTGCCGCCATGCCGGCCCTCCTCGAATATTTCGGGGCATCCGATATTGCAGACCTGAAGGCGTCCATCGGTGACGATGTCTGGCCGGTGGAGATTCCCTACCATTCACCGTTCTCCGACGCGATTTATATGGCGTTCGACTTCTCCAAGAAGGGACATATCACAAACGAGGAGCGCACCCTGAATTCGCCTGGCTATTTCGAGGACCTCACCGATCCCTCCGCCGTGGAGGATTATCCGTGGCCTGATCCCACAATGCATATTGATCCCACGGAATGCCGGGCAGTCGTGCATGAGGTGCCATGCGACTACGCGGTTTTGGGTGTTGTGTGGTCGGCCCATTTTCAGGACGCCTGCGCGGCCTTCGGAATGGAGACCGCCCTGATGAACATGGTCGCCGAGCCGGAGGTGTTTCGCGCGGTCATCGACCGCATCGCGCAATTTTACCTCAAGGCGAACGCCATCTTTTACGCTGCGGCCGGCGATCGACTCGACGCCGTGCTTATCGGCAATGACTTCGGGAGCCAGAGCTCGCTTATGCTCTCGCGGGATTTGATTCGGGAATTTGTGTTTCCCGGGACCAAGGCCCTTGTGGAACAGGCAAAATCTTTCGGCTTGAAAGTGATCCACCACTCTTGCGGGGCCATCCGGGATCTGATTCCCGACCTGATCGAAATCGGTGTGGACGCCATCCACCCGATCCAAGCTTTGGCGTCCGGGATGGATGCCTGCGGACTGGCGCGGGATTTTGGGGGCTCCGTATCGTTCTGCGGAGGGGTAGATGCGCAGAACCTTCTGGTCAACGGTGCACCGGAGAACGTGCGGGAGTGCGTGCGCGAACTGAAGTGCCTTTTCCCCACAGGCCTCGTCATTTCCCCTAGCCATGAGGCGATTCTTCCGGACATCTCTCCGGCAAATATCCGCGCGCTCTTCGAGGCTGTAAAGGAAGTATAGACCTGATGATTAAGTCCAATCTCCTCATCCCAACAAAAACCATGAAACGTTACGGATCCATCATCGGTCTGCGTCTAGAAAAATTGGAAGAATACCAGCGATTGCACGAAGCGGTCTGGCCGGAGGTTCTTGCAAAAATCAAGGAGTGCCACCTACAAAACTACTCCATATACGTCCGCAAGTTTCCCGACGGAAACCCTTACCTTTTTAGCTATTTTGAATACACAGGAACAGATTTTGGGGCCGATGCCGCACTCATGGCGGCGGACCCGAAGACCCAGGAGTGGTGGGCAGTCTGCAAACCATGCCAGGAACCGCTGCCCGACCGTGCTGATGGCGAGTGGTGGGCCTCGATGGAGGAAGTTTTTCACTGCGACTGAATTTTTCTGATTCAATCCAATGACCACCAGTCTGCGGAAGTCGTGAAGCCACCCCCCGCGGCAGGAACATCGCGCGCGGACCCAAAGTCATCTCATAAATTTGGAGTGTCTCTTGGGG
>Ga0194039_1000380_pt1 | contig 27720 bp, 26 predicted proteins | sample JunL228m_MetaG_FD_148679 | JGI IMG/M metagenome (GOLD analysis project Ga0194039, IMG submission 148679) | Anoxic zone freshwater microbial communities from boreal shield lake in IISD Experimental Lakes Area, Ontario, Canada - Jun2016-L227-8m | ecosystem: Environmental > Aquatic > Freshwater >... | reverse complement strand
TGTAGAGGGTCGCTTGCGATATCCCAATGCTGCGGCAGACATCTTCAACAGCGGTTCCTGACTCAGCTTGGCGGAGCACGTAGGCAACTTGCTCTTCAGTAAATTTAGATTTTTTCATCATTTTTCCCTATTTTTTAAAATGGGTCTAAACGACATTACTCTAGTTTTGAGGCCTACCAGTTTATAAGGGGAGGGTCAGCCTCATATCCAAGGCTAAGAGGGCTCCATGGCCCAGATGGGATAACATGAATCCCTGCCAATAAAGATGAGGCGCCCCATGCATTCATGATTGGGAATCAATTTATTCATAGATCCTGTCCATGAAAATCTAAAGAGCAAATGCTTAGAATGGTTGACGGGCACCCGTTGACATCCTCCTCCGCCTAAAGACGGAGGATTCCTACAGCTAGACGCTCATGCCCGAGCGCAAGAATGTTCTTGGCAGCGTTCACATCACGGTCATGGACCGTTTTGCAATCACTGCAAACCCATTCTCTTATTCCAAGTCCTGCGATACCTTTCGGCCTCGAAGGTGGCAGAGCGCCACACTCCGAACAGGTTTGGGTTGTAAATGCCTCATTGACTTCCTCATACATCACGCCAGCGCAATCGCTTTTATATTCCAACATGGTTTTGAGTGATGACCAACCCGCATCGAGCGTGGATTTAGCCATCTTGGTTTTGATGAGTTTGCTACTGGATACGTTTCCAACAAATATTGCCCCATACTCTTGAGTCAGCATGGTGGAGAACTTGTGCAATTCATCTTTACGGCGATTCTTGATCTTGGCATGAAGCGCTTTGACTAAGGACTTCTTATTGGCGCGTTGTGCAATACCGAGCTTACTTTCCAGTGTGCGGTAATTTCTGCCAATAAGTCGTTGGCCATCACTGGTTACGGCGCATTCTTTGAGCCCAAGATCAATGCCGATGGATTTAGTGGCGGTATTGGGCTTTTTCTCTACTTTGACCGTGGTGTTGAAATACCAGCGACCACGGGAGTCTTCAGAAAAGGAGCCGGTACCAAGCTCGTATTTTGAGAGGTCATATGAATCCCATAGGGAGATTGCATTACCTTGATAGTGAATCTGGCCGTTGTGATAGCGAATAACCGACCTTTTAATCGGAACCCAACCAAGAGAGCGCCTTGTGCCACCACTTTTACGCCACGAGAGGCGTAGCTTGCGAAACTGCTTACGGCGAGTTACGTATTCTTCATTAATGGCCTGGACCGATTGACTATGAAGACTTAACCCCTCTTTACTAGAGCCCGTAGTGTACTTATTCAGATCGTAAGCTGAGAAGAATTTACCGGTGCGACGAGCGTGCCTCTCGGAGAGCTCGTTAATGAAGTTCCAAACCATATTCACTTCACGAGCCTGCGAGCCAAGAGCTTTGGTATGTTTATCTTTGATTCGCAGTCGAAGCGTCTTAGTAATGAGTTGGTTCTCCGATGGCATCTTATAACTATAATAGTTGCAACACATATATGCAATGGAATTAGTCGCTTATATCCCCGACCTAAAGTGCGGGGTTTTACGCTTCTAGCTGATAAAATTTTGCTTCAAATGGACGAGTGTTGATGAAATTAAAGAGGCCAACCCTCTTTATTGACCTTAATGAGTCTGGAGGGAGGGGTAATTAGTCTTTGGTAAGCCGCCACTAGTGGCCGCCCATTTTGCAAAATCTCGTAATGCAAATGGGGTCCGGTAGACCGACCCGTCGATCCCACTCTTGCCAAAATTTGACCACGCTTTACTCGCTCCCCTTGTTTTACCAAGAGCGCTTGAGCATGGGCATATCTAGTGGCAATGTTATACCCATGCTCAAGCTCTACTACATAGCCATATTCATCGTCCCAATTGGCTCGCTTTACTATGCCGTCCGCAGTAGATAGAATGGGCGTACCTTTGTCTGCAGGGAAATCTATGCCATCATGCCAAGCCAATTTTTGGGTAAATGGATTGGTGCGATATCCGGGGCTGCTGGAGGGCAGAGCTTTAAATGGTAATGGTAGGGTAGATGGAATGTACTTGAGAGATTCTTGGTTTTGCGTTGTTGATGACTTCAAGATTTTGATCTTATGGGCTAAGACAGTTGATTCTTGAAGAGTTCGATCAAGCCTTACCCCGTATACTTCCCCCTCATTAAGTAATTCATACCTAGCGGGCCTTAATGGGCCACCTTGAGGTCTGAGTTGGCGGGTGTCTCTCAAATTTAAATCGTGCGGTAATTGGTTTCGTGCGGCATCTAACTCATTGAGGTTATGTTGTGCCTCTAATAGCCTCGCTTGCAATTCTAATAATTTAGCTTCATATGTCGACTCTGAGTTGGCGACATTATTGTCCAGGGGAAATATTTTTCTACTCACCCCATGTTTTGCAGAATCAAAAAACAAATAACCAAAAAAAAGAATAGTCATGAATACAAGGCACCATAACCATAATTGTGTAGTTGAGATGTGCATATCTCTAATGCGGTTATTTCTCCTGGTTATTATCAATATTCGCATAAAGCATCGCCTGTTTATTGTTTATAGATCAAGCAATCAATGGATGCCGGAATTCATTTCTAAAATTGGTTGCATCACAGCCATAACAATCCCTAAAACCATTAGTCCCATTATTAGTATTAATATAGGCTCTAAAAATCCGGTAAAAATTGCTGTTTTTTGTTCCGACTCTAGCTCGGCATTTTCTGCCCCGTACTTGAGCATATCCGCCAACTTGCCCGATGCCTCTCCTGAGCGAATCAGATGAATAAGGACGGGTGAAAACACTCCTTGACTACCTAAAGCTCTGGCCAAGCTGGAGCCTTCTCGCAAGCGTTCCTCGGTAGAGTCAATTGCTAAGCGCAATACATGGTTTCCTAGGGTATGCCGAGCGCCACGAAGCGCGGAGAGGATTGGAACATTGGCCGAGACTAACATTGACATCGTATGAGAGAAGCGCGCAGTTTCAAACCCCAGTATTAGCGACCCTAATAGCGGCAAATTAAGCAGTGTACGATCAACCTTAAGGCGCACATCTTCGCGCCTTAAGGCGCGCCGCCCATAATAAATTCCAATCAAAATTAGAATAACGAGAAGCCATGACCAATTTACTAAAAAATAAGATAAACCCAAAATAAAACGGGTTGAAAACGGTAAAGATTGTTTTGTACTTTGAAATACCCTAGCGATTTGCGGCACTACATAGGTCATTAAAAAGACCACTATCATGAAGGCAACGCCAGTAAGCATTGCTGGATAAGCCAACGCGCTCAGTGCTTTTTGTTTTAAGGCTTGACGTTTTTCTAAAAATTCTGCAAGCTGTGTTAATACTTGACCCATGCGGCCCGACTGTTCTGCGGCTGCAACTATCCCTTGATAAAGGGTATCAAACGAAAGTGGTTGAGTGGCAATTGCTTTTGATAGAGGGAGGCCTGCACGCAGCTCAGATACTACAGCTTGTAATATGTGCTTGGTATGCGATTTATTGGTTTCATCAGCTAAAACTGAAAATGTTTCATCAATTTGTACGCCAGAGCGCACTAGCAAGGCAACTTGTTTGGTTATTACTGCCAACTCATTTTTGCCCAAGGGCTTTTCATCTGAAAACCAACGATTCCAAAATCTTTGCTTACTCCAATCAAGCTCTAACTCAATCTTCATGGGTATTAACTGCTTGCTCATAAGAGCCTGGCGCACGGCGCGCGCATTCTCGCCTTCCACGCTTCCCCGCTCACTTTTGCCCGTATATGTTAAAGCCTCAAATCGGTAGCGTGGCATCTTATTCTATAGTCCTATTAATCAAGCTCACCTGAGCCGGTTACACGCAATAACTCCTCAAGAGTGGTCTTGCCATCACTTACCCAGCGCTGACAATCATTGGCTAATGTCCTCATTCCATTGGCTAAGGCCTGTTTGCGAATTTCACTCTCAGCACTATGGTTATGAATTAATTCCCTTAATTTTTCATTAGTTGCCATTAGTTCGTAAATGCCCGTTCTGCCACTATAACCAGAATTGCTACATGTATTACAGCCTGTCCCACCGCAAGATATACAAGTTAGGCGAATAAGTCTTTGTCCTAGCACCCCTAAGAGCGTGGAAGATAGTAAGAAGGGCTCTATACCCATATCTATTAATCGCGTGACCGCTGATGGCGCATCGTTAGTATGCAAGGTGGCCAGTACTAAATGCCCTGTTAGTGAAGCTTGAACAGCAATTTGTGCGGTTTCTAAATCACGTATTTCCCCAATCATCACAATGTCAGGGTCTTGACGGAGAATTGCTCGCAACGCCCTAGCAAAGCTCATGTCAATACGAGAGTTCACTTGAGTTTGACCAATGCCATCTAGGCTGTATTCAATCGGGTCTTCTACCGTCATAATATTGTTTGTTTTGGTCCGAAGGCGCAGTAAGGCACCATACAGTGTGGTGGTTTTCCCGCTACCAGTGGGGCCTGTTACCAGTACGATGCCATGTGGCCTATGAATTAATTGGTCAAATTGGGAGAAGGTATCTGTCGCCATTCCCTGTGCTTGTAAATCCAGGCGACCATAATTTTTCTCTAGCAGGCGCAAAACCACTCGCTCACCATGGGATGTTGGTAAGGTAGAAACTCGAACATCAATCCCCCTGCCTCCAACGCGCAGAGATATTCTGCCATCTTGAGGCATTCGCTTCTCGGCAATATCAAGTGCAGCCATAATTTTTATACGTGAAACTAATGCCGCATGTAAATCTCGACGCATGTCTACGATGTCGCGTAAATTTCCATCAACTCGAAATCGTACGATCGATTTACGTTCGAATGCCTCTAGGTGAATATCTGATGCGCCATCACGACTTGCTTGTTTGAGTAGGCTATTAATCATGCGAATAACAGGGGCATCATCATTCATTTCTAATAAATCTTCAGAAATGGGCATGTCTTGTAATAGGCGAGACAGGTCAACAGCCTCCTCAACCTCATCTACAACCTGAGCTGCGTTGGAGTCGCCCCGTGAATATGCCTCATTGAGTATCTGTAAGACTTCCTGAGAGGGCTTTTCTATCCGGACTACTGGCCCAGTTATACGACAGATTTCGTGCAGAACTGATAAGTCAGTATCGGGACTATGAATTAAATGAGGCAAGGCATCCTCTTGATCGCCGCCTTTACTCAAGAGAATATGATTGGCTCGAGCATAAGAAAATGGTATTCGTAGCATTATTTATTGTGCAATATTAGGGGCGGCGGTGACTTCTTCGGTAGCTGGAGGCCTAACCTTGATGGCTGGTGGAATTCTTGCACCTGCTTGGTTTATAGGGTTGCTCGCAGGAACTAGTGGAGCCTCGAAGGTAGCAATCGAGGGCAATTCTTCTTTTGGTAATAGCATTGGCGCTTGCTTGAATTGCATTTCTGCCCCCTGCATGAGGCCTAGGCGATTGTTAGTAATGTCGGCGCTTTGATCTTTATCGCGCAAAATATATGGCCTAATGAACACAAGCAAATTTGTCTTGGTACGACTTTTAGAATCAGAGCGAAATAGTGCCCCAATAATTGGTATGCTGCTTAGAAAAGGTATGCCGCTTGAGCCATCTGTATAGTTGTCTTCAATGAGGCCCCCCAATACGATGATTTGGCCATCATCAACTAAAACGTTAGATTCTATATTGCGTTTGTTTAGAATAATTCCAGATGCAAAATTCTGGTTATATATAGATGATACTTCCTGAAAGATTTGCATCTTTACCAGCCCATTTGCGGAAATCTGGGGGCGAACGCGTAACGTTAATCCTACATCTTGGCGTGAAATTGTTTGAAATGGTGTTACTGAGGTTGATGAGCCCGTCTGGGCGTATTGTCCCGTCACAATTGGTACATTTTGACCCACAACAATTCGAGCCTCTTCATTGTCCAATGTAATTAAATTTGGAGTGGATAAGATATTGGTGCCTTGTGTTGTTGCTAAGGCGCTTAATAAGGCAGACATGCCATAAACCCCATTGAATTTAGTGAGTAGACCCAAATTCAAGCCTTGTGCTGGTGGAACTGAGCTGCTACTTGCGGAGCCTGGGTTCAAAATACTTGCGATACCAGCGCTTAAATTAACAATATTTGATCCAGCTGTACCATCAGAATTTGTAAAGTTAGTACCACCAAAGGCGGTATTTTGATTGCCAGAGCCAATTAAACCTTGCCACTGAATGCCAAGCTCTGCTGCATTTGTTGAGCTAACCTCAACAATCAACGATTCAATATAGACTTGGGCGCGGCGGCGATCAAGTTGCTCGATGACTTGGCGTAAATTTCTATAAAGTGGTTCACTTGCAGTGATGATGATTGAATTGGTTGCTGGTTCAGCCTGGATAATGCCGCCAGTCGTTGGATTGCTGCTGCTAGTAAGAGCAGACGTTGCAGCATTCGCCCCAGATATTGCAGCATTTGTAGTCGATCCAGAATTAGTGCTGGTAGCGCTCATTTGAGGCGAATTATTGCCGGCTGCTTGAGCGGATAAAGTGTAGTCTGCCGCAACAATAGCTCTAAGTGTAATGGCTAGCTTGGTCGCTTCAGCATTTTTTAATGGCACTACCCAGATATTGCCATTATTTGCCGTGGGAACATCAAGGCGCGCCACAAGTACGCGGATTTGACGAATACGCTCTGCGCTAGCTCCGCGAACTAGGATGGAGTTGCTACGTGGTTCAGCTAGGATAATTGTTTTTAGTGAGGGGTCTGCTCCACCGGTACTGGCGCTATCAAGCACCTTGCTTAAAATTAATGCCATATCAGTAGCTATTGCATATTGCAGTTTGATGCTTTGAACATCACTTGAGGTAGGAGCGTCAATTGTTTCAATTAATTTTTCTATACGCTGGATATTGCTAGCGTAATCAGTAATTACAAATGTATTGTTACCTGGGTAGGCGTTAATTGTGTTGTTGGGCGAGATAAGTGGACGCAAAACCGGCAACAAGTTATTTGCAGACTCAAAATTTAATCGAAAGACGCGCGTAATAATTTGGTCGCCCCCCTGCTTACTTTTGCCAATAGAGACTGAATTGCTAATTAGTTTGGCATCGGCTTCAGCAACAACTCGGTAAATCCCGTTGACGTTAACCAACGCAAAACCCGAAGTGCGTAGTGCAGTAGAAAAAGCATCTAAAGCTTTTGATTTGGTTAGCGGCCTATTGCTGATAAGATTAATTGTTCCTTTAATCTTCGGATCAACCAATATGGTTTGATTTGTTGCCTTTGCTACGACTCCGGCTACCGATTCAATATCTGCATTTGAAAATGAAAGGGTAACGGTTGCATCTTCGGGTAGGATGGCCGCATTCACGGAGGCTTTATTTTGACCTTCAGCAAGTGCAAAAGGTGCAAAAGTACTCTGCCCTATTATGCATAGAGCCAACAAGTGAAGTAAATGAAATTGTCCCTTCTCATTGCGCCCCATTTTCACTTTATTATTTTTTTGAATGTTATGCATACTCAACTTAGTTTATTTATCATATATATTCAGCGAATCATCTAGTCCTAGAGCTTTAGGCGGTAGATATTACCCTCTTTTTTCCCAAGCAAAGATAGCAAGCCCACTAATGATTCTTCTGCCTCTGGGGCGGCTGATGCTTCGCCAGAAAAATGAATTTCTTTGTCGGCTAAATCGCCAGTACCGGTTAAAAATAATGGCCCATTACTGCTAGATAAATTCCAGTGCGCCCCATTGGGGGTTATGTTGGCAATAATTTCATATCGGCCTAATGGCGCTACAGCACTAATTGGGCTAATGAAATTATTAACAATAATGTGCATAGTCCCTGCCGCATTGCTTCCTACAGATAGATCTGCCCAGCGCGCACTAAGACTTCCACGGGGTCTTAGTGTTCTCCAGGGATTCCCAAGCGCTTCCAAAATATTGGCGGGCAGTTTTATTTCGTTGGCAGCAACATTAAAATGTTTAAAGCTTATTGTTATAAGCATTGGTTTTTCAAGGGCTGAAAAATCGACTTTTGTTATGCAACTTAGGGAGCGTACATTGCAGACTGTTGACCAATGGAAGCGTTCGGTGACTGCAGTCGGATCAGGACAATCGACTTTATTTGGGATCGACTCTGAAAAGCCAATTGATGCGCTGCCTTTCCAAATACTTCCCATAGGCTGCTGCAAAATGATTCGACACGCTGATTTTTGACTTAGGTAGCCAGAAAGCCAGCTAATTGGCAATTGATTAATTACAATCGCAATGCAAATAATGCTCAACATGGCCCACAAATACTTTGGGATATGAGGTTTGGTATTGAAATCTAACTCAAGTTTCATGGAGATTCACTCAAGGGCCCTAAGTTAGACGAGTGCACCTGAATCAGACTTGCGCTAACATTTACCACCCCAATCATCGGTGTTGCAACGATGCTTAAGTGGTCTGGGTAAAGGTGCCAGGATGCCCTTAGTTCATGAAGGACATCTATTAGGACTGAAAATATTAGGTCATTTGCTTGAAACTCTAGGTGAGGAGGTGTCTCCGAACTTAGTCTAATTACATTTGGCTTCAGTCCATGACGCCTTAAGGTGCCGCGAATATTCTCTAGCTCTATATCGTTGAGCATGGCAACATTGCTGGCCGGCGCTTGATTGACATTTGATGCTTTTAGTAGACCCTGAAAATGATTCCATTGTGCTGGATATAGATCAATTTCCCCTTGGATTTTCGCACTAAATGGGGTAAGCCAAATTAAAATTGTCCCCCAAAGAATACAAAGACTGCAACATATCAATAGAGTGTGGCGATGGCGAATCATCAATTTGTGAAATTGCTTTAATGCCTCTTTGGCGCCTCCCGAAAAAAGTTCAGTTCGAGTTAAGGGTGATTTATGTAGGGCTGCCCCAATGCCGCTCCATAGTGAGCCGGAGGTTGTTGAGTCCCGCATTATGGCTACCCCTATTTTTTTAAGAAAAATAGCCGGCCTTTTCCCTCTAGCTAAAATATTTCTTAGAGCAATGTGTAAATCTTGTCTCATAGAGCCCTACTTAGACCGGAGTAGGGCTCTATACGATATCTATTGCTGCCTAGTGAGCTTACAAAGAAGCCAAGATTACGCGCTTCAATTACTATTTCTTCAGAAGTATTGAAGCTGGAGTTTGGTTTGATTTCAAAGTCAGCCCCAAAGCCGTCATACTCTATTTTTTGTAATGAGGCTAATCCAAGTCTAGATTTTAATTTCTCCAACTTGAGCGCTATGTTGGAAAAGTCAGCATCAGTTGCTAGTCCTTGGCTTCGTTGTACCCTTGTTGCTTTTTTAACAAAGGAAGTGAGCGCCCCAAGTTCTCGCTTATTTTCTGCTGGGGAGTATGAAGAGTTAGGCATCAATGATTGGCTTGCCGCAACATCTATTGCGTGGCTCCATCGCCAATTATTAGTAATCAGCCATGTTAAATGTAGGCCAAAGCCAAATATATAAATTGTGCAAGCAATAATTGCCCAGCTGACGGGCTTTATCCATAAACTTTTATTTGTCCAAATGCTGGATAAGTTTGGCGTCGTTGTTTTGCTTATTAACGAAGATTTAGCTATTCTTGCATTTGCCCTAAAGGACTTAGGTAGGAGATTGACTCCTAATGTTGATATTGAGTTAGTAAGATTGCCCTCTAAGAATAAATGGACTTGTGGAACTAGCCAGTCCCAGGAAAATTCTTGTATGGTGCGACTATTGACTTGACTGGGCAGGGCTGGCTCAGAGTCCGATCTTTCGATCCAGGAGACGCCCGTTTGGTCTCCAGTGCGCATTGTAAAAATTACATCACGATCCTTGCGGGCATAGGCAAGGCCGATCGATTTATCGGTGGAGGTGTTTGAGGTGTCTCTTTGTTGCTCTAGAAGAAAGCAGTCAGGAATCAGGCGTACTTGATGCGAAATGAGGAGGCTAAGTTGCTTAACAAGCCATAAAAACCAAGCACGATCAATGATGGCTACGGTTCTTAGTAAGGGCGTCTTCCCAGGTGATAAAGCAAGGGCTTGAGCATCAACGGAGTCAAGCGCAGAAAGTAAATATTCTTCTATTAAGTTAGGTAAGACTAGGCGCAATTTCTTTTCATTAACCGAGGGGACTTTTACCTCGATTAGCCGAATATCTAATGTGGGCATTAGAACTAATACGCTATCGGCATACGGCATTAATTCAACTGCTCCCACCCCACTCTTCATTGGGCCTATTTTTGATTCCGCACCATCTTCTTTTAGATACCAGGAAAAATGATCAATTATTTCTGAGCTTTGTAAATGGCTCGTTGAGCTGGTAAATGGTCTAAGGGGGCACTGGATAATAAGGAGGCTCACTCTTGAATGCCTTTGCTTATCTTATTCCATACTACTTGGGTAAAATTCCCACTTGATAGAGGGGTTGGCGATCGTTGAATTAATGCGGTACTTAAAAAAGAACTGGATGAAAACTTGACCTCTACTTGGGCAAGAAAAAAATGCGATTGCACGTTAACCATTGCTGTATCAACTATGATTTTTCCAGTCCCGGCATTTTGAAATAGCACACCTATTTCTTCGGGTGACTTTACGGGTGTAGTTGCCCTTAGTTGAATTATATTGTTTGCGGCCGATCTACTTAGCCCTGCTACCGCGCCCATTAGAGTCTCCACTGTAGCGGTATTTATGTTTACAGATGTTGCTGTTGGCAATACAACTACATATGGACTAATCTTAGCCAGCAGCGCTGAGGAGTAAAAGGGGAGTCGCAATAAGTCCCGAAGTTCCGATATGGGTAGGTCTGACTTTAGTACCCCTTGAGCCGTTTGTTGGGCTAGGGTGCGATCTAAGCCTAGAGCATCTAGTACTCGCGCGTAAGCTTCTACGCCAGATACGTTAATATTTTTTAAATTTCCATCCCATAATTGAATTATGTTGAAGCGGCTTTGTGCATCTGTAAGCTGTCCTAGCACTGTTACGTCTTGAATCTCGCTGGGTAAATCCACGCTTTTTAAAAAGTCTGCAACCTTACTATCAGCCAATGGTAAAGCCCAGGCCTCACCTAAATGGTCATATTGATTGATGCTCTGATCTCTGGCCAAGACCAATCTAGCAAAATCTAGTGCTGATCTCTCAAGCCAAAGAGCTTGTGCACGATCTCGCATGTTCTCTACAGTTCGAATCTGTACCTGCTGTCGCCACATGAGCCCTGACAATAAAACTGTCGCCACGCCGATTACTATTAAAGCCAGTATTACAGCCGAGCCCTCTTCGCACGAATTTTTTTGGCCCGCCCCTACCCCTTTTAAAAATCTCATAAGCTTGCACCAATTAAGCACGATCTCGCAATTGGTAAGGCGACCCCATCAAGCCACCATCGCATGGTGATTCCACGTTGTTGGGCTGAGCTTAAGGCCCCACTTGCTGTCATGGATTGCGTTTGAAAGCTTTGGCGAACAACTTTTTTTAGCTCTAAGCTTGAATGCATTTCTGATGACACGAGATCTGGATCATGGCTAATTCCGGCCCACAATACAATCGCATCGGAAGATCTCACCAGTGGCTTGCTCACCCACCTTTGCAATCCTGTGGTCGACATACCATAACCAACTGCCAGCCAAGAGTCTATATTATCAGCGCGATACTTTCGTAACCACCAAATATTTTTTGCACCAGCTGATATTGAGGGGGTGCCAATTTCATCATTGCGAATTATCTCTGCACAATCAATTTCAAACTGCCGCACTAGTTGCTTAAACTCACCCATCTCATTTGAATGTCGATCAATTATCTCGCGTCCACGAATTATCGTGTCCATGCCATGCCAGGCCATCAGGCCGACTAAAGCCATAATGGTCATTGCTACAAGCATTTCAATCAATGCAAAGCCCGACGCTGATTTTTCGGTGTCGCAAGCGCTAGATTCTGTCAAAGTGCCCCACCTGTTAAATTGGGAACAATGGCAACTAACCACGCTAAACGGGGCCCACTTGTAATGCCTGAGCCATCGGGGCTAGAAAGGTAGGCAACTATTTCCACTCTTCTAAAGTCGGGATTAGGGGTTGCGAATATTTTTTGTTGGCAAACAAAAATATGGATTCCTTGAGGGCATGTAAATGAGCTGACCCCTAACTCTGGCCAGGCTCGAGAAATTCTCATCTCCATCAAAGCATTGTCTACGCTCCAAAGCGCCATTAGTCGCTGGGATAATGCAAGCTGAGTTTCCGCGCCATTTCCAATCCCATGAACGGCGGAGAGTAGCCCAATAGCTAAAATAGTAAGTCCAACTAATACCTCAATTAATGCAAAGCCTGCATTGCTTTTGCTTCTTGACGCTGAATTTTGAGCGCGCTTCATGACGTCGACCAGCTAAATCGATCATTTGTAGTGCGCCTAATAATCGCCTCCCTCGCATCTTGTTTTACAAGAATCTGAAGGACTGGTTTTACGGCCTCTCCGCCAATGGTAAGTTGTATGGGTTCTATTTGGATGGGTTTATTCCAAGACTGTGGCTGATAAATGTCGGCCGTTAGTCGAGGTATATTAGGATTGGAATTAATCCTGCCTGCAAATGAGAGGCTAGAGGCGCTAGAATTTGTTGATGCATCCACTTCTATAAATCTCCAGCCAACAGGATCAACTTGTGCGGTCACTATGATGCCGCTCGCCGCCCCCTCCTCCTGGGCTGCATTTAGTGTGGTTACGAGTTGATCTAAATTCTCACGCCAATAACGTTCATCATGGTTGGGTATTGCTAAGGTTGCCATACTCAGCATAATTCCTAGAATGGCAATAGCGACTAGTAGCTCAATTAGGGTAAAGCCAGCCTCATGATGAGAGTGAGAAACTTGACAAACTAGTAATTTACTCATGGGTATTATGGGTATTATGGGTATTAGGCCACCCTAATTGGCGACTTATCTCGATGTGGTTCTAAAATATGAGACCGCATATCTGGTAATGATCTTATGGGATAAGTCATCCCAGTAATACCCCGTGTTTATGGGATGACTTCCGCTATTAGGGTGCGTTCGTTTGCGCACCTTTTTTGTTTTTATTTAGTGTGAATTCAAGCGTTTGCCCCTGAAATAGCAGGGTGGCTGATTCTGCGGCAATGCCTTGCAGCATTAGCCCGCCAGAGACTGATTCACCTACAGAAATTGCATCAGTAGGCTTTCCGTCAATTTCAAAAAGCGCAAAACCATCTCCATTCTTTGAAGTGATGACCACTCCGCGCAATAAAATATTGTCCGCCACTAATGGCTTTCTTCCAAAAAGACTGTATGTAGCAACCCCATCTTCATCGCTATATAGGGTTGCGCCTTTAGATTTACCTTTATTACCGCCGCTGAGAATTTCGGGAGAATTAGGCATTTGTTCTATTTGCATGATCCAAAAGGTTGCGCTAGCTACTGCTACCAACATAAAAAAGCAAGAGGCGGCGTTATAGACTATGGAGGGCTGTATCGAGGGCGACTTCACTCGCCAAGCAATGAGGATCTGATGGCCTTGAATGGAAAGGGCTGGTAACTTTTTTGCAAAAAAATCCAGTCGCTCATAAAGGTGCAGTTGCCACAGCTTAAGAGTTTTTTTAAGTTGATTGATATACATATATTATGTGACGAATTCTAACTTACAGAAAATCTAATGCCCATTTTCAAAAAAACATTCTTAAAGCTGCAATCAATGCTAAGACTTAAAAAGAAGTTGAAGTCAGCCCTTAAAGAAGGGTTCGCGGGTAGCGAGGCGGGGTTTACGCTTATTGAAATTATGGTTGTAATTGCAATTATTGGAATCTTGGCAACACTAATTGTTCCAAAAATTATGGGGCGTCCTGATGAGGCGCGGACAACTGCCGCCAGGCAAGATGTGGGCACATTAATGCAGGCCCTAAAGTTATACCGCTTAGATATTGGTCGATATCCAACTACAGAACAGGGCTTAGTGGCTTTGTCTGAAAAGCCTACTGCTGAGCCCATCCCGCAGAATTGGAAGGCTGGAGGATATTTAGATTATTTGCCAAAAGACCCTTGGGGATTTTCTTACCAATATAGGAATCCTGGGGTTAAAAATGAAATTGATATTTTTAGCTATGGGGCCGATGGAAAGCCGGGCGGTACAGGGACAGATGCCGATATAGGCATCTAACCACTTAAAAAATTTGTGCATATTTTTGTGAGTGTTGGGTTATAAAGTCACGCCCATGATTGGCGCATGGCCTAGTTTCATGAGGGCTGGCTAACGGGCATATCTTTCTAGCCCCTTAAGGGATTCACCCCCCCCCATAGATGGGATATATAAAATATTAATCAAGGAATATATTTGTACCCAGTTTAATTTAGATTGGGTACAAATGAAGCGTTTAATCTCATCCGTAATAGTTGCATCGGTAATGTTGAGTGGCTGTGGCTCTGGCGGCGGCGGTAATGGAGTCAGCACAGGAAATGTTAATGGGGTTGTTGCTTCAGCAAACAATGCGTTTGGTACGGCTGCTACTGGTGCGCCAATGAGTGGGGCAACTTTTGTGGTGACAAAGCGGGATGGATCGGCTGTAGCGCAGGGCACCGTTGATTCCAATGGTTTGTATCAGTTAAATCTGGATGCCGCCAATGCCCCTTATATTATTACGGTAACCGATACCAATAATTCTTCCTATAAGTCCTTAATTCTTTCCTCTGATTTAACTTCGACGGGAGCAGATGGAACAAGTGGTACCAATATTAATGTAACTCCTCTAACGGATATGATTACTCGTATCACTTTAAATGAGATTGGTGCGAGTACTGATGCGGCTACAATTGATGCTGCCCGTACAGGGGCTGCGAATGCCGTGTTTAAAGCAATGGCACCACTGTTTACCGCCTTTGGCGTAAGCAGTAGTAATTCAATGAGTTTGTTAACGCACCCATTTGCGCCAAACGTAGATGCAATCGATCACATGCTTGATGCTATTTCTACAACTTGTACAGCAGGCTCTTGCGTAGTCACCTTAAATAGCAGTACTGCTCAAGCTACCGCAACAAGCGGTGGCGCTTCATCAATGAGTATTAACACTACTACTACAGCGGCAGCCTCTACTTCAGCAAAGACAGTAGCTGAAGCCCTAAGTACACCAGAAGTTCAAAAGGCTGCAATCAATTCCGCCCCAGTGGTGCTGGTTATTAAATCTTTAGGTGGATGGGGTACTGCGGCAGATTCTTGGGCTGGTTATACGGGCCAAGTCTCCGTTTACAACTTTACCAATCAATCAATTGATGGTGGCTCTAACATTAACTTTAAGAGCTCAACATTAAAAGCGCAGGGTTGGTGGAATGCAATTTCAACTTCAACCACTGGTACTTTTAATTTGCAACTACCAAGCTGGGCAAACATTTCACCTATGGCCAGCGCAATAACTCCCGTCCCATATAACATTGGCTTCAATGGACTTGGCGTTGTTGTAAGTATTACCGATGGCGCAACTTGCACCATCGGTAATCAACCCTGTCTAGTGTTGTATGACGATGGTTCGGCACCCATTAATTTGACTTCAGCTAAGAAAACGATGACGGCTGCGGATTATGCTACCGCCGTAACAAAAGCCAGTCGTTCGTGGGCTAACTTTAAAGTGGCAATTCCTGCGGCTGCTACGAAAATGATAGAGGCTGCTGATGTTAAGCCTCCTGCATTAGTAGATGGCAGCCAACAAGGCGCGTCAACTTCATCGACATCGACAACTTCATCGACATCGACGGAAACCAGCACGGTCGCAGCTACAAACGGCAATACCAGCACTAGCGCTGGAAACTCCAATGCCGCTCCAGCTACAGGCGCCACTGCGGATGCTTCGGTGACGCTTTCCTCATCATCCCAATGGGGTAGTGGCTTTAATGGCATGATGAAAATCTCAAATTTAACAAGTACTCCTTGGGTAACGTGGGTCGTAAGCTTTAGTTTGCCCAAGGGATTAACAACTATGGGTGGCTGGGGAAATTATGTTCAAACCCAGTCAGGTAGCGTAATGACATTTAGCAATCAGTCATGGACTCCTACCGTAGCAGCGCGCTCTTCTACCCAATCAGGTTTTGGTGGTGTTGGATCAATGGAGTCTGTAGCCCAAGCAAGCGGTGCTTTGGGTTGTACTATTACCTACACCACTACAAATGGTGGAGATAAAACTAGCCTATGTACTTTATCGGTCGCTGGTACCAAAACTGGTGTTGCTGCACCAGTTGTGGTTGCCCCCGTTGTCCCAGACGCTGCATCAACGCCGAGTACCTCGGCGGCAGGCACTACAACCACCACTGTGCCTACCCCTCCTGCGTTGCCGTCGACGCCAATCGCCTCTTCCTCTTGCTCTAAAGAAAGCCTGCCATGTGAGCCAACTACTGTAACTGGTTCGGTGAAAGCAGATCAAACCAGGCGCATGTACACTGGTTACTATCCATCATGGAGTGATAACTGGTTTTCTTCAAAATCTTGGAATGGCGATCCTTTAACAGATGATCAGATCTTATCTGCAAGTAAATTAGCTCGTCTACCAGGCACCTATACTCACGTTTCTTTATCTTTTGCTCAACCAGATTTTAAGTATGAAACCGGTCAAGCAACTTGGGCTGGTACTGGCTTGAACTTTAATGCGGCACCAGCAGACATTAAGGCGGCAATCCGAGTGTTACATGCACGGGGAATTAAGGTAATGCTAGCGGTAGGTGGTGCAACCTATAACTCATGGGAAACTTTAGCGGCAGAAGGTGCCGCTGGCAGCGGCCCTACTATTAATGCTTTACAGAAAATCCAAGCGGATTTAGATTTGGATGGCCTAGAGATTGACTATGAAGTTACAGGCTCAACTGCTTTGGTCCTAGAGTACACAAATGTTATCAAGGCAATGCGTCGTGCGGCAGTTGGTAAGAAGTTGGCATTAGCCGCATGGTCAACTGGTGGCGACTGTACTTCAGAAACAGAAGCGGCGAGCTTGAACGAAGCAGTAGTATGTAATGGCAAAAAAAGCTATTGGAGTGGTAGCGCAGGACGTGAGCGTTTAGTGTTTGGTGGAGCAAGTCCAAAAGTAGCTCCAGCTGATATTGACTATCTCAATATCATGAGCTACGATGCACAGTCGCTTCATTATGACGGCGTCACTGCATGGCAGTTATATAGAGATTTGTTTCCTAGTGGCACTGTAGTAAGCATTGGCCTAGAGAATGCTCCAGAGGGCTGGTCGGGCGGTATGCTTGTAGTTAAAGCGGCCGATGCGCAGTGCGATGGTTCAGTTATTATGGCAGACCAATTCGGAACCGCAAAGGCAACATCTGCACATACTTACTCAGTAGACCGCTATGCAGCAGCCGTTAAAGAACTGCGTGCAAATTCGAACGCTCGTGATGGTGCGATGTTGTGGCATGTATTAAAAACTTCAAGCCTATCCTGCGGTAATTCTGTAATTGCATCGCCTGGTGCTATTTCAAGGGAGATTTCAACTCAGTTTGGATTGCCACTCGACATCAGATATAGCTGGCAGTAAGTAGCCCCCCGTTTTGTTGGTAATAATCGGGCGGGCAATAGCTTTAAGGCACCATGAAAACCACTGGCTAGCTTTTGAACTGACCCACAAAAGTTGGACAGTTTGATTAGCCTAGCATGAGTGATTGAGTTCGGTATTGCACCGGGCTCAATCCCTTTAGTTTTTGCTTGATACGGGTACGGTTGTAATAGTCAATATATTGGCGAAGTTGCTCTTTAAATGATTCGATATTTTCAAGCTTTTTACGATAAAAGGACTCCGATTTCATGATCTCAAGCCAGCCCTCTATGACGGCGTTATCTAGCAATTGCCTTTCCTAGACATGCTTTGGGCAAATCCTTTCTCTTTTAAAGTATGCTGATAAGCCCCCATCTAATATTGCCAACCTTGATCTGAGTGCAAAGTTGGTCGCCCATTAAAGTGAAGTCGGCTAAATGCTGTTTTTAGCATCTGCATCACCATATTCACTCTGGGTTGATCGGCAATCTCATAAGAGATGATCTCTTGATTGTATAAATCGAGTCTCGGGGGGTGTACCTTTTCGCCCTTAATATTGAACTCCGTGACATGTCGTCCGCAACGCAACTTGAGATTCAACCGATAAGTACTATATGGCTCTGCGGGTTATTCAGAAATTTACCTCTGTAAAAAGGGCAAAATTTCACCTTTTCTACTCCTGAAAATTATTGCCTAGATTAATAGAGCAAAATCCAATCAATTTCATTGCGAGACTTTTCCTAAGTCATTGTTTTTATTTGATTTTAGGATCTCAACTTGAATTACAGAATATCTTTGCGACTACCTTGCTAACCTTTAGAGTTAAGGCTTTGAAGGTAATTTCTTTAATTATCTAAGCGCCAAGGGCGATCTTCATCAATCCATCCCCAGTATTTATAAAGTAGACAACCATGGGTAATTGATTGAAGCTAGTAAGTACGTATTACTGCCAAAAAGACCACTTATTTTGCTGGTCTGGCAGTACCCATACCCGGCCAAAGCGGACGCTGATCCAAGTAACGGAAACTGCCTGTATTCGACCCAAAGTGGAAGGGCCGGCTTAAAAAGCGGACGTTTAGCAGCGCATTGCTCTACACTGGTCTTGACATTAACTAACCACTTTTATCATTTCCTGAAATTGCACCAGAGCCTCTAGGCGCTTTAATAATGTAGGTTGAGAGGCGCTCACCATTGTTAATGTTGTAAAGCTCAATCTTCTCAAATTCACACATCTTTGCAGCATTGAGTAAATCTTCGTCAATCCCGCATGAGCCTTCGTAATGCAGGTCTGCCTCGGTCGCTGTGATGCGATGTAGTTTTGCTAAAAGCATGCTTGCATAGGCTGAGATTCTATAGTTTTAAAAACTATAGATCAGTACTTAGACAAAACAAGGGCGCTAAATGCACATCTAGCTGGATGCTATGATTTGTGACACCATCTGCGCTGTCACAGCTGATAAGGTCCAGCCTAAGTGGCCATGGCCTGTATTGTAAAAGACGTTTGGCTTTGATCCTCGGCCAACCTTGGGCATGAGATTGGGCATCATCGGGCGCAGTCCTACCCATGGCACAACTGACCTGGTGCTAACCTGTGGGAAGCATTGCTCGACCCAATCAATCAAGGGTTTAATGCGATCTGCTCGAATATCTTTGTTAAAGCCATTAAATTCTGCAGTGCCGGCCACCCTAAAGCGATCAATCCCCAGGCGGCTGGTAACTAGTTTTGTTTCATCATCTAAAAGACTGACTGTTGGCGCTCCAGCTTGACTTGCGGCATCTGGCAAATTGACTGTGATGGAATAGCCTTTGACTGGGTAAATATTAACGAGATCACCAAGTTGGGCGGCCAATTTTCTGCTCTCAACTCCAGCGCAAATGACTACCTTGTCAAAGCTAACCACATGGGATCGCCCGGCTTGATTTAGCGTAATGTGGACTCGCTTGCCGTCGGAACCTATTTTTTCTAAGGATTGCTCATAGAGTGTTTTAACGCCTAGCTTTTCAATGGCAAGCGATAGGCCATGGGTAAATTTATGAATATCGCCCGTGGAATCGCTCTCGGTAAAGTAACCGCCGTAATAATTGCCCGCTAAAGTGGGTTCAATAGCACGCATCTCATCTGGAGTCACCGCTCTGCGCTCAAGACCGCCCTTAGCTAATAATTTGGAGACTTTGCCAGCATGGGTAAATCCTGCTTTATCGCGGTAGATATGCAAAATCCCTTCGCGCTTTAAATCAAAAGCAATACCCTCATCTTGCGCCCAAGAGAATAAATACTCCCTAGCGGCAATCCCCATTTTGGCCGTCTCAATAGTATTTTTTTCGTAATGAGGGATGCTCGCAATAAACTGTGTAAACCAAGACAGCTTGTGCCAAGTGGGCGTTGGATTAATGAGTAGCGGTGCATCGCTTTTAAGTATCCATTGCATTCCCTTGAGCAAGGTGGACCAATGGGTCCACACCTCGGCATTAGAGGCTGATAGTTGTCCGCCATTGGCAAATGAAGTCTCCATGCCAGCATAGCGGTGGCGCTCAATCACCGTTACATTAAATCCTTGTTTGGCTAATGCATAGGCTGTAGTAATGCCAGTGATGCCACCGCCAATAACTGAAATGGTTTTCATAAAGATCCTTAAGATGTCGATGAGGTTAGACTACCCACGCGCAATCGCTTGGATAAGCCCCCTCTGTCTTGGACCTGAGAGATTCGCGCATACCATTGACGGCAAGACGCTGCCTCCTTCGGTATATTTGGCTGACGAAAAAAACCCATAACTCTTCAGAGTGATACAACGCAACATCGGTTCATTTGCCTGAGAGTTTCCGGGGCGGTTGCTCCTTCGGCGTTGCTGGTAAAGATTTTATTTATACCAATCAATCTCTCCCGATGCTACGCGAATGATTATACTTGATTTTGTATCGGTAGCCTTGCTTTAACTCAGAGCGGGCACCTCATGTAAATTCGAATATTCATATGATATTACGCATTACCACTAAAAAGACCGCTTTTTACTGGTCGGGCAGTGGTGCTTACTCGGCCAAAGCGGAAGCCTGAGTTAGCTGCTTGAATTCAAGGCCAGCAGCAGTCATTTGGGTAAAATAAGAGATGATTACATGGTCCAAAAAATACTCAAACGGTGCGTGGGTTGTCGACGACTATGTAACTGCAAAAGCGATATTGGCAAGCGATCAGTTTTCTGTTCAAAGAGCGGGGAGATGGTTAAATACCAGTGCGAATGATGGCCTAGAAGGCGACCTCAGAATTTTTAAGAGCCTATTGAGGCAGTCCGTGGTCTTCCTAGATGGAAGTAGGCACCAAAAAATTCGATCACTCCTCATCCAAAAGATTAGGCATGCCATGTCCAATGAGTTTCAAGAAAAATTGGATGCGATCGCTCTAGATGCTATAGAGGAATTGCAAAATAAACCATCCAATCTAATCTCAGATTTAGCAAAAATCGTTCCCGCAAGATCGATTGCCTATTTGTTAGGTGTTGACCCGAATAATGAGGAGGTCTTACGCTGGAGTGATGCCATAGCAGATTTTCTTGGTGCGCCTATAGAGAATGGTCAGCTTGCCTTAAGGGCTCAAAATGCTGTTAGCGAAATGGCTCAATACTTTGAGTTGAATATTTCTCGTGGAAACTATGTTTGCAATGACCGTAGGATCTTGGATGAACTATTAGAAGAGTTCCCACAAGATCGGCTCAGAAGCAGGCAGGTATTGTTGGCTCAGCTATGCACATTATTATTTGGTGGGTATGAAACTACGAGGAATTTAATCGGGAATGCTATTTACCTATTGCTATCAAATGAAAGTCAGCATGACCTTCTAAAAAATCAGCCCGAGTTAATTGGTGATTGTATTAATGAAGTGTTGCGTCTTGAAAGCCCCGTTCAATATACGGGTAGATTAGCTCGAAGTAATATCTCTTTTGGCAATGTCACATTCAAAGCGGGTGATTTGGTTGTTATTGAGATTGGCACAGCTAACAGAGACCCATCAATATATGAAGACCCCAACAGTTTTTATATTGCAAGAAAATCCACTCCTCATCTTGCATTTGGATTTGGAGCACATTACTGCCTAGGCGCTATTTTGTCTTTGATGGAGTGCCGAGCCGTTCTGAGAAATTTAATCAAAACAAACATTCAGCTTAACTCCCCACCAATATGGTCAAGCAATACCTTATATCGCGGCTTGGACGAGCTATCGGTTACGGTCATGAGGTAGGCCCTTAGATAAACTTTTTTCTCAATGCCTACTGCGATTCGGAAGTGATCAGTTGGTAAATTGACTTAACTGGCAGCTGTGACCGAGTAAGCTCTATTATCCGACCAGCAAAAGCAATCTTTTTTAAACGACAGTGGGCGGTATTTTCAGTGAGAGTGTGCAACCTTTTTGGCGGCAATATGCAGGTATTGCCAAAATTAATGAATCGCCGTACTGATATGGCTAGTTGCTGCCAAATGACCTACCAATACCTGTGGATACATCCGATCAAATAGTGGTTTAGCTTGATCTTTTTCTTTCTCAGATAATTCCATTCCAGCTAAAGTCGATTTAATCGTGACGGCGAAAGCCATCATGATGTCAGCAGTACTGGCACCTCGGACATGGGGCAATATCTCTTGCAAGGCATCAATCACTATTTCCCCTGCTTTTTTGGAGTTGATGGTTTTTTCTAGGGCGTCTAAAACTTTTGAATCGGTTGTCATAAAGAATTGGTACCAGTAAGAGTGTAATTTCATGGATCGGGTGATGGGAATCGAACCCACGCTATTAGCTTGGGAGGCTAAAGCTCTACCATTGAGCTACACCCGCGAATGACTACTATTTTGGCGGAAACGGAGGGATTCGAACCCTTGATACTTTTACAAATATGCCGGTTTAGTAGACCAGTGCCTTCAGCCGCTCGGCCACGTTTCCGCAATCTGGTTATAGAGAGTAGCGCCAAGCCTGAATCACGGAAATACATTAAAACTAGCGCTCATGCTTTACATATCAAAACCCCATGTTTAGGGGATATTTAATTTATTTCCATTCAGATATAAAAGATATGGCTAATTAATTCTATTTTTAATATTCAAATTCAATAAGAAGTCATCATGCTGAAATATCTGAAATTAATGGACCAAGTTAAACAGCTCAATAAGCAGTTTGATTTAAGTTATCACGAGATTGAATTACTTGATTTGGCCGCTAAGGCTCATTTCTCTGAGCAGCCAACCTTTGTTGGAGATTTAATCTATCAAAGAAACATTGCCTCCCAGGCAACGCTTCATGCGGTATTTAAGAGCTTGTTAGATAAAAAATTGCTTACTGCCAAATACCATGAAGAGGATGGCCGCGTTAAGAAGGTGACCTTAACAAAGGCATCCATAGAGCATTACAAGAGACTTCATCGGGCAATCAACGGGGTATTCGCCAAATAGCCAAACATAAAAAGTGCTTAAGGCATTCTAATATCTAAATATGAATTAATCAGATTTGTTCTTATGCAAACTGGAAAAATAATATGTAGCCTGTTAAGCGGGCGACCTCCCCCCAAAAAGTAGAGGTTTTTAAATTAGAGCTTAGCCACTTTTAACGCATTTCTCTGACCTTGTTTCAGGTACTCACTTGGGGTCAGATTTCCAAGTGAGCTGTGAGCCTGTTTTCATTGTAATCACATCTCCATGCTTCAATAATGCGTTTGGCTTCTTCTATGGATTTGAACTCATGCACATTCAAACATTCATCTCTGAGTCGACCATTAAAAGATTCGCAAAGCCCATTATCTGTTGGCTTTCCAGGTCTTGTAAATGCCAAACTCACGCGATTTACATGTGCCCAATCGTCCATCACCAGGGAAGTAAATTCCGTGCCATGATCCACGGTAATCGAGGTGGGTAATTTACGGCTTTGCGCAGCTCGATCTAAGGCCATAATTACCTCCCGACTAGTCAGCCTAAAATCGGTCTCTAGCAATACACTCTCGCGACTCCAATTATCGGCCACGGTAAGCACCCGAAAAGTCAAACCATTACTCAGCTGATCATGGACAAAGTCCATGCTCCAAAGCTCATTTGGGCCACTGGCTGGTGGTGGCATACCGCGATGCAATGACATATGTTTCTTGCGTCGGCGTCGCATTCTGCCCTGCAAGCCTTCAAGGCAATACAAGCGATGGACTCGCTTGATATTGATTTGCCAGCATTCACGCCGGAGCATCACGTGGATCCGTTCACAACCAAACCGAGGTCTGTCATTGGCAATCTCCCGAATCCGCATACGTAAGCCTTCTTGCTGCTCATTTTTCCTCGGCTTGTACCAACATGAACGCGATAACTTAGCTAAATCACAGGCCTTATCAATGGCCAGACCATAAGTTTGCCTAATCCACACCGCAAGTTCGCGTCTGCGGACCGGTTTTAGATCTTTTTTTAATCACCTCCTGTAAGATATTTTTATCGGGTATCCGAGTTTCGTGATTGATTAGAGACACATGTTCCGCCTAGGGAGTGGTCACGCGTGAACGCTAATCTTTAGGCCCAACGCATGAATAACTTTAGAAATAGTGTCAAAGCGGGGTTGTGATCCCACAGTCAATGCTTTGTAGAGGCTTTCGCGACCTAAACCCGATTCTTTAGCAACGGCAGCCATACCTTTAGCTTTGGCAATATGACTCAATGAGCGAATAAGTTCATCATTGTCGCCACCCTCTAATACCTGGGATAAGTACTCGGCAATAGCCTCTTCGCTATCAAGGTGGCGAGTAATATCGAATGCTTTTAGTTTTTGCACTGCTTTCATAACTTAAAACTCCTTAGCCAATTCAATCGCTTTTTTAATATCTGTCTGCTGCGAACTCTTAGTGCCACCAGCCAATAAGATCACCATGATCTTCTCTCGCATGGTGAAGTAGACCCGATAGCCAGCACCCATATCAATACGCATTTCTGATACACCAGCACCCACAGGTTTCACATCCCCCAAGTTACCGTTTTCTGCTCGCTCAATACGCCGAGCGATAGCCACTTTGGCACGTAGATCCTTAATGGATTCGTGCCACGCTTCAAATGACTTGGTTTGTTGGATGATGTAAATTATTTACGTATTGTATCCACTTAGATACAAAAGTCAACTGCTTAAATGTCGCTATCCTTTGCCTTGCTAAGGTAACCGCTATGATGGCGCAGGGCATAGTCATTAACGCCGTATCCAGACATTTGCACCACCAAAACCGCTAGGACATCGCCCATAACAGACATGCATGTCGTTGAAGTGTTGGCGCTAAACCTAAAGGACACGCTTGTGTCGGATCTCCAGTCCAAGGCACCTAATTAGACTTGTTGGCTAATGGTGAGCTTTTAGAAGGATTACTCCGATTATTGTAGATGCCGCTTGGATGCAAAACAGTCCGCCAATAACAGAACTCCGTATTGCTATGTATTGCAAAAGTTGGTGGCAATGGGTAAATCAATCATGTAACTCGGATACCCCATTATTGTTCCAAATATTGATGTCATTGAGAGGGCCTGCGCTCAAGCCCTAACGCAGGCTAATCGTCAAATTTCCAAGGTCTTACATTCCTCTCTCACCGCTACCCACAAGGAACGCCTTGACCATCTTCTAGAGCGTCGCACCCAATCAACTGTCACTTGGCTCACGTGGATGCGCCAATCGCCAGGAAGAAGCAATTTGCGTCAGATGATAGAGCATATTGAGCGCTTGCATGCCTGGCAGTTTCTGGGTCTTCCCGAGGGAATTGAAAAGCAGGTGCATCAAAATAGGTTGCTCAAGATAGCGCGCGAAGGCGGTCAAATGAGTTCAGCCGATTTAGCAAAATTTGAACCTGCTCGCCGATCTGCCACCTTGGTAGCTATCGCCATTGAAAGCACGGCAACCGTGATTGATGAAATCATTGATTTACATGACAAGATCTTAGGACGTATTTTTAATGCGGCAAAAAATAAGCACCACCAGCAGTTTCAAGAATCAGGTAGAGCAATAAATAACAAGGTTCAACTTTATGGTCGCATTGGCAAGGCCCTGGTCGATGCCCGAGAGCAGAAACAAGATCCATTTAAAGCAATTGAATCAATCATCAATTGGGATGATTTTGTGTGTAGCGTGCAGGAAGCGCAGCAACTGGCCCAACCTGATGATTTTGATTTTCTGCACCGCGTTAACGATAGCTATGCCATGTTAAGGCGCTATACCCCTGAGTTCTTGCAGGTGTTGCAGTTTAAAGCGGCGCCGGCAGCTAAAGAGGTCATGAAAGGCATTGACCTAATGCGTACATTAAATCGAGATAGCATACGCAAAATCTCCAATAAGGCGCCTCTAGGTTTTGTGAAGCGTCGCTGGCAAAAATTAGTCATGACAGATGACGGCATCGATCGCAGATATTACGAGCTATGCCTATTATCGGAACTCAAAAATGCCTTGCGCTCGGGCGATATCTGGGTCAAAGGCTCGCGCCAGTTCAAAGATTTCGAAGAATATTTGGTGACTCCCGCTCAATTTTCCAGTCTGAAGAAAAATCAAGAAATTCCATTGCCTCTGGAAGGTGGTGGCGATCAGTATTTGGAAAACCGATTGGCGCACTTAAAAAGCGAATTGACCAAAGTAAACGAGCTTGCCAAGCTAAATGATTTGCCTGATGCCAGCATTACGCAATATGGACTAAAGATAACACCTCTAGATGCTTCTGTGCCGCAGGCTGTTCAAGTATTGATTAATCAAGTGGTGGCAGTGCTACCCCATATCAAAATTACCGAACTATTGCTAGAGGTCGATTGTTGGACCAATTTTACGCGACACTTTAGCCATCTCAAAAACGGGGATTTGACCAAGGATAAAACCCTTCTCCTGACTGCCATCTTAGCGGATGGGATTAATTTAGGTCTAAGTAAGATGGCTGAGTCTTGTCCTGGGACTACCTATGCCAAATTATCTTGGCTACAAGCCTGGCATATTCGCGATGAAACCTATAGCGCAGCTTTAGCCGAGCTCACTAATGCACAACTCAAGCATCCTTTTGCCCAGCACTGGGGCGATGGCCGCACATCCTCTTCAGATGGTCAGCGATTTAAAGCTGGCAGCAAGGGTTTAAGTACTGGTCACATTAACCCCAAATACGGATCTGCACCGGGACGCCTGTTTATACCCACATCTCAGATCAATACATGCCATTTCATGGTAAGGTACTTAATGTCGGCATTCGCGATTCAACCTATGTGCTCGATGGCCTTTTGTACCATGAGTCTGATCTGCGGATTGAGGAGCATTACACCGACACCGCTGGTTTTACGGACCATGTTTTTGCTCTCATGAATTTATTGGGGTTTAAATTTGCACCGCGTATCCGTGATTTAGCTGATACCAAATTGTATGTCCCAAAATCTGAAAAAGAGGCCTGTGAATCTTTGCTGCCTTTAATTGGCGGAACTTTAAACATAGAGCATATTCGTGAGCATTGGGATGAGATTTTGCGCCTAGCCACCTCAATCAAGCAGGGCACCGTAACCGCTTCATTGATGCTCAGAAAATTAGGCAGCTATCCACGGCAAAACGGTCTGGCGATTGCCTTGCGCGAACTAGGCCGCATTGAAAGGACAATCTTTATTCTGGAATGGCTACAAAGCGTGGAATTGCGCCGCCGTGTCAATGCTGGCTTAAACAAAGGTGAGGCCAGAAATGCCTTGGCGCGAGCTGTCTTTTTTAACCGCTTAGGAGAAATCCGAGATCGCAGCTTTGAGCAGCAGCGCTACCGAGCCAGTGGCCTGAACCTCATTACCGCTGCTATTGTTTTGTGGAATACGGTCTATTTGGAGCGTGTCACCCTGTCGTTAGAAAAGCAGGGCAAAGTAAGTGATGGAGAATTATTCCAGTATCTATCACCCCTAGGATGGGAGCATGTCAACTTGACCAGGGATTACGTTTGGCTGGGCGCCAAACTAGGGCCCAATAAATGCCGACCTTTACGGCCGCTAGAGAAGTCTTAGCGTACGATTTTTTCCGTTTTCTGTGCCGACCCCATATGGCCCAAATGTTGCTTGCACCCAAGAAATCAAGCCAAATAAGTGCTCAACGGATCATTAGAAAATAGCTATGTAATTTAGAAAATAACAATGTATGTTAGAAATTACCTTAGGAATTCACAACAACACCTGCCCCATGTGCCTGTTGATCGGCATGGTAACTAGAGCGCACCATCGCACCAACCGCTGCATGTGAAAAGCCCATTGCATAAGCCTCTTTTTCAAAATGCTTAAAGACATCTGGG
>Ga0194039_1000375_pt1 | contig 27860 bp, 21 predicted proteins | sample JunL228m_MetaG_FD_148679 | JGI IMG/M metagenome (GOLD analysis project Ga0194039, IMG submission 148679) | Anoxic zone freshwater microbial communities from boreal shield lake in IISD Experimental Lakes Area, Ontario, Canada - Jun2016-L227-8m | ecosystem: Environmental > Aquatic > Freshwater >... | reverse complement strand
GCACCGGCGTGACACCCGATGTTTTTCCGGCGCTTTGTTCTCCACAGTTTGTCCCGGCTGAAGCACGGCACGCTGGTTGTCGTGATGCCGGACTCGACCCGCCGGATTTATGGCGGCCTCTACCAGGGCGTGGAGGCGGAGATCCGGATTTTGGACGAGGGATTTTTCCAGCGCTGCGTGTTGTTTGGAGGGATCGGATTCGCGGAGAGCTTCATGGCAGGAGAGTGGGAGACGCCGGACATCACGAACGTCATCGCCTGGTTCCTCCTGAACACCGGCAGCTCCGTCGCGCGGGAAACGGAGCCGCCCGGCACCGGGCTTTTCAATATCCTCAACCTCGTGCATCGCGCGATTCACCGGCGGCGTCCGAACACCCTCCCCAAAAGCGGATGGAACCACCGCCGCCACCACGACCTCGGCAACGACTTCTTCAAGCTCTGGCTGGATCCGACGATGACGTATTCAAGCGGGTATTTCGATGCGCGGGAGACATCGCTCGCGGCCGCGCAAGTCCGGAAATACGACCATCTCTGCCGCAAGCTCCACATTGTGCCCTCCGATGAGGTGCTCGAAATCGGGAGCGGGTGGGGAGGGTTCAGCATCCATGCCGCCAAGCACTGCCGCTGCCGGATCACGACCATCACGATCTCAGAGGAGCAGTTCGCTGAGGCCTCCGCGCGGATTCAAGAGGCGGGGCTCGCCGACCGGATCGAAATCCTGCTCTGCGATTACCGGACGATCCGCGGGCGCTTCGACAAGGTGGTTTCGATCGAGATGCTCGAGTCCGTAGGCGACCGCTCCGTGGACGGCTACTTCGCGAAAATTCACGAGGTGCTGAAGCCCCGCGGCCTGCTCGCCCTGCAAACCATCCTGTGCCCGGATCGCGAATACCCGGCGTTCCGCGACGGCGTGGATTTTATCCGGAAGCACATTTTTCCCGGCGCCCTGCTCATGTCCAACGCGCGGATCACAGAAGCGATGCTCGCCTCCGGCGACCTCAACCTCCTTGACTACGAGGACATGGCCCCGCACTACGCGAGGACGCTCCGGATCTGGAGAAAGAATTTCGAGGCGAAGCTCGCGGAGGTGCGGGCGATGGGGTTCGACGACGCGTTCATCAGAAAATGGCGCTACTACTTCAGCTATTGTGAAGCCGCGTTCGGCACCCGCCATATCACGGTCGCGCAGGCGGTTTATTCGCGTCCCGGAAACGTCGCGCTTCCCTCGCCAGTTTACCCGGGCTGACGGAAATAAACCGACGCCTCTTTTTCAAGACGTGGCATCCGTGCCGCCGGGCCGGAAATTTTCCACGAGAAAGCGCTCGAGTCCGCTCATTGCGGAGGCGAGGCTGTCCCGGAGGCGGGCGGCGGGCGGTGCGGGATCGAGGGGTTCGGTGAAGAGGGATTCGCACCGCGTGGCGAAGGCCTTGTGTTCGCGGGCATCGCCCGCTTCGTAAAGCAGCTCGCCCACGCGCACAGCGAGAGCCTTCGCCTCCCGGATTTTCCCGAGGGCGTCCGCTTCGCTGGCCGCGCCGGACGCCAACGCCTCGAGTTGGCGGCAGACAAAAACCCGGCAGCGTGCGGGCCGGTGCGCGTAGATCGCGCAGTGCGATTCCTTGTGGGCGGGACAGGGTTGAGAGATGCGGGATTTTTTTCCACGTTTCACCTTGAGCCCACGTGCGGAAAGCTCCCTGGCGGAGTCGCCTGGCAGGAGCGGCACGCTGTGGAACATCGCCCCGTTGCAACACATTCCGCAGGCAGCGCAGAGGCGCACGGCCGCTTCGACAACATCAGCGGCATCAGGCATAATGCGATGGAGGGCGCTGCTCTGTCAGCGCCGACTTCCCTTGCCCGCCTCCGGCACGAATGAGGAATTCGAAATGGGGAATGGAAAATGAAAAAGTCGGACGGGACAGAGCCCGTCCCTCCAGGGAAACAGAGGGCGAACGGGCGTCCCGCCTGTTTGGGACGCAAGGCCCCGCCGCAAAACCTGGAGGGCGCTGCTCCGTCAGCGCCGACTTCACCGATCCCGAAATCATTCTCCGGCCCGTGATTCATCCCCGCGCCTCAGGCCGCGTGGAAGAGGAGCATTTGTTCCTTGTTGACCTCTTCTTCTCCGCGGCGGCTGCGCTCGACCCGACGGATGTAGTAGTCGAGAACGGTGTCGGGGATTCCGGTGATGCGGGCTTTGGAAAACTCTCCGATCGCCTTGTCCCACTGGCGCTCCCGGTAGTGGAGGACTCCGGTCCAGAAGTGGTTGCGGCTGCGCTCGCGTTCCGGCGAGAGCCCGTGCTTCGGCGAGAGGATTTCGTAGAGTTCGATCCGTCGGCGTTCGCCCGCCGACTTGATGACTTCGATCGGGCGAACCTCGAGGGTTTCGGCCGCTGGCTCGTAGGTTTCTGGCCCGATGAGGATCCGGCATCCGTAGGTCCCGCATGCCGAGCAGAGCCGGCGCGCGAATTCCACGGCCGGTCCGGCCACGCTGAAGCTTCCCAGCCGGGTTCCTCCGTAGGCCGCGGCGATCATCTCGCCGGAATTGATTCCGATCCGGAAATCCAGGCGTCGCTGCCACGTGGCGTCGCATTCCTTATTGAGGTCATCCAGCCGCGAGGCCAGATCCAGAGCGGCCCGGCAGGCTTTTGCCGCGTGTTTTTCGTCTGGCAGCGGGGCACCGAAGACGACGCGCACGCTCTCGCCGCCGCACTCGTCCAGATACCCGCCGACCTCGACGAGGTAATCCGATGCCGTGCGCAGGTAGCGGTTGGTCATCGCCGCGTAGTTCTCCGGCGTGAGCAACTCCATGAGCTCCGAGTGGTTGTTGACCGCCACAACCATCACCGTCCCCTCCTGAAGAGCGCCGGGAAAATACAGCGGGGCATCCGAGTTGACGAGCTCGTTGAAAGCTCCGCGGGAAAGCCGTTGTCCGAAGAGCCGCTCCATGAGCTTCTTTCGGGATCCGCTGCCCGTCCGCCCGTAGGCGAGGCCGATGAAGAAGCTCGTGAGGATGGCGAAAGCCGAGGGGAAGGGTGAGAAGAAAACATTGTAGAGTGCCAGCACCATCGAGCCGGTGAGCAGCAGGAGCACCGCCCCCAGTGCCACGATCGTCTTCAGAACCGGCCGCGTGATGTCCACCGTCGTCCAAGCGGCGGCGAACGCCAGGGCCGCGATCAGAAAAAGCTGCATCCCGTCCGAAGTCCTCAGCGGTTTCGTCAGGGCAAGCCGGTAGCCCTGCATGAGAAACGGGTTCAGCGTGTTCGTCAGCCATCCGGTGGAATACAGGACGAACACGGCGGCGGCCGAAACCGTTCCGATCAAAATGGTGGCTTTCAGGTATCTCATGGTTCTCGAAAATGCGGCCCCAACCCGCTGCGGCGGATCAGGGAAGAATCAAATGGTTTATGTTAGGCAAACTTTCATGCAAGTCACGCACAGGAATTCCATTTAGTTCCGGACACCGGGGCGGGGTGGGGGTCACGGTTTGGCGCCTTTTGCACGCAGCTCTTTCTCCAGCGCATCCATGCGCTCGTTCACCCGGTTCCCCGTCTGGGTCTGCGAGCGGGCTTTTCGGAGGTCTTTGAGGAGGGCGGTGGCCGCGTCCGGAGAGGAAATGTTTTTCGCCCCGTTTTCCACCGGCTCCAGAAAGAGCCAGTCCGCAAGATATTTTTCCGCCAGCGGCTTGTAGGAGGCCTCCCACATGCCTTTGTCGGCGCGTTCGCAGAACGACTCCAGGAGCAGCGCGGCGTCGGAAAACGCGGCCTTTTGCTCCCAATCCCAAATCCCGAAGAGCAGCAGGGCAAAGGTTTCCTGCTTCGAGTCGTAAAGGGAACGGAGGGATGCGGGCACCAATTTTTTTTCGAGCAATGTCCGGCTGACTTCGGGAAAGAAATTGGCGAGGGCCGAGTCCTCCGGGTTCTTCGAATAGAGCCCCTCCTTCTGGATCTGCTTGAGGAGATCGAAGGCCGGCTGCGTCTCGCCGAGGAGGAAGCAGGCGAGCGTGAAGTTCAGATGCGCCCAGTTCTTCTCGGGTTGGGGGAGGCCGGGGGCGATCTGCTTGAACTCGGTCTTGGCTCCCTCGTAGTCCCCGCCGGCAAGGGTCGAGACGCCCGAAAGAAAAAGCGACTTCGCGTCCTGGGCGCTGATTTTCCGTGGGCCCGATTCTGCGGCGGCGGCAGGGAACAGGCGGTCGCGCATCAGGTAAACCGCCGCGCCGCCGAGGACGACAACGAGCAGGAGAACCAGCGAGACAATGGCGGAAACCTTGCGGGTTTCCTCGGTCTCCATCACGACCCGTTGCTTCGGCTGGATGGGCTTCCGAGCGCGCTCAAGAAGTTTTTCCCTGGCATAGGTCAGGTGGCCGATCAGCTCTTCATATGACTGGTATCGTTCCTCGGGTTTTTTGGCCATCATGCGGTTGATGACGTAGGCGGTCTCGCTCGAGACGTCGGGCGCGAACGCCTGCAGGCTGATCGGTTGGCTTTTGAGCTGCTTGAGGGCGACCATCGAGGGCGAGTCGGCCTCGTAGGGCGGCCGGCCGGCCAGCGCGTGGAAGAGCGTGCCCCCCAGACTATACATGTCGCTGCGAAAATCCTCGGGCTGGCTGTCCAGTTTTTCCGGCGCGATGTAGTAGGGGGTGCCCCAGATTTCGCCGCGCCCGGACGCCTCCTCGTCCATCACGATCGCGAGGCCGAAGTCCACGAGCTTCGCCGTATGCGCGTCCTTGAAGAGGATATTGCCCGGCTTGATGTCGCGGTGGATGAGGCCGAGCTCGAGAGCGGCCGCCAGCCCCATCGCGATCTGGATGCCCACCTCGAGAACCTGAGCCTCCGCGACGCGCTTTTGGATCGCCATCAGATCGTCCAGGGATCCTTTTTCCACCAGTTCCATGGCCAGATAAAACTGCCCGTGATCGCGCCCGAAGTGGTAGACCTTGACGACATTCGGGTGGTTTACGGACGCGGTGATTTCGGCTTCTCTGGCCAGCTTCGCGCGTTCTTCCTGGTTCGCGCTGATTTCCTTTTTCAGGATTTTCAGCGCGACGTGGCGGTTGAGATTATTGTCGAGAGCCTTGTAGACCGACCCCATTCCTCCCTCCCCGACTTTTTCGATCAGGGTGAAATGGTTGAACTGCTTGCGTGCCCGCAGGGTGATCCCGCAGCCCGGGCACGCGACCTCGGTGAACGGCATCACGTCCGACATGTCCATCAGCGTCTGGCACGCCGGGCACGCCTCGTAAATATTTTCCGTGCCGCCGTCCGCTGCCGGGCCGGGTTCCGGCTGGTTTTGGGATTCGGGGTTTTGGGAAGATTCGTTTGCCAACATGCGCGGCAGGGGTCAGAAAGGTTTCGCAATGATCTACCTGTTCGCCATCCGCCCCGCAATGCAAAAGCCGCAATGAGCCGCGAATCCCGCATCGTCGCTGGGGACGGGGAGGGGAGCCGGCTCGACAGGTTCCTCAGTTCCTGGATCGCCGGATTTTCCCGCGTTCGTCTCCAGGCATTTGTCAGGGACGGGCATGTCCTGCTCAACGGCGCGCCCGCGAGGCCGTCGCAGGCCCTGCGTGCGGGCGACCGTGTGGACGTGGAGATCCCGGAGGAGTCGGCCCCCTCGCCGGTCGCCGCGCAGGATATCCCGCTGGATATTCTTTACGAGGATGAGGAGCTTCTTGTCTTGAACAAGCCGGCCGGACTCGTCGTGCATCCGGGCGCGGGAAATGCCGGCGGCACCGTCGTCAACGCCATCCTGCACCACTGCGCGGGGATCCGGATTGTCGGAGGCGAGGACCGCCCGGGAATCGTGCACAGGCTGGACAAAGAAACGAGCGGCTGCCTGCTCGTGGCCAAGACCGAGCGGGCGCACCGGTGGATCTCGGAGCAGTTTGCGGAACGCCATGTCGAAAAGACTTATCTCGCGCTCGTGGAGGGGATCCCGCGCATGCCGCATGGAACGATCGATGCCCGCATCGGACGCCATGCGGTTCACCGCCAGAAAATGACGGTCAGCGAGCGCGGGCGCGAATCCCTCACAAAGTATCGCGTGCTGGCCGCATCCGAGGGCAAGGCGCTGGTCGAGTGCTGTCCGCGGACCGGAAGAACTCACCAGATCCGGGTGCATCTCAAACACCTCGGCCATCCGGTTGTCGGCGACCCGCTCTACGGACGCCGCGGCACGCATGCCCGCCACTTCCTCCACGCATGGAAAATCTCGTTCCAGCACCCGGTCACGAAAAAAATGATCGCCTTCACCGCCCCGGTTCCCGCCGAATTTCCCGCATGGGCGTCCGCCGCGGCGGGTGCCGCAGCACAGAGAAAACTTAAGTCGGGGGCGGGCAGGGAGGAAATGTCTGACCTTGACCGCAGGACGCGGGCGAAGGAAAACAGGGGCCGATGATTTCCCTGACCATCCCCGTTTACAACGAGCAGGACGCGCTGCTGCCGCTCTTCGAGAAAGTGCGCGCCGTCATGGATCGCCGGGGCGGGCCGTGGGAAATCATCTTTGTCAATGACGGCAGCGTCGACGGCAGCGCAAAAATCCTCGACCGGCTTGCGGAGGAGCATCCCGAGGTGAAGGTCGTCCACTTCCGCAGGAATTTCGGGCAGACAGCGGCGATGATGGCCGGGTTTGACTACGCGAGCGGGCACACGATCATCCCGATGGACGGCGACGGGCAGAACGATCCGGAGGACATCCCGCGGATGCTGGCGAAGCTCGACGAGGGGTTCGAGGTGTGTTCCGGATGGAGGAAGGATCGGCAGGACAGCGCCCTGCAGCGGAACCTCCCGAGCATCATGGCCAACAAGCTGATCTCGGCGGTCTCGGGGGTGGATCTGCACGATTTCGGCTGCTCGCTGAAAGCCTACCGCGCGGAGGTCATCAAGGGCGTGCGCCTCTACGGCGAGATGCACCGGTTCCTGCCGATCTACGCGAAGTGGCACGGCGCACGGATTTCCGAGATCACGGTCAACCACCATGCCCGGGTTTCCGGGAACTCAAAATACGGACTCGAGCGGGTCGTGAAGGTTCTCATGGATCTGGTGACGGTGAAGTTCCTCGACAAATACATGATGAAGCCGATGTATCTTTTCGGTTTCTGGGGGCTGGTATTTTTCGTGGCGTCGGTGGTTTTTGCGGGCTGGACGTTCTACATGCGGTCGCTGGGGTATTATTTCACGGCGACCCCGCTCCCGATGATGGCCGTATTTTCGTTCATGACCGGGATGATCTGCGTGCTCATGGGCCTGCTGGCCGAGATGATCACGCGGACGTTCCACGAGTCGCAGGGGAAATCCATTTACATGGTCGGGAGCACAAGGAATCTGGACAAGCCGGGAGCCCGCTGATGTGCGGGATCGCCGGATTCCTCGGCACCGGAGACCTCGGCGATCTCGAGGCGATGACCGCGCGGCTTGCTCACCGGGGGCCGGACGCCGACGGGTTTTTTGTTGAGGGGGGGCTGCACCTCGGGCACCGGCGGCTTTCGATTGTGGATCTCGGCGGCGGCGCGCAGCCGATGCCCTCGGCCGACGGGAGACTGGTCGTTGTCTTCAACGGCGAAATCTACAACCACCGCGAACTGCGCGCGGAGCTGTCCGCAAAGGGGCACATTTTTTTGACCGACCACTCGGACACCGAGGTGTTGCTCCATGGATGGCGCGAATGGGGCGAGGGCCTTGTCGACCGCCTCAACGGGATGTGGGCATTCGCGATCTGGGACCGCGATCAGCGCAGGCTTTTCCTGAGCCGCGACCGCTTCGGAAAAAAACCGCTCTACTACTTTCAAAGGAACGGAACGTTCGCGTTCGCGTCCGAGCTGACCGCCCTCGCCCGGCACCCGCTCGCCCCGCGCCGCGAATCCGAAATCGCCCGGGTGAAATTTCTCGCGCTCGGCATGATCCCGGCCCCGCATTCGGCGATCGAAGGGATCTGGAAACTCCCGGCCGCCCACAACCTCGACGTCCGGCCGGATGGACTCCGGGTTTCCCGCTACTGGCGGTATGTCCTCGAGCCGGATGAGCCGGCAGGCACGGAGGACGACCTCGCGGAGGAGCTGCGCGAGCTCGTCGGGCGCGCCACCAGGCGGCGCCTGATGGCCGATGTCCCGCTCGGGATTTTTTTGAGCGGAGGAATCGACTCGTCGCTCGTCGCCGCCCTGGCCGCCCGCGAGCTCGGCGGCCCGGCACTGAGGACGTTTACGATCGGTTTTTCCGAGCCCTCCTTCGACGAGTCCGCCCCGGCGCGGCGCATGGCGGAATTTCTCGGGACCGACCACCGCCAGGAGACGCTGAGCCTCGATGCCGCGGTGGATGTCCTGCCGGAAATCTTCAATCTTCTCGACGAGCCCCAGGGCGACAGCTCGCTCCTGCCCACATGGCTGCTCTGTCGGTTCGCGCGCCGCGAGGTCACGGTCGCGCTCGGAGGCGACGGCGGCGATGAGCTCTTCGCCGGATACGATCCGTTCCGGGCGCTGCGACTCGCCGGGATTTACTCGCGCCTTGTCCCCCGCCCGCTGCACATGGCGATCCGCCTGCTTGCCGCCCGCCTCCCGGTCTCGCATGCGAACATCAGCATGGATTTCAAAATCAAGCGCACCCTCCGCGGCCTGAACTATCCGCCACAGCTCTGGAATCCGGTCTGGATGGGCGCGCTCGAGCCGGACGAACTCGCGCGCGTCACGGATTCGCGCTTCCCGATCGAGGAGATCTACAGCGAGGCGATTCGCGCGTGGGACGAGTGCGCCAGCGACTCCCCGCTGGATCGCTCGCTCCAGTTTTTCACCGAGATCTATTTGCAGGACGGAATCCTCGCGAAGGCCGACCGGGCGAGCATGATGAATTCCCTCGAGGTGCGCAGTCCGTTTCTCGACATCGAGGTCGCGGATTTTGCGAGGCGGCTGCCCGGACGTTTCAAGCTCCGCGGTGGATCCACGAAGTATCTGCTCAAGCGCGCGGCCGCTCCGCTCCTGCCTCCCGACATCATCCGAAGAAAGAAAAAAGGCTTCGGCTCGCCGATCGGCCCCTGGCTGCGATCCGGGCGGATCGCCCCCGATCCTTTCGGCGGCTTCCTGCGCGGCAAGCTCGACGCGCATGTGAGCGGGCACGCGGACGAGCGGCTCTACCTCTGGTGCGAATACGTTTGGCAGCAGTGGCGGGTGCGACAGGAGGCTCGATGAAAAAGATCCTGCATGTGATTGACAGCCTGCATCTCGGTGGGGCGCAGGAGGTGGTGATGAACCTCGCGACGTGCGGGGACAGGGAAAGCTTTCATCACGAGGTCGCCACGATGCACGGGCGCGGGGTCTATTGGGAGCGGATGTCCGCGCTCGGCATCCCTCTTCACTCGCTGTCGCCGCACAAGCTGATTCCATGGTATGCCGCGAGCCTGCCCGCCCTGCTGCTGCGCGGGCGGTTCGACATCCTGCACTGCCACCTCGTCGCCTCGAACCTCTTCGCCAAGCCGGTCGGCGCGCTTTGCCGCGTCCCGGTCATCCTCAACCACGACCACACGAACGACGACCACCGCGCGAACAACCCCGCCCGCCTCGCGCTCGATACGCTCTCGAACCGGCTCGCCACCCACCTCATCGCGGTCTCGGATTCGTGCCGGAAATTTCTCATCGAACGCGAGCGGGTGCCGGCGGAAAAAATCTCGCTCGTCCAGAATGCGATTGACCTTTCGCGGTATTCAAAATCGTGCGGCGCGCGAGCGGAAGCCAGGCGGGCGCTGGGCCTGCCGGCGAGCGCGCCGGTCGTCGTGGGGGTCGGCCGCCTCAACCCGCAGAAGAATTTCACGCTCTTCCTGGAAGTTGCGGCCGTGGTTTCGAAGCTCCATCCGGACGCCGTTTTTCTGCTGGCGGGCGAGGGGCCGGAGGAGGAACTCCTGCGGCGATGCGGCACAGGGCTCGGGGAGCGACTGGTTTTTTCCGGCTGCTTGGCGGATATCCGTCCCGTTTATCTTGCGGCTGATGTGCTCCTGATGCCCTCGCTCTTCGAGGGGCTGCCGATGACCCTGCTCGAGGCGATGGCTATGGAAGTGCCCGTCGTCGCCTCCGCGCTCGATGGCATCGCGGAGGTCGTCGAGGACGGAACCGATGGATTCCTCGTGCCGTCCGGCGACTGTGGCCTGTTTGCGGATCGTGTCTGCAGGCTGCTCGGTGACCCGGCGCTCGCCGCGCGAACCGGACGGGCCGCCTCGAAAAAAATCGCTACCCGGTTTTCCGCCACGCGCATGTGCGCCCAGGTCGAGGGAATTTACCGGAGGTTTGCGCGATGAGAATCCTGACCCTCTGCTACGAATACCCGCCAGTCGGTGGCGGGGGCGGGCGGATGGCCCATAACGTCGCGGCCGCCCTGGTGCGGCGCGGGCACGAGGTTCGCGTGCAGACGGCATGGATGAAGGGGCTGCCGAAAAACGAAGTGCGCGACGGGGTGGAAATTTTCCGGACCTTTGCATTCCGCCGCCGCGCCGATCTCTGCACGGTTCCCGAGATGGCCGGGTATCTGGCCACCTCGTTCCTCCCGTCCCTCGCACACATCCGCAACTGGAAGCCGGATATCGTCCACGCGCATTTTGCTGTGCCGACCGGCGTGCTGGCACTCGCCTGCCGCGTGTTCACCGGCAAGCCCTACGTCCTCACCGCGCACCTCGGCGACCTGCCGGGCGGGAACCCGGACCAGACCGACGCGCTGTTCCACATTCTGAACCCGCTGATCCGCCCGGTCTGGAAAAATGCGGCCGGGATTTCCGCGAGCAGCAGCTTCGCCGCAGGACTCGCGCGCACCGCCTATGACGTCGCCCCGCAAATCATCCTCAATGGAATCCCGATGCAGGGCCGCGCCGAAACCGCACGGCCGCCCGCGCACCCGATCGCACTCGCCGCCATCGGTCGCTTCAACCCGCAAAAAAATTTCCCGTGGATGCTGCGCACGCTGGCCGGGTGCGGATTCCCGTGGGCGCTCACGCTGATCGGCGATGGCGCGCAGCGCGGGGAAATCGAGGCGGCCATCCGCGCGGCCGGACTCGGCGACCGCGTCCGCATGCTCGGCTGGACTTCTGAAGATGTCATGCGTGACGTTCTCGCCCGCGCGGACATCCTCCTCATGCCCTCGACCTCCGAGGGGAACCCGGTAGCGGCGATCGAGGCGCTCAAGCACGGCGTTGCCATCCTTGGCAGCGACATCGGCGGCCTCTCCGACCTCATCGAGGACGGCCGCAACGGGTTCGCTGTTCCCATCGCAACGCCCGCCGCCTTTCAGGAAAAGCTCTCTCTCCTCGCCTCCGATCCCGCCCTCCTCCACCGGATGAAATCCCGCAGCCTCGAAATCTCGAAACGATTCGATCTGGTGTCTTTAGCAGAGGCGTTCGAAACGCTCCTCAGGGAATCGAGCGGGCGGTTGACTTGAAGCGCGCGGCATTTACTGTGGGGCACTCATGAGCGCTGCACGCCGGCATATTCTTTTTGTCTGCACCGGAAACATCTGCCGGAGCCCGATGGCCGAGGGGCTTTTTCGTAAGCTGACCGAGGGGCTCCGGGGGATCCGCATCGAATCGGCCGGGCTCAGCGCCTCGGGCGGACAGCCGCCGAGCACCGACGCGGTCCGCGTGCTCGCGGCGGACGGGGTCGATATTTCCAAGCTGCGCAGCCAGCCGGTCACCGGGGAATTGCTCGACCGCGCGACCCACGTCATCGTGATGACCCGCGACCATCTCCGGACCCTCGAGCTGTTTTTTCCCGAGGCTGCCGAAAAGGCGTCGCTCCTCCTGGAGGACGAACCCGAGAGCCCGGACGTGCCGGATCCGATCGGCCAGGGGCGCGCGGTTTACGAAAAATGCAAGGATACGATTGCCCGCGCCATGCCGTCCGTATTAATAAAGATCAACTCCATGACCACGCCACCCGCCTCGCCGCTCCTGACCACAGACCCTGAAATCGCCGATGCCATCGCCCGCGAGCACGGGCGGCAGTTCGAGCACATCGAGCTCATCGCCTCGGAAAACTTCACGAGCCGCGCGGTGATGGAGGCGCAGGGATCGTGCCTCACGAACAAATACGCGGAGGGGTATCCCGGCCGCCGATGGTATGGAGGGTGCGAGTTCGTGGATGTCGTGGAATCGCTCGCCCTCGAGCGCGTGAAAAAGCTCTTCGGCGCGGAGCATGCCAACGTCCAGCCGCACAGCGGGAGCCAGGCGAACATGGCGGTTTATTTCAGCGTCCTCCAACCCGGCGACCGGATTCTCACGATGGATCTCGCGCACGGCGGCCACCTCACGCACGGGCACAAGGCGAATTTTTCCGGGAAACTCTACGAGGTCCACCACTACGGGGTGAGCCGGGAAACCGAGCGGATCGACTACGACGCGCTCGAACGCCAGGCGGCCGAGGTGAAGCCGAAGATGATCACGGCCGGCGCATCCGCCTACCCGCGGACAATTGACTTCGCCCGGATGCGCGCGATCGCGGACTCGGTCGGCGCGTTCCTCTTTGTGGACATGGCGCACATCGCCGGGCTCGTGGCGGGCGGGGTGCATCCCTCGCCGGTACCGCACGCGCATTTCGTGACGACCACCACCCACAAGAGCCTGCGCGGCCCGCGGTCCGGCCTGATTCTCTGCCGCGCGGAATTTGCGAAAAAAGTGGACTCCCTGGTGTTCCCGGGCGTGCAGGGAGGTCCGCTCATGCACGTCATCGCAGCCAAGGCGGTTTGTTTCCTCGAAGCGCTCAGGCCGGATTTCAAAAACTACTCGCAGCAGGTCGTGAGCAACGCCAAGGCTCTCGCCGCCCGGCTGTCGATGCTCGGCTACCGGATCGTCTCCGGCGGCACCGACAACCACGTGATGCTCGTGGATCTCCGCCAGAGCGGACTCAACGGCGTCGAGGCCCAGACAACGCTCGACAAGGCGGCGATCACCGTCAACAAAAACGCGATCCCGTTCGACACCGAGCCGATCAGCAAAACCGGCGGGATCCGGATCGGGACGCCCGCCATGACGACCCGCGGGCTCGGCGAGGAGGACATGATGCAGGTGGCGGATTTCATCCATGCCGCCCTCGAAGCCCGGAACGACGAGGCCGCGCTGGCCGCCCTGCGGAAGAAGGTCACCTCGTTCACCTCCAGATTCCCGCTCCCGTGAGCGATCGGCGGATCGGCTCTGAGAGAGGATAGGCGATGGATGTTGTTCTCTTCGACCTCGACGACACGCTCATCGCGGATGAGGAGGTCTCCCGTTCGGCCATGGAGGCGTCCGCGCGTCTGGCCGCGAAGCTTCACGGCGCGGACATGGCGCAATTCCTCGCCGACGCGCGGAGGATCTCGACGGTTCTCTGGCGCGACAACCCGGCCATTGCCTATTGTGCGGAGATCGGGATCACCGCCGAGGAATGCCTCTGGGGGGATTTTTCTGCGGAGGCGGTTCCCTCCCTTCCGCCGTGGGCGCTTTATTTCCGCCACGCGCTCTTCGATGCCGTCCTTCGCGAGCAGGACCTCCACGGTGACGACGGAGCCCTCGCCGCAGAGTTCTCCTCCTCGCGACGAAGGCTCCAGCGCCTGATGCCCAACGCCAAAGAAACCCTTGCCCGTCTCAAGCCGGCCTTCCAACTCGGCCTCCTCACAAACGGCGACCCTGGTCTCCAGCGCGAAAAAATCGAGGCCTCCGGTTTGGCTCCGTTTTTCGACGCCATCACGGTCTCCGGCGACCACGGAATCGGGAAACCCAGCCCGGATCTTTTCCACATCCTTCTGCAGAAACTCGGCGCGGCTCCCGGGGCGGCCACGATGGTCGGCAACAGCCTCGCCCGCGACATCGCCGGGGCCCGGAACGCCGGCCTCGCCCGCACCGTCTGGCTCCAGGTTCCCGGCTCGGAAGAATATGCCGAGGTCACCCCGGATCACACCATCACCGGCCTCCACGAACTCCCCCCGCTTCTCCGCTCGCTGACAAGCGGCTGATGCCGAGGCCGTTTTCCGGGCGTGCGAATAAAAGTGACCCTGTTGTCGGGCAAGCAATTTCTTGCCAAATGTCCGGGAAGAGGCGATGGGTGGGTTTGTGAAACATCAGAGCCCTCGGGGCGGGAAACAATCAGGGGGGCAGTCTGCAAAGTCAGGTTCCGGAACAAGTCATCATACAGCGCGGAGGCGGAACCGCAGGGGAGCGGCTTCCAATCAGGGACAGGTGGCGGCAGGGAAAGAGAAGAAGGAAGGCCAAAGGGGGAACGGGCGTCCCGCCCGTTTGGAGACTGAGCCACGCAGCCAAGCCGGTGCCACGCACGGGCGCGCCCATGCTCCTTGGAAAAGCCAGGAAGCCAGAGGTGCCGGGAAGGCTGGCGCATCTGCGAAGGTTGCGGCCCTCAGGGGGAACGGACGTCCCGCGCGTTTGGAGACTGATCCGCGCGGCCAAGCCGGTGCCACGCACGGGCGCAGCGGATTGGGGAAGGCGGAAGGAGGATTGAAGGTTGAGGGAACTTTGAAGCCGGAAATCCTACGGGTGCTGGCGAAGCGTCCGCTGGACAAGGCGGAGATCGCGGAAGCGCTGAAGCTGGAGCCGGCGCACCGCACGAAGCTGCTGGGGCTTCTGCGCGACATGGAGATCGCCGGCGAGATCGCGCGGATCCGCAAGGATCGGTATATCCTACCGAAAGAGGCGGATCTTTTTACCGGGATCATTCAATTTCACTCGAGCGGGGCCGCGCATGTGCTGAACGAGACGGCCGGCGGTCCGGATCTTTATATCAGCGCGGAGAACACGTTCACGGCGATGCCCGGCGACCGGGTCGTGGCGCGGGTGGCCACCGAGCGCGTGCCGGCCTGGCGGCCGGGAACGACCCCGCGACGCGAGGGCCGGGTCATCCGGATCCTTACCCGCACGAACGAAACGATCGTCGGCACGGTCCAGAAATCGAAAAACTTTTTTTATCTGGTCGCCGACGATCCGAGGTTCGTGCACAACCTTTATCTGCAGCCGCCGGCGGCGCCGCATTTTGCGGACGTGGGCGACAAGGTGGTCGCGCACCTCGACTCATGGCCGTCGCGGCACGTCAATCCCGAGGGCCACATCATTGAGGTTCTCGGCAAGGTCGGGGCACCCGGGGTGGACATGCTCGCGATCATCCGGAAGCACAACCTGCCCGTCGAGTTTCCGGCGGCGGTCGCACGCGATGCGGAGAGCGTGTCGCCCGAGGTTGAGCCGCGCGAGGCGGCCCGCCGCGAGGATCTGCGCGGGAAATTCCTTTTCACGATCGATCCCGACGACGCGAAGGATTTCGACGATGCGATCGACGTCGAGGCGACGGCCGACGGCTGGAAGCTCGGGATCCACATCGCCGATGTCTCGCACTACGTGAAGCCGAAGTCGGAGCTCGACCGCGAGGCGTATGCGCGCGGGAACAGCGTGTATCTTGTGGATCGCGTGATCCCGATGCTCCCGGAGGCGCTCAGCAACGGGATCTGCAGCCTCAAGCCCGGCGTGGACCGGCTCGCATTCTCGGTTTTTGCCGAAGTGAACCGGCAGGGGAAAGTCCATTCCGTGCGGTTTGCCAAGACCGTGATCCGGAGCGCCGCGCGGCTGACCTACAAGCAGGCGTTTGAAATTTTGAACCTCCCCCCGCGCGGGGACACGCTCGCCGAGCGCGTCCACACCGCCTGGGAGGTGGCGTCGCTCCTCCGCAAAAAGCGGTTTGCTACCGGATCGCTTGACCTGGATTTCCCGGAGCTCAAAGTCTGGCTGGATGCCGTCGGCAAGCCGGTCCGGCTCGAGCGGGTCGAGAACGATATTTCCCACCAGCTCATCGAGGAGATGATGCTCCTGGCCAACGAGCTGGTCGGGCGCGAGCTGAAGCTCAAGCGCCAGCCGGCGATCTACCGGATCCACGAAAAACCCGATGCGGAAAAGCTGCTTGAATTCCGCGAGTTCGCATCCGGCCAGGGGGTTGCCGCCGGGGATCTCACCAACCGGGCGGAGCTCCAAAAGCTGCTGGCCGGACTGCGCGGGCAGCCGCACGAGTCCGCCGTCAAGGTCGCCCTGCTCAAGAGCCTCAAGCGCGCCCGCTACGCGCCGGATCCGGCCGGACACTACGGGCTCGCCAAGGCCGACTACACTCACTTCACCAGCCCGATCCGCCGCTACAGCGACCTTGTCGTCCACCGCGCGCTCGAGCGCCTTCTCGAAATCACGAAGACCGGCCCGGACTCGCGCGCACTCGCGACAGTCTGCGAGCACATCTCGACCACCGAGCGCACCGCGTCGGATGCCGAACGGGAATCGGTGCGCCTGAAAAAGCTCGAGTTTTTTCAGCTCCAGTGCGGAAAGCGAACCGGGCAGGCGTTCCGCGCGACGATCATGGATGTGCGGAATTTCGGGATGTTCGTCGAGCTTCCGGAATTCCTGCTCAGCGGGCTCGTCCACATCTCGTCGCTCGGCGGCGACTTTTTTGTGCCCGACCTCGCAAAAGGCCGGCTCGTCGGACGCGCCACGAAAAAAGTTTATCGCGTCGGCGACCAGATCAGCGTGGTGGTCGCGAAGGTGGACATGTTCAAGCAGCAGGTGGACTTCGCGGTCGCGTAGGGAGCGGCCCGGGCCGTGCGGCAGAAAATACGCGGGGGCGGCGACGTGCCGCCGCGCTGGCACGGTCTGATTTTTTCCACAAAAAAAACCCGGCAGCCCGTTTCCGGGACTGCCGGGGAATGGAAGAAATTTATTACTTCACATGGGTCGAGACGAGTTTGGTCATCTCGAACATGCTGACCTGCTTCTTGCCGCCGAAGACGGCTTTGAGGGCAGGGTCGGCGTTGATCATGATCTTCTTCTTGGGATCCTGGAGATTGTTCTTCTTGATGTAGTCCCAGAGCTTCTTGGTCATTTGGCTGCGGGGCAGTGGTTTTGAGCCGACGATTGGAGCGAGCAGGGCATCAGGCTGCACTGGTTTCATGAGCGCCGGGTTCAGCTTCCGGGCGGCCTTCTTCTTTGCAGGCTTTTTCGCGACTTTCGTGACGGGTTTCTTTGCGGGCTTCTTTTTTGTTGGCATAAGATTCAGGACTTGGCGGTTTCTTTGGCGGCGCGGCGTGCGGCCCAGCGGGCCTTCATCATGGCGGCGATCTTCGCGCGTCCCTCGGGGCTCATTTTGCTTCTCTTTTTCGCCTTGGCCGGCTTGGCCGGCGATTTCTTCGGTGCGGCCGACGGCTTGTTCAGCATCTGTGCCGGTGCGGCGAGAGCGGGCCGGGATGCCGGGACGACATTGACAACTTCGACGGAGATCCCGCCTTTGAGGGTTCTGACGATCTCGGCATTGATTTCCGCGATGACCTGCAGGATTTCTTCCTTCTTCTCCGACAGGCTAAGCAAATGGAGAAGGGATTGGCTGTTGATAAGTGATAGATCCATATTAGAAGTTGTTATTTAGCATCAACGGCATTGCTGATGGCAATAGCAAAAGCTGTCTTTGTTTCAGTTTTTTTAGCCGCTCTTGTGGGACGGCTGTGAACCTCACGAAGCCTAAGAAGTTGAATCCCCTGAAGTTTGCCAAGCCATGAGTGCCAGGTGGACGGCGTGATCGTTGCGCTCCAGGTCCTCTTCAAGCGAGATGCCTTTTTGCCATCGACCCCTGGACGGAACGCGGAAAATCCTCGACAATTTCTTGCGGGACAGCGGCCGGTGCGAGAGGGTGGGTGCATGGGCACACTTCAGGAAGAAATCCATGCGGCCGGCGCGCGCGCGCGTGCCGCCTCCCGCAAACTGGCCGCCATCGGCAACGAGCAAAAAGCGGACATCCTTCGCGCAGTGGCCGGCGAGCTCGTCGCGCGCACTCAGGGGCTCCTCCAAGCCAATGCGGACGACCTCTCTCGAGCGGAGGCTAACGGGCTGTCGAATGCCGCGCTGGACAGGCTCCGGCTGACCGATGGGCGCATCGCCGGGATGGCGGACGGCGTCCTCCAGGTCGCGGGCCTGGAAGATCCGGTCGGCGAGATCCTTCGCGATTGGACGCGCCCGAACGGGATCCGGATCACAAAAATCCGGACACCGATCGGGGTGATCGGGATCATCTACGAATCGCGTCCGAACGTGACGAGCGACGCGGCGGTTCTCTGCCTGAAGGCCGGCAACGCCGTCATCCTGCGCGGGGGCTCCGAGGCGATCTCCTCGAACATCGCGATCGCGGAGGCGTTGCAGGCGGGAGGCGCGCGCGCCGGGCTCCCGGATGGCGCCGTGCAGCTCATTGCGACGACCGATCGCGAGGCCGTGAGGATCATGGCTCAGATGGATGAGTTTCTGGATGTCATCATCCCGCGCGGCGGGCATTCGCTGATCGAAAACGTCGTCACGCACGCCCGGATGCCGGTCATCAAACATTACGACGGGATCTGCCATGTCTATGTGGACAAAGCGGCGGATTGCGAAATGGCGCGCGCCATCGCGATCAACGCGAAATGCCAGCGGCCGGGGGTCTGCAACGCGATGGAAACTTTGCTCGTCCACCGCGATGTTGCGCCCGGTTTTTTTGCCCTCGCGGCCCCGGCGTTCCAGAAGTTTCCGGTCGAGATGCGCGCCGACCCGGCTGCGTTCCGCCTGCTCTCGGGCCTCGGCTACGAGCCGCTGCGCGAGGCGGACGACCAAACGTGGCGGACCGAATACCTCGACCTTATCCTGTCGGTCCGCGTGGTGGACAGCCTCGGCGACGCGGTCGCCCACATCGAGAAATTCGGTTCCCACCACAGCGATGCGATCGTGACCGGGGACGAGGCGGCGGCGGAGATTTTTCTGCGCGATGTGGACTCGGCGACCGTCTATTGGAACGCGTCCACGCGGTTCACCGACGGCGGGGAATTCGGCTTCGGGGCGGAGATCGGGATCAGCACCGACAAGCTCCACGCCCGCGGCCCGATGGCCCTCGAGGAACTCACCTCCTACAAATACCAGATCCGCGGAACCGGCCAGACACGGAAATAATTCCAGCAAAAAGAATCCGTGAAATCATCATCCGGAACGGCTACGCTGCCTTCATGAACTCGCAAGACTATATCACGTCTGATCCGTCCGTTCTTGTAGGCAAGCCGCTCATCAAGGGCACCCGGCTCTCCGTCGAATTCATCCTCGACCTTATTTCCCAAGGCTGGCCAGAGGAGGAAATCCTCCGCAACTACCACTTGCAGCGGGAGCAGGTGCGCGCGTGTGTCGCCTATGCCCAGGCTCTTCTGAGCGAGCAAAAAGTCTTTCCCGTGGCCGCCTGATGTCCATGCGACTCTGCGCCAACGAGAACATCGCTGAAGACGCCGTGCTCAGCCTGCGGCAGGCTGGCCATGATGTGCTTTGGATTCGTGAAGCCGCACCGGGCATCTCTGATGAATCGGTTCTTGCCCGGGCTCAGTTCGAGGGGCGTCTCCTCCTGACTTTCGACAAGGACTTCGGGGATCTCGTCTATCGCCAAGGCGCAGACGCCTCTTCTGGCATCATTCTCTTCCGAATCTCCCAGCCCTCGGCGACTGCTGTGGCCGAACGCATCTCAACTATTCTGGCTTCGCGCACGGACTGGGCTGGCCAATACAGCGTCGTGGACAACGCATTGATCCGAATGCGCACCCTCCCGCGAGAGTAAGGAAACAATTCCGGTCGGCCGAAACACTCTCCTTTGGTTTGCCAGTTCCATTCTTGACCGCATTCTCAAGAGGAGCCCTCATTTCCGACTCATCAAACAAGCACTCCACCGAAGGCTTTAGCTGTTTCTTCACTGTCCCGTCCCGATACGACTTTGCCGGTAGCATCCTCGATCAGTTCGAGGAGTGCCGTCGCCCTTCGCCGAATAAAGCCAAAAAAGTCATCTGTACGGAGTTCAGTTACGGGAATAACATGTGTGACCAAAAATTGATCGAGGGATGCACCCGTGACCTGCTTGTTCTTCTCAATTCGAGCCAAATACAGGCTGGGGGCATCACCGCTGATAAAGCGATTTGTTCCCGCAGCAAGTGGGGCCTTGTTGACGACACTGTTCCATACTTCCCTTGGAAGCGTTTTGGCCTCGCACCAAGCACGCGGGAAGACATGGTGAATATCAATTGCATTATTGAAGTAAGTGTTGAGGTCAATAGGTGTGCCGCTGACAAAGTCCCGGCTGCCATGCTTCATCAGCAAAGCGGCAAGTCCCTTGTAGGCGGCTGCAAGCCGTGACTGGAGAGAAAGCAAACGCGTTGGAGCGAAGCTGGCGTCCCTCACCGTGCGGGGCTCGGTGCCCCCCTCTATCCACTGGACAACATCGGGAAGGTCCATTCCGAATCGCGTTTCGTTGGCCCCGCCGTAGAGTTCACCGAAAACGCCACACCAATACCACCGCAGCAACTTCAGTTTGACCCCATGCTGGGTGATTTTGTCCTCCAATCGCGCACAAATGCAGGCGAGCGGAATCAGTTGGGTCGCGTAGGGGAGACTCCTTGCGTCGAAAATTTTCTCTTCAGCAAGCAATTCGGCTGCCTTCTTGAAGCCTTCCTCTACGCGGCCTTGGAGGTGCTTGAAATCGGTCAATTCGAGACGCAGAACATCCGCCCTTTTGCAGGATACAGCCGATTTGCTGAGTAGATGTCTCTCGAAACTGGCAAGCAGTGTGATAGCCGTGAGAAAACTCGTTCCATCGACTGCGGTAAGTGCGTCGTGCTTGGCCGTCAGACGTTCCTGTCGAGCGTCCCAGTCCTGTCGTAAAAGGAAATCGTTTGCAGCGAACGTCGCCGTCATCAGCTCAAATACGGTCAATGTTACGCCGCCCGTGTTGACCTTCTCAAACACTTGGCAAACGGCTTCACGCGGTGTGTCCTGAGTGAGTTCAATGGCCGGAACCTTGAACTGTTGAAACCGCAACCAGACTTCCTGCTCGAAACGCATGAGAAACATCATGGCGTCGGCGGCGTTACCGTGGTGGGTTGCATAGCCCATCTTCCATTGCATGAAGGCTTGGGTATCAAACATCAATGCGATCGGAAAAAGCCGCTGTTCGTGTTGGAGCGGTGCCGTGCTGAGGTCGAGGTCAATCTTTCTGCCGAAATCCGAGGTCACGCGGAGCGTTTCGGGAACCGATATAACGGCCTCTTCGCGATCCGCGGCTGGATCAAGACATTTGGCCATATCCAGAAAATAGACACGGTGTATCTCCGCCCCTTTCTCCGTTTTCGTTTTGACTGGCAGTCCACTTCGAAGCGCGAGATACATTGAGGTCAGTCGCTGCTGCCCGTCGAGAACCAGCGTCTTTGGTTTGGGTTCAGGTTGCAGCGAAACCCCCTCAAACAACCGGGGCTTGAAAGGAACCCCGCCCGCTTCAAGAAACATGACCGCACCGATCGGGTATGAGAGCGACAGACTGGCAATCAGGGATTTGATGTGCATGTCGTCCCACACCCATCCGCGCTGGAAGTCTGGCAACTGGGTGTCCCCTCTTGCGATAGCTTCCAACACATCTTTAAGGGCGGGCTCTGCGGTTCTAAAACTCATCGTCTGGTTTTTTGATTATGCTTCAGAAAGATTCTTTGACGGCGACTTTGGATCAAAGATCCTTTGCTGCATCAACTGCCCCTTCTTTAGCCTTCTCGTGCCTCAGTTGATTGATCTTCGCAGTAACATCTTTATTTGAGAATGTCGCTGCGGTGGAGCCAATACACTGCACCATATGAAGTTGTGTCTTTGCGCCTTTCCAGACAAGCATCTGCCACTCGGTCGTAGGCTCCCCATAAGCGGAAATAAATGCTTCCTTGAGAGCTATCTCGTTTTGGTCACCTTTAACAGTCAGCGTTATGTTTTCCAGTATATCTTGGCAGAATTCCAATGAGATATGGTCTATTTCCGCGCTGCCGATCTTTTTGTCGAACTCCTTTGGGTAATAAGTCTTTTTGTCTGAATCAGCGTCTCTACACGGCTCGAATGAAAATATATCAAACTCTGAGAGGGGGGAGCCAAGACGATATTTACGGAACCCATTTTTTTCGTCCAGTGCTGGATACTTCGAGGGCCGTGGCGTTGCCGCAGCGATAGTCTCCACCCGGATAGACGATTGAGCGGTTGCATTCGACGGTGATGTGATTGGCTCGCTGGCGGTGCCATTTTGATCGTACATCGGCAATCCGTAAGACACTTTGAGATAGCCGCTGCTATTAAGTGCGGCGATTGTTTCCGGAGATAGCCCATTTACTTTGAATGGCCCCAATTTTTTCCCATTCTTCTCAACCGTGACTCCTTTGACCAGGTCTGAAATGACCGCATTGGAGTCGGTCCAACCCGAGGTATCGTATCCCTCCGCGATAGCATTTCCTGCCATCATAGCAATGTCCATGGCCTTCCGTTGAAGGATAGCTCGTTGTTGCTGCACCGATGGCTGTCCCTCCGGCTTTCTTTCGGGTTCTATTTGGTTGCTCATCTTTTCCGCAAATTCGACCGTGCGAGTGCTGAAGAGAAACAAACCGAGAATTGCAGGCACAACCAGCGTAGCCAACAACAGCGCAATGCCGCCAAGGACTCTCCGTTGTGACATTGCAACGATACTGAGGATAAAGGCGACAAGAAACAGGGGGCCGTAGATGACGAACGTCCACATGGAGAGATACATCGTGAGCACACCCAAAAGGAAGCACACCCATCCACCAATAATCGCGCCTTGCTTGACGTTCGTCTGCACCTCTTGTTGCTGCCATCCTTGGCGGGAACGTGCGGGGGATGCCTCGCGATTTTCGGTATAAGTTGGAGATGCCGATACTGGCTTGGCCGGAGCGGGGAGGTTTTGTGGTGCAGGCAAAAAAGAATTCAATGGCTGCCATTCGGTCAGTCCCTCGTGCCAGCCCAAGTCGTTTGAATCTACGGAACCCTCCCAGATCATGTTTCGAATGTCTTCCACCGTGAATGGGCCAACCTGTTGTTCGTTCTGGTAAAGGTAGATTTGCATATTTTCAGAGGAAACACTGCATATCGTAAACGGGGGAAGCAATAGAACGCGATACTTTTCTGGCCAAGCGAAATATCCTAAAAATCGGACAATTCGACTTTTCGGGTAAATTCTCAGCGTTGAATTTTGTCGAAGGGGTCAAATCCGGATTGAACACGGGATCTTTTCCCGATGACGAGTATCCGGGGGGAACATCCATCTCTCAGATCTGAGGCACCGGGCAGACTCGGCAAAAAAAGACAGGAAAAACCGTGCATTTTCGGCGGCAACCCGCCTTGATGGCATGTTCGTATTGAGACATGGCGCACCAGCAGACGATCCTCCTCGTTGACAGGGAAACCGACTTTCTCGACTGGGCGCGGCACCAGTTGAAAGGGCATGCCGTTCGGGTTCTGCAGGAAACCTCTGCGGACGCCGCCTACAAGACGTTCTGCCTGGAGCAGCCGGAGCTTGTTCTGGCCGAGACGAATCTGCATCCGTTCACCGGGCTCGAGCTGCTGACCCGGATCCGCAAGCACTCGCCGAACGCGATGGTGATCCTCACGAGCACGTTCGGCACCACGCAGTCGGTGATCGAGGCGATGAAGATGGGCGCGTTTGATTTCGTTCGCAAGGAACAGCTCCCGTTCAACCTGAAGATCGTCGTGGATTCGGCTCTGCAGGCTGCCGCGGAGCTCAAGAGCGCAAGCGCCTTCACTCCGCAGCTCACGGTCGAGCAGCACCGCGAGGATATCGTCGGCCGGTCGGATGCGATGCAGCAGGTCTTCAAAATGATCGGGCGCGTCGCGGGCAGCGAGGCGACGGTCATGATCACCGGCGAAAGCGGTTCCGGCAAGGAGCTGGTCGCCCGCGCGATCCACAACTACAGCACCCGCAGCGGAAAAAGCTACCTCGCCATCAACTGCGCCGCCATCCCGGATAACCTTCTGGAAAGCGAGCTCTTCGGGCACGAGAAAGGCGCGTTCACCGGCGCGCACAGCCAGCGGATCGGACGCTTCGAGCAGAGCGATGGGGGGACGCTTTTCCTCGACGAGATCGGGGAGATGGCCCTGCAGGTCCAGAGCAAGATCCTGCGCGTCCTGCAGGGGGGCGAGTTCTCGCGCGTCGGCGGAAACCAGTCGCTCCGGACCGACGTCCGCATCGTTTGCGCGACGAACAAAAACCTCGAGGAGGAAGTCGCCCGGCGGACGTTCCGGGAGGATCTCTTTTACCGTCTCAACGTCGTGCGCATCCACCTGCCTCCGCTCCGCCAGCGCGTGGAGGACATCACTTTGCTCGCGGAATATTTCCTGCAGAAAATCACCAACCGGAAGCACCGTCCGCTGCTCAAGCTCTCCGAGGAGGCGATCCGGGTGCTCGAGGCCTACCCGTGGCCGGGCAACGTCCGCGAGCTCGAGAACACGATGCAGCGCGCCGCTGTGCTCGCCACCGCGGACGTGCTCCTGCCCAAGGACATCCCGCTCGGCCTGCCCACCCCGGGGGCTTCCCCACAGGCCGGCGAAGTGATCGGGCTCCCGGACAAGGAGCGCGCGCTCGAAGCCCTTTTCCAGATTGCGGCGGACGATCCCGCGCTTGCACTTCTTCCGTGGATCGAGCGCGAATTCACGCTGCGCGCCCTGCGGGAGGCCGAGGGCAACCCGGCCCGCGCCGCCAAGCTCCTCGGCATCACCGCCGCGGCCCTCCGCAAGCAAATCGCCCGCAACGGGACGGAATAACGAAGCGCGGGCATCCGGCAACAGAGGCGCCGGACGAAAACGCGGAAAGTGTCAGCGGGCAAACGGCAGATGCCCGATCCATCCCCAAACTTGCGAACCAAAAAAATACAATGCGGCGGCCACGCCGAGGAAGTAGAGGGCCGTGGCGGCACCCCAAGCGAGGGAGACGAGGATCATGAGGCCGTCGCGTTCCAGCCAGCCGATGCAGGCGAAGACGACCATAAGAGCGGGCAGGGTGTTGTTGAAGGGAAGGTTGGCCGCAGGGACGGCGATGAGCGCGCCTCCTGTGAAGATCAGCCAGCCGACGAAGCGCTCGCCCTTTGCCCCCGAAACCCAGGATGACATTCGGACGCGGGTGAATTTTCGGCAGAAGGCCAGCAGGCGCTTGCAGAAGCGGAGGGCGCCGATCCAGCCTTTCCCGTGGATCATGAGCCGCGCCGAGGCTTGCGGAAGCACGGGCTTTTCCTGCCCGGTTCCCATCTGCCAGCCGATGATCATCAGGGCGACGGCAGCCATCATGGTCAGAGGTCCGAGCGAGAAGGGTTGGACGAACGGAACCGCGAGAAGCAGAGCCGCAAAGCAGAAGCTGGATCGCCCGAGCCGTGCGAGCATCGCACCGAGGAGGATCCCATCCGCCGCCGCATGCTTCAGGCACTTGTCGAGGGCGTCGTCGAGCGGAGCGGGTTCTTTAGGCATTGTTTTTTCTACCTCCATTCGTGTTTCGGGTATTGGCGTTGGAGCTGCTGTTTGAGCTTCGGGTAGGTATCGGTCCAGAACGCGCGGAGACTTGTGGTGATCTGCACCGGGCGATGGCTTGGGGCGAGGATGTGGAGGGTGAGGGGATGGCGGCCCATCGCGATTTTTAGGTCGTCCTCCACCCCGTAGAGATCCTGGATGCGTGCGGCGAGGAACGGCGTGGCATTTTGCGCGTAGGTGATCTTCGCCTTGCGCCCGCCGGGGAGCGGGAGGCGTTCGGGCGCGTGCCTGTCCACGAGCTGCTGCTGCACGCAGGTGAGGAGCGAGCGGGCATGCGGGAGGACTGGGGAGTCCTTGATGTCGCGGTAGCAGGCGGCCCCGTCGCAGACGAGAAGGATGATGTGGTGGCGCTCGTCGTCTCCGAGCGACGGCAGGTTTTGCTCCGGAAGCGTCCGCGCGAGAAAATTCACGCGGTGGATCCATTGTTCGACCGCGTCATCCCATCCGTTCAGTCGGAGCGCGCCGGAGAGGATCTGCCCGGCCAGGCACGAGGAGGCGGCCGGACCCGGCTCGGCATCGCGATCCTGGTTTTCGATCACGAGGTCGCGGAACCGTTTTTCCCGGCGGACGACGACGCGGTTCTGGGACGAGTCAAAAATATGTTCGGATGACTCGGAGAAATCGTCCGGGAACAACTCGCGGAGCCAGGGTTCGTCGATTTCGGTGGCGAGGCTGAGGAGGACTTGTGCGTCACCGCCGCGGCCTTCGATCTCCGTGATTTCTGCCGCGACGAGGAGTTTGCTGTTCGACGCGACGCTGGTGCGGGCGAGGAGCCCCCGGCGTCCGTGGACGATGTCGCAGACGAGAGTGCCTCCGCTCTTCCGTTTGGCGACCTGATCGGCAAATCCCGCGAGGATGCAGTGCGCAACGGCGGAATCCGGAGGAGGAGCAGAATCGATGTCGAGCGCCTCCGCGTGTGCGATGTCGAGAAACTGCTCGAACAGCTTGCCGACCTGCCGGGCGGAGTCCGCATGGATGCCAAGTTGCCGACATTCGTTCGTGTGAAAATCCTTCTGCTTCGCCCAGAAAAAAACCCGCATGAGCACGAGGAAATCGGAAATCCCGGCCCCGAAGATTTCCGCGCGTTCCTCCTCGACCCTCTTGTCCACGCGCAGGAGCATCGGGCGGGTCTGCGTGATCGCGGCGATGAGCCCGGCTGCCCGCACGCAGCCAAGTTCCTGCGCTGCGAGGAACATCCGGGCATAGCGCGGATGCACCGGGAAACTCAGCATCCGGCGACCCGTGGGCGTGATCGTGCCATGATGCGTCGCCCCGAGGTCATCGAGAAGGGTCTCCGCGCGCGCGAGCGTCTGCGCGTCCGGCGGATCGATCCAACGGAATCCCGCGAGATCCTGGACGCCGGCGGCCTTCAGCGTGAGTGCGGTCTCCGCGAGGTCGAGCCGCTTGATTTCCGGCAGCTCGCGGTCGGCGCGGCGTTCGTGATCACGCGCGGTCCAGAGCCGGAGGCAGATCCCGGGAGCCGTCCGTCCGGCGCGCCCCGCCCGCTGGTCCGCCGAGGCGCGGCTGATCTTTTCGATGAGGAGCGTGTTGATCCCGCGGTGGGCGTCGTAGCGGGCGACGCGGGCGAGGCCGGAATCCACGACGAACGTGACGCCGTCAATCGTGAGCGAGGTTTCCGCGACGTTTGTCGAGACGATGATTTTTCTCCCGGACGTGCGGTTCACCGCGCGATCCTGATCGGCGGCGGGGAGCTCGCCGTGGAGCGGGAGGATCGCGCACTGGTTGCCGAGGCGTCCGCCCAGCTCGCGGATCGTCCGGTTGATTTCATAGACACCCGGCATGAAGACCAGAACGTCTCCGCCGGTCCGGTCGAAGCGGCTCGCGACCGCGTCCGCCGCGAGTTCCCACGGCGGGTCGTCTTTCGGTTCGTGGCTCAGGAACTCGATGTCCACGGGGAAGACGCGGCCCTCCGACTGAAGCACCGTGCAAGGGGCGAGGTAGCCGGCCAGTCCCGTGCGATCGAGCGTCGCCGACATCACGACGACGCGCAAATCCGGGCGGGCGGATTCCTGCAGGGTCAGCGCGCGGGCGAGGCTGATGTCACCGTAGAGGTGGCGCTCGTGAAACTCATCGAAGATCAGCGTCGAGACCCCGCGCAGCGCCGGATCCGCAAGCATCTGGCGGAGCAGGATCCCTTCGGTCACGAAAAGGATGCGCGTCTCCCGCGACGAAATATTGTCCAGGCGGATCTGATACCCGACCTCGCTGCCGAGCCGCACCCCGCGTTCGGCGGCGACGCGCGCTGCGAGCATCCGGGTCGCCAGCCTCCTCGGTTGCAGGATGATGCAGCGCCCGTCTCCGAGCGCCCCTCCGTCGAGCAGGATCTGAGGAACCTGGGTGGATTTCCCCGAGCCGGTCGGAGCCTGCAGAACCAGCCGGTTGCCGGAGGCGAGCGCGGAGACAATCTCCTCGTCGAGGTCGTAGATCGGGAGGGCCCCGGAGGATGGCGGATTCAATGCGCGAGCTTGATTTTTC